>Ga0315314_1002206_pt1 | contig 16302 bp, 18 predicted proteins | sample TDP9_MG_FD_203631 | JGI IMG/M metagenome (GOLD analysis project Ga0315314, IMG submission 203631) | Freshwater sediment microbial communities from Lake Towuti, South Sulawesi, Indonesia - TDP9 | ecosystem: Environmental > Aquatic > Freshwater > Lake > Sediment | place: Indonesia: South Sulawesi...
GCTGTGCAACATACTGCAGGTTCTGCACAAGGAAGAGAAATGTAGGCAGGCCAGTAGTCAACCTATCCCGCGATGTGCTATTGGAACAAATTCGATACGTTCAAAAGAAAGCTGCCATCCGAGACGTTCTACTATCGGGTGGGGACCCTCTTCTACTACCGGATGAGACAATGGAGCTCCTCCTGAAGAGGCTGAGGGCAATACCGCACGTCGAGATCTTGAGGATTGGTTCTCGGGTTCCATGTACCCTTCCACAGAGAATAACGGCGAAACTCTGCAAGATGCTGAGGAAGTACCACCCCATCTATGTGAACGTACAATTCAACCATCCACGCGAGATAACAGAGGAGAGCGAAAGAGCCTGCGGACTACTCTCCGACGCCGGAATCCCTCTCGGAAACCAGTCGGTCCTCCTCAAGGGCGTCAATGACGAGCCTGAGGTATTCAAGGACCTTGTTCAGAAGCTTCTAAGAATTCGGGTGAGACCCTACTACCTCTTCCAGATGGATCTTGTAAAAGGAACATACCACTTCAGGACACGGGTCGAAGCTGGAATCAAGATCATTGAATCTCTCGTCGGTTACACCTCGGGATTGGCTCTCCCTCGATATGTTATCGATGCTCCCGGGGGTGGAGGAAAGATTCCAGTACCATCGAATTATGTCCTGAGCATAGGGGAGGACAAGGTTGTCCTGAGAAACTACGAAGGAAGAATTTTCATCTACCCCCAGATACCGATGGAGAGGAAGGCGACCTCCATAGAGGTTCCAACATTCACGAACTAAGGGAACTCGTAAGAGCAATTGGCATCATCTGGAATAGCCGAACAGAGGCATTAGAAGATTCTACATACACTTTGTGTGTTCAAGAATTCTCGTTAGCGCCCACATCAACAGCGTCTCAGGCGTCCTGATCTATGCAATGACTGTCCGAACGAGCATCAAACCTAATCTGCTTCAAGAATTTGTGAGACGCTGTCTCCGACTCAATCCTAAGTAGATTCTCCAAATCATCCGGGGAATCGAGATCTAAACTCATAGTTTCAGAACGGTAGATCTTGGTCACGATCCCTCTTTTTGAGGCTTCATGAACGTGCCTACCAAAACTCTCACGGCCGAAACAGGGCGGTATTGAATTCGGCGGTTTCTGCAGAAGACCATTCGTTCCTCCATTCTTTGACGGTGCAATGATCATGCAAGTCTCTTCACAACTCAAGCTAACCATCTGATCTACGTCGCTCGGTGTTACGAGAGGGATGTCTGCGGGAAGAACCAGAACCGATTTGGCACCCTCTTTCACACACCAATATAAACCTTGTTCGACAGCTTGGTTCAATATCCGCCCTGTCTCCGCCAAGTAGGCGGTTCCATATCTGCGCGCAATGAGCTGAATTTTGGGGTCCGAGCTTACGATGGCAGTCTCATGAATCGAATGGGACCCCTTCACAGCCTTCAAGACGTCTTCAAGCATCGCTAAGGTTAGGGTCTGGCGCTCTGTAGGGGTAAGAATCCGGCAAAGCCTTGTCTTTGATTTCAAGAGTGTCTTCACTGGTATAACCGCGAAGACTGACATGGGACGCATCTGCCTCCATAGGCGCTCAAGGCGTGACCAGACTTAAGATTGCGCACTGATATTTGTGGTTTACCGCCAGATTTTGAGGACCTTTCTTCCTTTCCACATGTGATTCAGGCAACACTTACAGAGGAAGGACAGCGTCATGCCGATATTTTCAGGTTCAACGATGATTGGATCTTGTGCCTTTAGGATTGAAAGCCAAATTGTTACACCAAAGACGATTTCCATCCACTTTCTCCCAGGACACTGATCTGATTACTAGTGCAAAAGCGTCAAAACCGCTTCAGCCAAGCGAATCTTGTTTTCCATACTACTCATAACAGTATCTGTTACGCCTACTTTCAGTCCAAGGGCTTCTATCCTCGACTTTTCTCCCCTATCCACATCGTCTATAACATAGACATCCAAGAAGTCTCTGTAATACGCGGCTACTGCGTATGCAGAAACCTCCAACCCTAGACCGCTCATCAGCTTATCAGCAGGCCCTTTGATTGGGCGTCCGCCGACTATGGGGCTGATCGCGGCCACCCTAGCCTTCGTCTTCATCAATGCCTCTTTGACACCCGGTATAGAGAGAACTGTGCCTATGCTCACGATCGGATTACTAGGACAGACAATCACGGCCTCTGAGCTTAGGATGGATTCAAGAACGTCTGGAGCGGGACGAGCCTCCCCAACGCCCTCAAACTCAACACCAGCAACTCTATCTTGGGCCCCCCTTTTGACGAGATACTCTTGGAAATGCATTCTTCCTCTATCCGTCACGATGAATGTTCCGAACTTCTCGTCTGTCATCGGCAGAATCCTTACCTTTAGCCCCAGAGCATGGGACATCTTCGCCGTGATCTCGGACAACTTCAGGCCGCATTTCAAGAGAGTGGTTCTTTGAATATGAGCTGCCAGATCTCTATCACCTAGTCTAAACCAGGTCTCATGCCCATATTTTTGGAGCATGTCGAGACAATGAAATGTGTCTCCTTTGATTCCCCACCCTTTTTCTTCATCGACAATTCCAGCCAATGTGTATATGACTATATCAATGTCGGGGGATACGTGTAATCCAAAGAGCTCGATGTCGTCTCCAGTATTGACGATAACCGTCAGATTCTCTTCAGAGATCACTCTGATAAGCCCCTGAAGAAACCTTGCTGCGCCAACGCCTCCAGCCAGAGCCGTGATCAACCATCATTCCCCCCAATGGTTTAGGTATACTATGTTCTTCACCGGTTTTCTGGGGGGAGCCTCCGGGTCTTCAGCAGGGTACCCAAGTGTTATTAATGCTTGTGGATCAACATCTGTAGGAGTTTTCAAGACCTCTCTAACCTTTTCCGGACAAAAGAGCGGAGCGCAGAACCAGCAAGCTCCAAATCCCTCGGCATGAGCCGCTAAAAGCAGGTTCTGAATTGAGGCAGCTACGCTCTGAACAGCCATTATGTACTCGGCCCTTCTCCTCCTCTCATCTGTATAGACATCCATGTCCGCCATAGTCACGCATGGTATGATGAGAACAGCGGATTTCGTAAACTGTGCGATTGATCCTTTAGTAAGCTTTTCCCTTTCGTCACCCTGCAAACCATCTTCTGCGAGATCCTTATCCCAAGCTTCAGCCATAGTTCGAGCTAGCTTCCCTTTGATGCTAGGGTCTGTTATTACGATGAAGCGCCAAGGTTGAGCGTTATGAGCCGATGGTGCCCAAATAGCGGCTTCTAGAATTCTATCAATAGCGCCACGTGGAACATCTATGGATAGATACTTGTGAACACTTCGGCGACCTTTGATTACCTCCCAAATACCAGACAATGCGCATACCAACCCAGCTGCGTCAAAATGAATTGCGGGGTCACCACTTAAAAAGGAATACGAGAGAAGTGCAAAGAACCTTGGAGTCTTCAAATCTTATATCCCGATGTTAATAAAGGGATGCTCTGCAGCCGCTGTTGTTCCTAGACTATTTGAGGACGGTGAGGCCTTGCCGTTTGGAATATTTGGGGGCACGACAATTTAGAGTAGAGGCCGCGCAGGGGACTGTCATCTGCTGGTGTGGATATGAGTTTGAACCTTCTAATCTATGAACATGTTTCAGGCGGTGGTTACGCTGGCCAGAAGATCCCGGTCGACATTCTAAGCGAAGGCTACGCGATGCTAAGAGCCCTGTGCTCGGATCTCAAAGTCTGTGGCCATAGGGTAACTACCATGCTCGATCTCAGGCTTGCGGCCTTCAATCCGCCGATTGACGCTGACAGCATTATCCCGATTTCCCCTCGCAACGATCTGGATGCGGTTTTGCATGAGACGTCCCAAGTCGCCGATGCTGTATATATAATCGCCCCGGAATCCGGCAGCCTGTTGGAGAAGCTTGTAGAAAACGTGGAAACCTCGGGAGGAACATCTCTGAACTGCCAAATCCGTGCTATAAGAGACGCTTCTAATAAGATGAGGACCCATCAGATATCAAAGGAAAGCGGAGTCGATGTTCCAGAGACAATCATGGTTGACCTCTATGAGGATCTAAGCGAGATGCGCCGCTCCATACGCACCCTTGGATATCCTTCAGTCATTAAACCGTTGGACGGGGTCGGAAGTTCTGGTCTCAGTCTGATTAGGAATGAAAGCGAGATAGCCGCAGCAGCTAGGAAGATTTCTTTGGAGTCATCGAGCAGATATTTCATTGCCCAAGAGCTGATTAGGGGGATCGCGGCCAGTGTCAGTCTCATCTGCACCGTCGATGAGGCGCTGCCAGTTACTCTGAACAAGCAAACAATCACCTTGGCATCTCCCAGCTCGAGGTCAAGATATAAAGGTGGAATAGTTCCACTTCAACATACGTTAAGGGATGAAGCTTTCAAACTTGCTGAGAGAGTGGTTAGATCTTTCAAGGGTCTTGGGGGCTATGTCGGGGTGGATATGGTTTTGACCAGCGAACGACCGGTTGTGATTGAGGTTAATCCGAGACTTACAACCTCCTATGTGGGCCTAAGGAAGGTAGTGGATACTAATCCGGCCAAAGCAATAATCGATGCTGTGCTTAGCAAGAGGCTTGCCAGGAACGTACGGACTTCAGGTAACGCCTACTTCTCGAAGGTTGCAGTTCCAAAGCCGACGCGTGAAACTCTTGAAAGGACATACGGGCAAGACGGAGTTCTCTCACCGCCCTTCCCCACTGAAGACAGCGAGACATCGTATGCACTTCTCATTTCCCACTCCTCGGGGTCAAAGGAATCGAAAAACGGATTCCAAAAGGTTAAGAAAAAACTACTCGACACTATCTCAGTGAGGGGTGGAAAAAGTGGTTGATGCCATTGGCTTTGATATCGGAGGCGCGAATACCAAGGCCACACTAATAGAGACTGAAAACTTCTCTATGAAGAAAAGTGTATCACTAATAGAGTATTTTCCGATATGGAGGAAAGGGAAGGAGAAACTTCCAGAACTATTGGGGGATCTCTGTCGAAGGATTGCTGGCTCGACTGCGCTGGATGGAGTCGGGGTGACAATGACGGCTGAGTTATCGGATGTCTACTGGACAAAAAGTGAGGGCGTTAACCACATCCTAGATTGTGTCGTAGAGGTCTTCACGGATATACCCGTATTTGTTCTGGATGTCAGTGCTAGTCTCCGGACCGTCGAAGCGGCGAGAAAGGAGCCTCTAATGGTTGCGGCTGCGAACTGGGCGGCAACTGGATGGATGGTTTCGCAGGCAATCAGGAACTGCATCATTGTAGACATTGGGAGCACCACTACGAGCATCATCCCGGTATTTGACGGGAAGATACTTGCATCCGGTAGGACGGACGTAGACAAACTTCTGAACGGAGAACTCGTCTACACAGGATCTTTACGGACTAACGTCGCAACGATCGTGAATTCGATTCTGGTTAAAAAGGGGATGGCGAGAGTCTCCTCTGAGTTCTTCGCCCAGTCCGGCGATGTACACCTTGTATTAGGATATATTACTCCCCAAGAGTATTCCGTTGACACTGCTGACGGAAGAGGTAAGACAATAACGGAGGCCATGGCTAGGCTTGCGCGCGTGATCTGCGCAGACATCGAGATGTTAAGTAAAGAAGAGATTACAGATATCGCCAGATACATCCACAAGAAGCAAGTTGAACAAATCGCTAGTGGATTAGAACAGGTTTATAGCCGGGTGAAACGATACTTCCGTGAGGAACCTCCCATAGTAGTCACAGGACTCGGTAGGGAGTTTCTGGCTAAGAAGGCGGCTCGAAGGATCGGCTTCCAAAAGACCATTGACCTTGCCAATCTTTTCGGCGCCGACGCGGCGCTTCTTTCTCCCTCTACAGGCGTAGCTCTCATGGTAGCAAGCAGGCTTGAAGGAGGCGTGGTCCAATGGACGCAACTGTAAAGGTCGGGGGAAGCTTGGCTGAAGAACCGTTGAAGCTAAAGGCCCTGTGCAGCGAGCTGGCTATTCTTGCAGAGAGCCATCGAATCTCCATCGTTCCTGGAGGGGGCAAATTTGCTGATGTTGTGAGGGAGTTCGATAGGATCTTCGGCCTTTCCGACACCATTGCCCACAAAATGGCTATTCTTGCCATGGACCAGTTTGGACTATTTCTTTCTCAAATAACCCCCCGATCTGGCATCTCGTATACGTTACAAGGGTTAAAGAAGATCTCTGAAGCCGGTTTCCCTGCGATTCTCCTTCCATCGAGACTGATGTTTCGAGAGGATCCGTTGGCACATTCATGGGATGTAACCTCGGATTCGATAGCTGCCTACATCGCCAGTAAGCTGAACGCAAGAAAGGTCATTCTCGTGACCGATGTTGACGGAATCTTCACAAATGACCCAAAAACAGACCCGACTGCCAAGCTCATAAGTCAGATATCGGCTGCCGAACTGTCAAGCTGGAACATGAGAACAAGCGTGGATAGATTTCTGCCAAGACTGCTTGCAAAAATAGGAGTAGATTGTTACGTTGTCGACGGGAAACGTCCCGAAAGAATCAAGACCATTTTGGAAGATGAAAGAGCAGTCTGTACAAGAATCGTATCCTAGCTACTTCACGCATCCGTCAATCATCTTGGCAAACTCTCGCACGGCTTCTCTTTCAACCTTGCCGTTTAACCTATCATTCTGGCTGCAAACGGCTCCCCTAATTCCTACTATATCTGCGCCAAGTCTAAAAATCGTCTGTATATCATCCTTCCCTAAGGAGCCTGCAAAAGCCACAGTCAGATCTTCCTTATGTGATCGCTCAGCAAATTCTTCCAGCTCTTCCTCGCTCAAGAGATGGAGTAATCTTCCACGGTTTTTGGTCTTGACATCTATCATCACGCCATCAGCCCCGGCTCTACACGCAACTTCGGGGAGCTCATGGGGATTCAGGCAGCCCGCCTCTCTGAAGTCTGCATAACCCGCAGCTATCACCCTGGAGGCGTCGTCAAACTCCTCCACAGCTTTACAGACCTCTCTCATGAGGTATGCCGCATCAGAAGTGGTTTTGACGCCGAAGAGCCCTGCTTTGACGTAGTAGGCCCCGGAAACAACCGCGCCTAGAGCCGCAAGAGAAGCTGTGCCGGGCAAGTTGGGCAGATCACCAATCGTAGCGCTTACCTCGACGTTTTTTGGCGCAATCTCCTTGACACCTCGAATGACCCTAGGAAAGTTGGCGCCTAGGGATCCTTCCAGTGGATTTTTGACATCAATAATATCTGCGCCTCCTTCGATCGCTTCTAAGGCCTCAAGCCTATTGGTCACGCTTACCAAGAGTTTCAATCGTTACAGCCCCGTATCATATTGAACAGTTCCGATCTACGGTAAATATCTTTCATTTTTGCTTGTGCCGCAAGATAGATGAGATGTTGGTTGGCTTTCATGATTCGGTCTTGTTCTGAAACGGGCGGTTGATGCCGCGGTTAACAGTTTCTTTCGAGTAGACTGAATCTTGCTACTCTTATCCAGTTCGGCTTGCTACAATATCGCTCCATTGTCTATCGTAATCTTTTTCACGAGGTGGTCTGGACCTGCCTATCGGAGGATAGAGAGCCGATAGGACTATGAGGTAGATGATCTTGAGTCAGGTGTGGACAAAGCCGAGCATATCCAACTAGATCCAAGCTTAGATATTCAATCGCGTGGTGGGGGGGCGCACTCCAAAGGTGGTCGTTGGAAATGTCACAAGATAACTTGAAAGACGAAGACAGAACGTCCGCGCGATTAGGCAGATGCGGCCGAAGAAGATAAAGCCGGTTCTAATCGCATCGTTAGAATCATAGCCCTATTTCTCTGAGTATTCTCTTGAACTCTTCATCTCTTAGGGACGCTTTCCTTCCGTCTTCGTATATCCCTTTCACTTTATTCATAACAGTCATGATCTGATCTTCATTGGGAGTTTTCCCACTCTCTTCCATTATCTTATGTTTCATGATGGCCTTGCCGGAATGTTTTCCTATTGTTAACCGTCGTCTGTTGCCAACCAGCTCTGGTGGATATGGCTCGTAAGTCATCGGGTCGCTCAACACTCCATGCGTATGAATGCCGGATTCATGTGCGAAAGCATAATCGCCTACTATGGCCTTGTTAGGCGGAACAACGTAGCCGCTCGCACGTCCGAAGAGGTCAGCTAGCTCCTTCAACTTCTGTATATTTCCCTCGTACTTCTTCACACCATAGTGCATGTAGAGATTCATGATCACCTTCTCAGTCTCAGCGTTTCCAGCCCTCTCTCCTATTCCAAGATAGGTCGTGCTAGCGTAGATTCTGGGCCAAACGCCTGAGGCGGCTCTAATGGCCGCCATCGTATTCTCGACTGCGTTGCCAAAATCATCGTGGGCGTGAATCTCGACGTTCCAGATCTTGGTCTCGGCCTTGATGGCCCTTATCTTCGCGGGAATACCATTAGGGAGAGGCGCCTGAGGATCAGATAGTCCAATGCCTACGGTGTCACATATTCGGTAACATTGTGCTCCGGCATCCGCTACCGCATTTATGAATCTCTTCTCGAATTCCCAGTTTGCTCTCGTGCTGTCTTCACCATGCACAAAGACCTCTAGACCGTGGTCTCTTGCCGCATATTCGACTGTATCGACAACCCTTTCAAGAAGGTACTCTTCCGTTTTCCCAGGCCACTTTGCTTTGAAGTGGATGTGAGAGACTGGATGAGAGATCCCGACGTCTTTGAACCCGCAATCTATGGCGTCGTCTATGTCTTCTTTAACGGCCCTGCACCAGCCGGCTATGCTAGCCTTCAAACCCATAGATTGAACTAGTCTAGCCGCCTCCTTGTCTGATTTCTGGTAGTGGTGCAGTTCGATTCTGTCAACACCGATTTCGTCCAGGAGACGAGATATCTCAGCTGTATCTTTGGGTGACACGGCTAGACCCGGCATCTGAACTCCGTCTCTCAATGTGGTATCATCGATTAACGGCTCCGTATCCAAACGCATTGGACGGAAATAGAAATCCTTTGGATTCATTTTCCCGGCGTATTCCTCCTTTCCTTAGATAGATATTAGAAAGAAATTGGGGGATGAAAAATCGATATCAGGGTTTCCGTATGTACTACGTTTGGATGCTGTTCAACCATCTCATAGATTATCTTTCTGAGTTCCTCAAGGCTGTCGGCTTCGATAACGACCACGGCATCGAATCTACCGAGGACTGAATTGGCCATCTTGACCCCCTTTATCTTTCTAGATCTTACAATCTCCTCCGATGTCCCAGGCTTCACGGTCACCATCACGAAAGCCCTCAAGGCTTTGCGGCGCAAGTCCCTAGAAGAAACCATCTCGTTCTCACTATTTCAGTTCTATCCAGACAGTACGAGTGATGTTTCTGTGTGTACTATGTTGGGATCTTTCTCGATGACTTTGTAGAGGATCTCGTTGATGCTCTCAAGGTTTGGAGCCTCAACGATTACTACGGCGTCAAACCTACCATAGATTGAGTCCGCTTGGACAACCTCTTTGACACGGCTCTTTATCCTCTTAACGACCTCTTCTGATGTCCCAGGTTTGGCATTAACGAATATGTACGCTCTCATCTATTTCACCACCTTACTTTTTAATAATCGAGATATTTCATTATTTCCCAGGGTGTTACATAGAGGCAATATTGGTTCCAATCATTTGTCTTGTACTCTATGAAGGCATCGAATATATGGCTTCCAAGTGTCCGATGAATCACATCGTCACCCTTCATTTCATCCAACGCTTCTTTCAATGTTGTTGGGAGCTCTCTTACCCCTAAAGCTCTCCGCCTCTCCGGCGAAAGTTTGTAGACGTCCTCATCAACCGGGTCGCCCGGATCGACCTTCTTCTTTACGCCATCAAGTCCGGACATTAGAAGGCAAGAGAGTGCAAGATATGGGTTGCAAGACGGATCTACGCCTCGATATTCAACACGCTTGTGAGAGGCATACTCCGGCCCTCTATAGTAGAGGGGTATCCTTGCAAGTGCAGACCTATTCCGTCGGGACCACATAATGTAGATCGGGGCCTCAAAACCGGGAACAAGCCTCTTGTAAGAGCTTACCGTTGGACAACACACAGCCGTCAACGCTCTAGCGTGCTCGAGTAAGCCGCCCGCAAAATATCTTCCAATCTGACTGAGCTCCGCGTATTCGTCGTCTCTATCGTACATTATGTTCTCCTCGCCCCTCCAAATCGATGTGTGAACGTGCATACCGCTTGCGTTGTCGAGGTATATTGGCTTTGGCATAAAGGTCGCGATCAACCCGTGTTTCTTGGCAATATTCTTGGCTACAAACTTGTAGTATAGGGCTTTATCGGATGTCTCCACGAGGGGTCCAAAACGGAAGTCGATCTCAAGTTGGCCAGCTGTAGCCACCTCATGGTGATGCTTCTCGATCTGGAAGCCGAAGTAATCCTCAAGTACAGATGCAACCTCATTGCGATACTCAATAGTTGTGTCTTCGGGCGGAGGTCTATAATACGCCTCTTTAGGTCTAAGGGTGTAGGTTCCGGGAGATATCTCTGGCGACTGGGGTACCACCCTTGGGGCTCCCCAAGAATCGCCTTCGCCTCCTCTTGGGCTGACCCAGAGGTCCCAAACCAGTTTCGTTGGATCTATCGAGGAAAATATAAAGTATTCCAATTCTGGTGCGAAGTATCCTGTGTACCCCATTTCTTCAGCTGCTTTTACAGCTCTCTTCGCGACATGACCCCTCGGATCCACATCTGATGGTTCTTTACCGCCGTATGCTTCGTAGACATCCCCCAAGATGATCACGCTTTTCTGGGTTTCGTCGCTCGTCCAAGGAATCAAAGCCAAGGTCTTTGGATCAGGCAGAAAGATCATATCTGATTCCTCAATGGATTTAAAACCCCTTATCGACGAGCCGTCGAAACCTAAGCCAGATGTGAAAGCGGTTCCATCAGTATATTCTCTTGCCGGTATGACCATGTCTTGCATTAGACCTCGCATATCCACGAAAGCCGAGTGTACCCACCGCACCTTGTTGGTTTTCATGCACTCAACAGCCTTCCTCACCGAATCATGGTCCTCCATGCCGCGCCCCCTTTCACAATTTGTCACTTTCTATTGTACTTTTATATATAAATCTTTCGCTAATCAAGAGAAATATTTATAAGAAATGCTAGAAAATGAATATCTGTTCGGCGGACTGTGACATATGAGATCTCGGAGGCGTTCAGGATGGAGGCTGATCTGATCGAAAGGATAGATGAGGTTGACCGCCGCATTATCGACTTGCTGCAAGAAGATTCAAGGTTAAGTTTCAATAAGATAGCAAAGAGACTTGGCATATCTGTCGGAACGGCTTACAATCACATCAAGAATCTTGAGGACAGAGGAATACTGAAAAGTTATACCGTGATAGTCGATCCCGTTAGATTGGGATATGGCCTGACGGTAATTATACTGATCCAAGCCGAGGGTAAACACCTTGTAGCCCTTGAAAAAGAGGTCGCAAAAATAGGCAACGTTGTCTCAGTCTATGATATCACTGGTGACTACGATATCGCCGTGGTTGCCAGGTTTAAAGATAGAGCAGATTTGAACGCATTCATAAAGGGAATTCTGGCTATGCCCTATGTGAAGAGAACCGTTACAAATGTTGTCCTCAATGTCGTAAGAGAGGACTTTAGAGTTAAAATCTGAGTCCTAGACGACGTAATCGTCCGAATCAACAGCGCGCCTCATTGCTTAGATCATCAAAAGCCGAGGACCATGAAGAACTGCATAAGGATAACAATAGGTCTGATTTTTAGCACTCGGCGTCATCCCACCAATAATAGGAGATGTTATGCTTATTTCGGAGTGCGAAGATAGAAAGATACGTGAGCTTCCAGAATACTGGAGGAAGAGATTGTTTGAAGTGCCCCAATTGCGGATCTGAAGTTGGCGAGACAGCGAAGTTCTGCAGTAATTGTGGAGCCTCTCTCGTTCAAGCCGAAAAAGAAAGCGGAGCAGTTGTAGCGCTATACTGCAGAAACTGCGGTGCAAAACTGCCTGAAGGAGCAACCTACTGCACAAACTGTGGGACACTGGTTGCGGGTCCGCCAAGAGCTGAGCAGTTACCGCAACTTGAATTGGCCCGATGGGAAGAAAGGTTTGTCGCTTGGATCATAGACATCATCATAATGGGGGTCGTACTGCTACCGATAAAATGGTTCGTTGTATGGCTAGCTTGGCCTGGACTTCCGTGGGCACCCACCTTGCCCAGGTGGATACCGTTTGTCGACCTCGGATTCGACAACGTCATCCACCTCGTATACTGGTCATTCTTGGAGGGAACCACTGGAAAATCAATCGGGAAGATAGTGATGAAGATAAAAGTGACGAGGCTCAGTGGCGAACCCGTCGACATAACGCGTGCAGCCATAGAAAGCCTAGGAAAAGCCTTTCTCCTGCCTATAGACTGCATCATAGGATGGATATTATACCCGAGTAAGAAGCAAAGACTGTTCAACTACATCTCCGAAACAGTCATAGTGAAAACCTCTCATTAGAGGATGGAAAGTGAAAGAACCCTACAAAGTGATTGGGTGCGGTATTCGGGGCATTCGGCTGGTTGAGGAGGATCAGGATGGGAAGTATGATCTCTGATTTCGGTTGGTTCTCCTTCAGGTTTGAGAGGTTCTTCCCTCACTTCATCAGATTCTTTCTAAACAGAAAACTCAACGAAATCAAAAAGGCGAGCGTGTTGACGGATTATGAGGGGACAGCAAAGAGGAAAGGAAAATATCATTACCTATTCGAAGTGGATCTGTTCCTGAAAACCGAGGGGAGGTGAGAAAATGGCAAAATGTGAAAACTGCGGCACTGATTTGGTTGAAGGCGCCCGATTCTGTTCAAATTGCGGAGCACCCGCAGGCAAAGTCGTGAAAGAGGAGTTCTCAGTTTCATCAGAAGATCTCGTTGGAAAAATCAAGGAGTTACTTCATGAAAGCGATGTGACAAGGATTATTGTCAAGGATGAGAAAGGTAAAGTCCTCTTAGAGATACCCGCGTGGGCAGGTTTCGTAGGAGCAATACTGGCTCCTTGGCTGGCAGCCCTAGGCGTGATAGCGGCTTTGGCAACGAGATGCACGATAACCGTTGTCAGACGAGAATAAAGGAATAATCTCAAGAAAAGATAATTGCGTGCCTGAGCAATCAATTCGCCTTATGCTCGAGACCGAGCTGAGTTTCCTGTGAATAGTCTTTCAAAGGCCGACGGAAAACAGATTCTCGGCTGCAGTATTGCGAGTTAAGTTCAAATATCACCTAAAACTTTAAAAGCCGAAAAAGACGAAAGCTCTCGGATGGAGAGTACGAGCATGGTCTATTGTGCCAAATGCGGCGCACAGAACAAAGACGAAGCGAAGTTCTGCATCAATTGTGGAGCTGCGCTTTATCCAGAGAAGAAAATCGAAAAACGTGAAGAAACCTGCTTCGGCGAACCCGAAAAGCGCATGGAAGAAGGATGTTTCGGACTTCCGTACGGCGGGGTAATCGTAGGCATAGTGGCCGGCGTATTCATAATTCTCCTTGGTCTTGCGATAGCCTTTGGGCAAGATGTGGGAAGATGGGCTGGCCCGTTCATATTGATTGTGGTAGGTTTGCTTATTGTTGCTGGCGCCCTCTACGGGCTTAGACGCAGAAGATGATGACTGAAGCTTTCAATCAAAGAGAATTTTCATATAACCGGAATTAACCAGAACTAACATGAAAACAAACCGTATCAATGGAAAAGCAGTTAATCTACAGCGAGAGAATATGAATATCAGAAAAGGTGCACCTATAAGGGTGGTTGGAAACACTGAACTGCCCAAAGTGTGGAGAAGAAGTAAATAGTGAAATGAAGTTTTGCCCCAAATGCGGCGCACAGTTAGGTGTCTCCATCAAACCTTCTGCATCTAAGATCCGTGAGAGAAGTCGTGAAGTGGGAGATATTCTTCGTGTTGTGTCTGCAGGCGTGATTCTTACGGTTATCGGACTGACCTATATAAGATATCCAGTCCACCCTTCTGTAATTATCGGATACTTTGAAAGCATGGGCAACAGAGGAACCTTTATTAAGCCTCCGTTGATCCTTCTCAGTGCCGCCGTCTTTTTCTTCTGTGCCGTTGGTGTGTGGGGAATTGCTCTCTCCGCCTTGAGAATAGTCTTTCAGAGGAGCGTAGCAAAGGCCTTGGGAGATCTCATCGGAGGTTTCTTCTCTTTCTTTCTTGCATTCCTATTGACCAGCTATGCTACTGATGTTTTCAGCGTGCGAACGGCGCTGGCCTACTTTGTTGTCGCTATCGGATTGCTCGTCATAGTCAAGGCAATAATCCACTTTGCTTTCCGAGAGAAATAGGGAAGCCTACGACCAATTATGGCAACGATTGAATCGCATTGACCTTGAAACTCTATCCTTGTTGCGGAACACTCGCTGATGTCTTAAGGGAAGAATCCGAGGAGATTGGGAATCCTCTTTTTGGTCTTGAGCAGCATCTCATCAACTTCCAGCGTTACGAAAGCTCGATCGCAGTTGCAAAGGCTCAGAGATGCCTTTCAGTTGAAGTAGAAACCACATGATTTGATACTACAAGACGCACATATCTTCCTATGTCCTAGTTGAGAGAGAATCACTCTGGCTAGAATCCAGAAAACAATCAAGGCTAGAAGATAAAGCTCAAGAACGAGGTTGCCGGTTAGTTCATCGAGTCCAACCATAAGGAGAAAGGCTCCTAGGACGAAGATGACATTCAGAAACAGGTGAAATAGCCCTCCGCCAATATTGAGCAGATGGTACTGAAGTAAACCCCCTGCAACGCATCCAAAACCAAGCCAGAACACCATTATGCTTACTGGTTCAACATAAATTCCAGCGAAAAAATATAGAAGACTTCCAGAGAACGATGTTACTGCACCGATGAACAGCCCAGTACAACCTGCGCAGTAGGTTCTGCCTCCCAACCGAAGAATATGTCTGAAGAATCTTCCGCATTGAGGATGATGCCCCTTAAACGACATTTTTGCTTCTCTGTTGAAAGTTCGGTTCTTCTTGTAAGGACTTTTGTCTTGGCTTCTGAAATGCAGCATGCCAGAGCATCTTGAAGGAGAAATACTCATAATCATACCCAGTAGGCAGATTCCCCCGAAAATTGAGCCGACCAGTTGTTTTTGCCAGCGAAAAGTCAGCACAAACGTTGAGACAGTGAACGTTGAGGTAGCGAGGAGCCATAGTCCCAGTAACGAGGCCCCAAGAAAATAAAATGTAATAATATCGGGCAGATTTTTGGATGGAATACTCAAAATAGGTCCCTTAAGGCTTTTAGAACCCCTTGGCTGGCTAGATATCTGTAGGTTCTCCTTTTGAGTTTGTTGGCGGAGAAGAGCCCTCTTATTCGCCTATTCATAGACCCGTAGAAATTTCGATAGCAATTGTATAGTTCTTCTTGAACTTCGATTCTTGAAAGGTTTTCTGTGGGCATAACGGCGTGAACCATATCATAGTTCGCCCAGTTGGTGTCCTCTATCCAACCGTTCTGTTTAGCCACATCGTAGAGACCGGTTCCTGGAAAAGGCGTCAGAACCATGAAAATCGCTAGGTCGGGATCCACCTCCTCAACGAACTCTAGCAGTCTTTGTATTGACTTGTGTGAATCCCTTCGTTCTCCGATTATGAAGGTTGCTTGTGAAAATATGTCATTCTTTTTCAAAAGGTCCATAGCTTGCTTGCCATTTGAGGGATTTATCCCCTTCCGAAATTCTCCAAGGGTTTCGGGGCTGTCGCTTTCTAAACCCGTCAACATCCAAAGGTTCCCGGCTTTCCGCATTCTGGGTAGGACAACCTTGTGATTGATGATGTCGTCGCATCTGGCCTGCATAAACCACATTATATCATCTGCGATTCCACGGCGTACAATCTCATCACACAATCGATCGGTTTTCTCGCCTAGCCCAAAATTGTCATCAGTAAGCCACAGGAACTGGCTCCCGAATTCATGATAACAATACTCAAACTCGTCTGCGACGCGTTCAGGCGACTTGGCTCTGCAGATTCCTCCCCAAAAACGCCATTGCGAGCAGAAACTACAACGGTGAGGGCATCCTCGAGAAGCTTCAACCAGAGCGTAACCCGTTCTGGCGCCAGCCATCATTGTAAAATGATACTTTTTCATATGCTCTTCAACTAAATGATAGGCTGGAAAAGGCAACTCGTCTAGGTTCTTGATCAAGGGACGGTTAGACGTATGTATTATCCTTTTCTCATGCCTAAAAGAGATGCCTTCAACTCGTGTGAGGGGCTTG
>Ga0315314_1002207_pt1 | contig 16302 bp, 16 predicted proteins | sample TDP9_MG_FD_203631 | JGI IMG/M metagenome (GOLD analysis project Ga0315314, IMG submission 203631) | Freshwater sediment microbial communities from Lake Towuti, South Sulawesi, Indonesia - TDP9 | ecosystem: Environmental > Aquatic > Freshwater > Lake > Sediment | place: Indonesia: South Sulawesi...
GCCCGACCTGATGGTGGAGGACATCTGGTCCACCACAACGCCCCTGACAGCCGGCGAATGGGAGAGGATCTACTTCCGTGAGAGGAACCAGGGCACAACCGCAGCCGGCTTCCACCGCATCATGATGCGGTTTGACGGCAGCGCCCTCTATTTCTGGTCCTGCAATGGCCTGGGGGCTGGCAACTCGGCCGTGGGCTCCGTCAACCTCAGGACCGGCACCCCAGGCAACCACCAGATCTGCATAGATGCCGACTGCGACGACTTTGTACCTGAGTCGAACGAGGGCAACAACACCCGCTGCGAGACCTGGAGCTGGGGAGGCGCTGCCCCAGGCGACGAAAAGCTCCTCAACGTTCCAGCGAAGCAACAGGAGCAGAACCAGTGGTGCTGGGCTGGCTGTGCCCAGATGGTGTTGGCCTATTACAGTACCAACGTCGCCCAATGCGATATGGCCAACTACGCTTGGAGTCGGAGTGACTGCTGCACCAACCCATCAAGCGTCGCCTGCAACCAGCCGAACTCTATGTACGGCGCAAGCGGCAGCTTGCAGAGCATTCTCTCCAATTGGGGCGTCAATAGCACCCCTCAAGCCTCTGAACTGTCATTCAACGACACCCAGAGCCAAATAAACAGCAATTGGCCTCTGATCGCCAGGTGGGGATGGACGGGCGGTGGGGGGCATTTCTTAGTCATCCGAGGCTACAGGATCTCCAACACCAATGTCCACTATGTGGATCCCTGGGATGGAACCTACCATACCTCAACCTACACCTGGTTCGATAATGACGGGAATCACGATTGGACGCATACCCTTAACAATGTCCATCCTTAAATAAAGTCAGGAGGGAGATTAAATGTCAAGGCTAACGATCATCAGCATATGTGAAGCTTTCCTGGCAGCTCTGCTGGCATTCAGCATAGCAACAATCGCCCACGCCGATGTCCCCCCACACGAGGTCAAGCAAGCCGCGGAGAGGGGATTGCCAGATTTTCTCAACGCCATACCGAGAGAGGATCTTGAGCGTTATGGTTTCAAGAACGAAGAGGAGCTGAAAGCGGCAACCTTGGGTGAGCCGTACAGGGTGTATACCATCGTCCCTGAACGCCTTGCGTCTTATAAGGAGGGCACGAAGCTGTCCGCGCTGATTTCCGAGACCAACTCATGGTACTTCCCTGTCATGGTCGAGGATGAGGCGCGAACCATCCTGACGGTATCCTTGCTAGAGGGACGGTGGCAAGCTGTTGACATCGGAGGGCTCGCTCTGCCGCAGCAGTTACAGATGTTAAGCGCTCGATTGCCAACCATTCTAGGGGAAAAAGGAATAAGCGGTGGCTATTCCACGAAGTTCGTCAGAGTTTTCCAACTGTATGCCGACTTCCTAGCGGTGGATAGCGACAAGGGAGAATTCCTGGTTCCCCTGCTGCTCAATCCTGACTCATTGGGCATACAGAACTACGTGCCCTATACCCCCGGTGAGGTAATGCCCCAGCTCACCAAGGCGGTGCAGCAGCAAATGCGGTATGACAAGGCAGTGATGGATGCGACGTGGGGAGGGGCAGGAGGACCAGGGGAGGCCAGCGTGCCCAAGGAAGGTAACAACGGAAGAACGATTTACCTTGTGGGCTTTTTGGGCATCGCCCTCCTTGGTCTAATAGGCAGCTTGTTGAAGGCAAGGAAAGTGTTCTAAGGGGACATTAGCGGCAATCCCCTGGGCATTGATCAGCTTTGCGATTACTGGCTCATTAGGAAGCTATGTTACACGATTGGCCCGACGGCTATCTACAACGGCCCTGGGGATTGCTAAGCGACAAATACTTCTTGGCTAAGGAGAGGGCAAAGCTGGTGAAATGGCCAGCTTTGCCCTTGCTTTCTCTCATGACATCCGTGTGACACCCATCGATCATGGGGATGGTTGTAGTGTGACTTGATCATCGGCATTGATTACTCTGGGTAACGATGGCCCCACCTAACGCGCAAGCGTGTAAATGTTCGTGCTGATGTTGGAGCACCCATAAAGGGTGCTCTACGAGGCTAAAACCCACCGTAGAGCAGGGTTTATCCCTGCGGTAGCCCCAAAGTCAATTGAATAGCACGGAATTTTACACGCTTTCACCTAACGCAAATTCGGAGGCAAAAATGTCTGAAAGATTGACGGTTTTGCTTATCGTCGGAACAATGATCGCTTTTGTCATCACTGCTTGCTTCCCTCCCAGCTGGGGGATCACCCTTAAAAAAGCAGAGCAATGGCAAACACCTGTTTCATCAATAACATCAGCACCAAAATCTTATCCCTCTCCCCTTGTAGCCATCTTCGTTGATGAATTTACCTACGATTCGATCCAGGGGGAAATTCAACAATATAGGGCAGACATCGAAAAAGACCTCAATGCAAAGGTGGTTATTTTTGCTCAAGAGTTCAGAAAACCTGAGGAGATAAGAAACAAGCTATTAGAACTAAGGAATCAAGGGCTGGCAGGAGCAGTTTTGATCGGCGATATCCCTACCACTTATCTGAAGGCAAGGTTAGATGAGCCAGGTCTAGTAACCGTTCCCACGGATTTCTACTATATGGATTTGGATGATGATTTCACTATTGACGAGAATGGAGTTTTTGGGTATTTTGCGAAACCGCTCTCTCTTCTGCCAGAGATCTGGATAGGACGGTTGAAACCACCTGTCTCCGAAGAGGAAGGGATTGCCTTATTGAAAAGATACTTCCAGAGAAACCATGCTTATAGAACAGGCGAAACCAGACCTGTGAAGAAAATGCTGATCTTCGATCCTATTGGGGTAAAGGGAATTCCCAACGACGAAAGGGCAAGGTACTTAGAGGATGTCGTTCGATTGATTGAGAGGATAGGTTTGTACAATCCATCCGAGGCAACGGTCGTTTTCAGTGCCGATATAGCCCTTGATCTTCAGGATTACTTGAGCAAACTGAAACAAGATTTCGAACTGGCCTATTTGAATCTGCACGGCACCCCTGCCACGCAGCAGATTGGTTCATCCGGGATTTCCGCCGAGGAAATCAGACGATTAGAACCAAAGCCTTACTTTTACTTTATTTGGTCTTGCTCCAGTGGCGATTTCACCAAGAAAGATTACATCGCGGGAAGTTATCTCTTTTGCGGCAATGGCTTAGTGGTTTTAGCCTCCACAGCTCCGGTCTTAGGCAACATCGAATCAGGCGCATCCACCCTGTTCCCTCTCTCCTTGGGCGCTACTTTTGGGGAAGCTTATAAGTATGCCAACTATTCATCCTCAATGACTCTACTTGGCGATCCGACATTGAGGATGCGAGAAAGACCAGAGTTGGCCCCTAAATTGCTCTTGGAGAGAACGGAGATTGATTTTGGTGGGGTTTTGACAGCCGATATGGATTCTATCGGGCCACTTGAGGAAGAGCTAGGATTTAGTGAGGTTAGGATCAGGGTAGAAAATGCAGGGGAGGCTCCCCTCACGATAAGCCCGGTCCCTTCGTACGGCTACTATTTGAGGGATGGCCGCGCCCCCGAAGAGGTGGAAGCGGGCCCGGTTAGCTTTATCTTCCCGGATCAGATTGAACCGGGAACGAGCGATAAGATCAGTTTTACCTTTCTCCCAACCAAAGAGGGGGATTATGTCGGCTTCGAGGCTTTCTATACCAATGATCCAGAGCGCATATTAGTTGTTATCTCTTTCAAAGGCAAAGGGATCAAGCCTTGAAGCCTGGCAGGACGGCCAAATAGAGGCTATTTCTTGAAGCCTTTCGAGGTAACACCGCTAAGTGGCTGGGGCTTGGCAAACGGCTTCCTCGCTCCTGATGCTCACTCCACACAAATCCCGAAACTGACATCGTCTATGAAAAAGGAAGTGGGATTCAAGTCGTCGGTGATCGCATTGAAGCAGACTTGGACGGTCTGTCCAGCGTAGATCTCGAAATTGTCGCCAGTAACTGTGGCTTCGTACCATATCCCTCTGGGAGAGATATTATCCACTCCGTAGATGCCCTCAAGCAGTTGGCCATCGGCATCGCGCAACTGGACGTAAAGATGGTCATGCGCAGAATCCGTGCCTTCATCGGATGTGATGAGATAGTAGAAAGTCAACTTGGCCATCCGGGCATCCGAAGGGACAGCGATGGCTTGATACAGCTTATCATCAGCACCGTCATAGCCGCCCAGCAAGGCGCACCAGCTGTCACCATGGGGAGCAATGCCACCCGGCAGATCAGCCTCATGGGTGACTATGTCATACCCGCCACCGCTGGATTCTACCCAAGGTTCAGTGATCCTGCCCGCTTCGAAGTCGCCGTTCCCGATGTACTCCTCACATAACAGGATAGGCGTTGCTGTGGCCGTTGGCGTGTCAGTGGGTGTCGCCACTGGCTGGGTCGGCGTGGGTGTCACCGTTGGCGTCCCTGTGGCCGTGGGTGTGGGTGTCGCCACCGGCTGCGTCGCCGTGGCTGTTGGGGTAGGGACACCTGGGACATAATTCTTAATAACGATGGGCAGGTAGATTTTAAAGCCGGGTGGTGTAACATTCACGACCACTCCCAATACATTCAGCCTCCCATAGCCCCAAAGATCGTGGGGCATAGATCCGGTGAACGCGTCCACTATAGCCCCCTGGTAGGGCGTAGCCACTGGAGTTGCAGTGACACCCGGATGGCTTTTGGCGGAAAAAGATAAATCCCCCTCCTTAGGAGCCATCGCTTGCGTGCTCACCACTAGGGGAACCACTGCTAAAGCACCGATCACCAAGAGCAGGCAGAGGCCCACAACCCTCGGCGAGGGCTTGACTAGATTCCTTTTCATCTTTCTCCTCCTATTCCTTCGCTACGACCCATCAAAGGTCAGTTCAAAAGCGCCAGCCCTCAAGTGACCGAAAGCTGGCGCTCACAGTGACCTGAGTTAGCCAGATAAAAGGGATCAAAGCGGCTTCATCGTCTTTTGTTATTATTTTACTACGAAACCTTTGTGATGTCAATGCTTCCCTGCCTTTCGCGCGGCCCCTAACCCACTTGGCAAGGAGTCAAAAATGTAGTATAATTCGATAAAGTCTTATTAGTCATATTTAACCCATCAAGGAGGGTGCTGTGAATGAAGTGAAGAGGGAGAAATTCGGCAAGTGCTACGGCTCAACGACCATCAGCGAGCGCGGGCAGGTAGTTATCCCCATCGAGGCACGCCGTGAGATCGGGCTCAAGCCGGGCACCAGGCTGCTTGTCTTCGGTCAAATGGGTCCAATAGGCAAGCGCGGCCTGATCCTGATGCCTGCCGAGATGGTAACCGACTTCATCCATGAGGCGATGAGCGGCTTGAGCCGGCTCGAGCAGATGGTCACAGAGGCGGGGGAGGCACAAACCGAATAGCAGAAGGGAGATCGCATGAACGCAATCGAGGTCGAACGCTTAGTTAGGAAGTTCGGCAATTTAACCGCCGTAGACGACGTTTCCTTTGCGGTGAAAGAGGGCGAGATCTTTGGCTTCGTTGGCCCCAATGGGGCGGGGAAGACGACGACCATCAATATGCTCTGCACCCTGCTGCGCCCCACCTCGGGGCGGGCGACCGTCAACGGCTATGACGTGGTTCGAGAGCAAGCCGCTGTACGGCGCTCCATCGGCCTCGTCTTCCAGGACCCCAGCTTGGACGACCGCTTGACCGCCGAGGAGAACCTCGATTTCCACGCTACGCTTTACAACGTGCCCCGCGGCGTGAAGAGGGAGAGGATGGAGGAGGTCCTGAGGATGGTGGAGCTCTACGACCGGCGTGGCGACCTGGTCAGGACCTTCTCTGGAGGGATGAAGCGGAGGCTGGAGATGGCGCGAGGCTTGATGCACTACCCCAAGGTGCTCTTCCTCGACGAGCCCACGCTCGGCTTAGATCCCCAGACGCGCAGCCGCATCTGGGAATACATCCTGGAGCTGCGGGAGCGGGAGGGGATAACCATCTTTATGACCACCCATTACATGGACGAGGCCGAACACGCCGACCGCATCGCCATCATTGATTACGGCAAGATCGTGGCTTTGGATACGCCGGAGAGCCTGAAGGGCATGGTGGGGGGCGACATCATCAGCGTCAAGGTAAAGGATAGCGAGGACACAGCTCGGCGGATCGAGGAGCGATATGGGGTCGAGGTGAGGAGCACCAAAGACGGCCTCTATTTCGAGGTGGCCAATGGCGAGGAATTCGTCCCCAGGTTCGTTATGGACTTCAAATCCGAGATCCTGGCCGTCAGCCTGCGCCGCCCCACCTTGGATGATGTCTTCCTCAAGCTGACTGGGCGGCAGATCAGGGAAGAGGAGGCCAGCGGCAGGGATCGGATGCGGGCGCATGGGGGATGGCACGGTGTGCGCAGACGCTGAGAAAGGGGGATGATGAGATGCATGTTTTGAGAGCGATTTATATTATCTGGTACCGCGAGGTCCTGCGCTACTGGCGGAATAAATCCCGCATCATCAGTTCCTTCGGCAGGCCCATCCTGTTCCTCTTTGTTTTTGGCAGCGGCCTGTCGCCCTCTATGGGACGGTTTGCCAGCGGCGCTTCCGAGGGGGGCATTGACTACATCAAGTTCATGTTCCCGGGGATCATCGGCATGACGGTTTTCTTCACTTCCCTCATGTCGGGGATCTCCATCGTCTGGGACCGGGAATTCGGCTTTCTAAAGGAGGTGTTGGTGGCCCCGGTGAGCCGCACCGCCGTAGCCTTGGGCAAGGCCCTGGGGGGCAGCACCGTGGCCATAATCCAGGGAACCTTGATGCTCATCTTCGCCCCCTTAGTCGGACTGAGCCTCACCCCAACATTAGTGCTCAAGCTGTGGCCGCTGATGTTCCTCATGGCCTTCAGTATGACCTCCATGGGCGTCCTCATCGCCGCCCGCATGAGGGATATGGAGGGCTTTGAGATGATCATGAACTTCCTGACCATGCCGATGTTCTTCCTCAGCGGGTCCTTCTTCCCCCTGCACGGCCTGCCGGCCTGGATGGGATTTCTGGTCAAGCTGGACCCTCTAACCTACGCCGTAGATGCCCTGCGTCAGGTCGTACTGGGCAGCATCGAACTCCCGGCTGCGATTTTAGAGGCACTTCCCCAGATGGGCATCGGGGTGACCGTTCTCGGCCATTCTATGGCCATCTATGAAGATGCGATGGTGGTGGCCGGCTTCGGCGCATTGATGATCGTCTTGGCCGTCTGGATGTTCAATATCCAAGAGTGAAATTTGAAAATCCATATCGAATCTTAACAACTTCTTCATCACCTCTTCACCTTCGTTTGGTACAATAGAGGCAGGTTAGGAAAGAGCTAACCTAAATCCCAAACGAGAGGAGGTGAACCGAGTGAGCAAGAGGCTCATGATCCTGGCCGGTGTAGCGCTGGCGGTGGCCCTCCTGGGGGCTGCTGTGGTGGTGCCTGCCCTTGCCCAGGAACCGACACCCACGCCCAAGACCTATGGTTGGCACGGTTGGGGCCGTGGCTTTGGCTGTGGCTTCTGCGGGCAGGCGGGGCTGGAGGCCGCCGCCAAGGCCCTCGGCATGACTGCCGATGAGCTGTCCACCCAACTATGGGGCGGCAGGACCCTGGCCGAACTGGCCGACAAGGCCGGTGTGGACCTGCAGACCGTGCGGGATGCCGTCGAGGCCGCCTGCGAGCAGGCCATGCGTGACGCCATCGAGCAAGCCGTAGAGGACGGGTACCTGAGCCGAGAGCAGGCTGATTGGCTGCTCCAAGGCTTGGACCTGGGCTTCATGCCCGGGGGATGGGGCGGCGGCTTCGGGCGTGGGATGAGGGGTGGCTTCGGAGGCTTTGCCCCGTTCTCGGCCCCGTCCGTGGCGCCGAGCTCCTCCTCGCTCTAAAGGCGCTGTAGTGTAATCCAACCTGCAGTCGGTTGATGATGAGATGTCTCGCTGCCTTGCTCTATAGCTTCTCTGGCGTATAGGGCGAGACATCTCATCAGAGGAGGCCCGGCCGCGCCAGTGAGGGGAGCGAGGCCCTGGCCTTGCTCCCCTCGTTTCAGTGGGGCTATTCTTCGGCATTTACCCCGCCAACCAGGCGGCGAGCTTGAATCCCATCGAGACGCTGCTCAGAGTGACAAACCACGGTGAAATCCTGTCCTGTTTGTAAAGAATTTAGGGTGTTAACGAGTTCAGTAAGATAGTCGCTGACAACCGAAAACCGGAAACTAAAAGAAATCACAGGAGGTGTGAAATGTCCAAGAAGTGGAAGATTGCAATCGGAGTGATCGTCGCTGCCATAGTCATAAGTGGAATCGGCTTGCTCAGCCTGGGCAGTGTGATCTACTGGAATAGTGGCGGCAAGTATGGTTGGAGTCTCGGGGCGTATATATCCGAGCTTGTTTGGGGTCCTGGGGCGTCTGCGTATCTACCCAAAGCGAGAGCCTTTGTTTGGGGGTTCGGCCCAGGTCGTGGCGTGCCCTTTGGCCGGGGTTTCGGCCCGGGTCGTGTCTGGTCATTTGGACCTATCTTCGGTCCCTTCGCCATCGTGGGGGGCCTGGCGAACCTGGTCTTTTTTGCTCTGTTAATCGGCCTAGTCGTCGTTTTCTTCCGCCGCTGCTGTCAGCGGGGAAATAAGGCTGGATAGCGTAACGCCCGAGTCGAGCAACCATTAAGCGCCTAAATTCCAATCAGGAGCTACATTTCGAGCTGTTGTAAACCGGGCCGGGAGTACACCGGCCTCGGGAAGATAGGCCGATTAGAGGTGCCCGGCTGATTCGCCCTGCAGCCGGTTGATGATGAGATGTCTCGCCTTGGGGGTTAGAGAAGCTCAAGCGTAGGGCGGCGAGACATCTCATCAGAGGAGGGCCGGCCGCGCCAGTGAGGGGAGCACGGCGTGAGCTTTGCTCCCCTCGATTCTCGTGATGGAGGAGTCAATGATGCGATCCACACCTTTCAAGATTCTGGTTGTCATAGGATTGGTGGCTCTGCTGCTCTTGGTGGGGTGCAGCCAGGCTAGATCGCTGGCTGTTGGTGGCCCAGCAGTGCCCACAGTCACGCCGGCGGCTGCTACTGCGGTGGTGGCACCCACGGCCACGCAGGCCCAGGTCGTCGCTACACCATCGCCAGCCACGGCGCTGCTGACCCAGGAACAACTCCTGGCCGATCTCTACCAACGGGTCAATCCCTCGGTGGTCAACATCACCGTCTCCGACAGCAGCGGCCCAATCCCTCAGCAAGGCAGTGGCTCAGGATTCGTGTACAATGACCGAGGGCACATTGTCACCAACAACCACGTGGTGGCCGAGGCCACGAAGATCTGGGTTACCTTCGCCGACGGGACCATGCTCCCAGCCAAGGTGATAGGGACCGACCCCGGCACCGACCTGGCCGTGATTCAGGTTGACCGACCGGCCCAGGAACTCCGCCCTGTGACCTTGGGAGACTCAGACGTGTTGCAAGTCGGGCAACTGGCCGTAGCCATCGGCAATCCCTTTGGCCTGGAGGGGACGATGACGGTGGGCATAATCAGCGCCCTGGGCCGGGTGCTGCCAGCGGGGAACTCAGGCTTCGCCATCGTGGACCTGATCCAGACCGACGCCCCTATCAATCCCGGCAACTCCGGTGGACCGCTACTGGACGCTGGGGGCCAGGTGATCGGCGTTAATACCCTTATCTTCTCCCAGACGGGCACCTCGTCGGGGGTGGGCTTGGCCGTGCCGGCCGCAGCGGTGAAACGGGTTGTGCCAGGATTGATCGAGAAGGGGCGCTACGCCCATCCCTGGCTCGGCATCTCGGGCCGCTCCATCACCCCGGCGCTGGCTGAAGCCCTGGGATTGCCAGTGCAGCGGGGTGTGCTGGTGGAGTTGGCCGTCAGCGGTGGCCCGGCCGAACGGGCAGGCATCCAGGGCGGGAGCCGGCGGACACAGGTGGATGGCTTGCCCGTGACTGTTGGCGGCGATATCATTGTAACTGTGGATGGGGTGGAAGTGAGGAACTTCGACGACCTGGTGGGCTACCTGGCGCGACAGACGGAAGTGGGCCAGCAGGTAACGTTGACCGTGCTGCGCGACGGCCGCCAGCAGCGTATTGAGGTCAGGTTGGGCGAACGCCCTGCGGGAGAGTAAGAGCCAGAGGGCGACCAGTGAGGATAGCGAGGTACCAGCCTCGCTCCCCTTCTTAGATAGGGGCCTGGGAACTTGAAACCTTCATCAAATCTTAATATATTCTTCATTGAATCTGTATGACTGTTTGGTATAATTGGGGTAACGAAGCCAAAGCTTTGGGGGATTTAGAGTGTTTAAGCATAAGATCCTCATCGTTGATGACGACGAGAAAACCGTTGATCTGGTGAAGCTCTACCTGGAGAAGGATGGCTACCGGGTGCTCACCGCTTACGACGGCTGGCAAGCCCTGGAGCTAACCCGCCAGAAGCAGCCGGACCTCATCGTGCTGGATCTGATGCTTCCTGGGGTGGATGGCCTGGATGTGTGTCGCATCCTGCAGGCGGAATCCAAGGTGCCCATCATCATGCTCACGGCCAAGACCACCGAGGAGGACAAGCTCATCGGGCTGGACCTGGGGGCCGACGACTATGTAACCAAGCCCTTCAGCCCCCGTGAACTGGTGGCCAGGGTGCGAGCGGTGTTGCGCCGTGTCGGTGAGGAGTACAAGGGCCCCTCAGAGGTGCGCTTCGGCGACCTGCTGGTTGACTTCGTTCGCCACGAGGTCCAGGTGCGGGGGAAACCAGTCCACCTCACCCCCACCGAGTTTAGGCTGATGGAGGTGCTCGTCAAGGAGCCAGGGCGGGCCTTCAGCCGGCTGGAGCTATTGGACCGGGTCTTCGGCTACGACTTCGAAGGCTTCGAGCGCACCATAGACGTCCACGTGATGAACCTGCGCCGGAAGATCGAGCCAGACCCCAAGCAGCCGACCTACGTCAAGACTGTCTACGGCATGGGCTATAAATTCGCCGAGGAGTGAGATGTTCCACAGCTTGCGCTTTCGGGTGCTCGTGACGTTGATTCTGGTGATCGTGGTGGCTGTGGGGGTGGTGGCCTTCTTAGCCAGCCGGGTCACCACCGGCGAGTTTCAGCGCTACGTGGAGCGCGGCGGGATGATGCGCCACCAGCGTTTCGAGATGTTTCTGGCCGGGTTCTATACGCAGAACCGAAGCTGGTCTGGCGTTCAGCCCCTGGTGGAGCAGATGGGACAGATCACGGGGGAGCGGATCGTCCTGGCCGATGGACAGGGACAGGTCGTCGCCGACTCCGCGAATAAGCTGGTAGGACAGACCGTGGGTCAGAATTGGGCTGAACCGGTGGCTCTAATCGTCCAGCGTGGGGTGCCGGTAGGTGCTGTCTTCGCTGATCCTTTAGGCCCGGCTGATGACCCGCAGAGAGAGGCCTTCCTGGCCTCCATCAACCGCGCCCTACTGCTGGCCGCCGGGGTCGCTGGCCTGGCTGCTGTGCTTCTCACCCTGGGCATTTCGCGCCGCATCCTGAGGCCGGTGGAGACTCTGACCGCCGCCGCCCGACGGATGGAGAGAGGCGACCTCAGCCAGCGGGTGGAGGTGCCATCCAAGGACGAGATCGGCGAGCTGGCCCGCGCCTTCAATGCCATGGCCGAAGGCCTGGCCCGCCTGGAGGAACTGCGCCGCAACATGGTGACCGACGTGGCCCACGAGCTGCGCACGCCCCTGTCCAACATCCGTGGCTACCTGGAGGCCTTGCGGGACGGTCTTGTCGAACCGAAGCGGGAAATCATCGACTCCCTCTACGATGAGGCCATGCTCCTGAATCGCTTGGTGGACGACCTGCAGGAGCTATCCCTGGCCGAGGCGGGACAGCTCAGGCTGGAGCGGCGACCAGTGGCCCTGGCCGACGTAGTGGATAGAGCTGTGGAGGCAGTCCGCCCCCGGGCGGAGGCCAAGGGGATCGCGTTGCAGGTTGAGCTGCCGGAGGATCTGCCCCTCGTGGACGTTGACCCCCAGCGCGTTGGGCAGGTGTTGGGCAACCTGTTGAGCAATGCATTGACCCACACGCCCTCAGGTGGGGAGATAGTCGTCGCGGCCAGGTGGTGTCCTGAGCCTTCGGGCCGAGGGCCCTCAGCCCGAGGGCTTGCCGAAGGAGCAAGGGAATCGGAGGTTGCACTTAGCGTTAGTGACACGGGGGCCGGCATCCCCGCCGAGGACTTGCCCTACATCTTCGAGCGCTTCTATCGGGCCGACAAATCGCGGTCCCGGGCCACGGGTGGGACGGGGCTGGGGCTGGCCATCGTCAAGCAACTGGTCGAAGCCCACGGCGGGCGGATCGAGGTGGAGAGCGAAGTCGGTCGAGGGACGCAGTTCACCTTCACCCTGCCGGTGGCTGAGCCTTAATGAACACGCAAATGGCCATCTTTGAGAACCGGGATTTAACACGCTAGCTACGAAACCCTGGTCGAAAGAAGAACGGTCCCAAATGAGTCAATCGTGCAAGGAGGAAAACGTATGAACAAGAAGTGGTTGATCGTCGCTGCGGTCGTCGTCTTGGCCGTAGGAGCTGGCTCCTTTTGGGCGGGGATGGCCTTTGGCGAATCGCGGGCCAACCAGGCTCTCCAGCGCCTCTTCCAAGAGCGGTTCGGGGGGCAGGGTGGTCAATTCCCAGTCCCGTTCCAAACGCCCCAGCCAGGGCAGGGAGGCGCCGAGCGATTCGCTGGCGGCATCCTGGGCACCATCGAGGCGGTCGAGGGCGACGCCCTGGTCATCACCACCCAGGAGGGTACCATCCGGGTGCGGATCACCGATACCACCCTCGTCGAGAAGTACACTACGGTGGCCATCGGCGACCTGGAGAGCGGCGAAAGGGTGGCAGTTTCGGGGACGAGGAATGAGGACGGCAGCTATACTGCTCGCTCCATCCAGGTTCTGCCCGCTGGCGAATCTCAGTAGCCACCTGAAGAAGGAGTTACGTTTGTTAAGTAAGGAGGAAGCGATGAAGATAATCAAAAAATTAGCTATACCCGTATTGGCCGTCGTCCTGGTGGGGGGAGGGCTTTTGGGTTACCGCCGCTTGCGCGGCGGGGGACAGGCTGAGACCTACACCCAGGTGGTGGCCGTGGAGCGGGGCGACATCCTGGCCTCCATCGCCCCCACGGGGGAGGTCTACGCCCCCCGGGAGGCGGAGCTGGGCTTCGATGTCAACAGGATCGAGTTGATCGAGCTGAACGTTACGGCAGGCCAGCAGGTGAAGGCCGGGGACGTCCTGGCCCGCATTGACACCACCTCGCTGAAGCGGGCCGTGACCCAGGCCGAGGCCAACCTGACCATCACCCAAAACGAGCTAGAGAAAGCCCAGAACCCCTACGACGAGCTGGACCTGGCCAGGGCCCGGCGGGCGGTGGCCCAGGCCGAGGTGGAGTTGGAAAATGCCAAGAAGCATCTGATCGTCGTCCAAAACGATCCGGACAATGCAGAAAGGCTCCGACAGCTCGAGTACGAGGCTACTTGGTACCGGAACAACTACGGGGAGGCCCTGAAGAAGTTCGAAGAGGGAAAGAAGGACAAAGAGAAGCTCGACTTGGAATACAGCAACATGCTGGCTGCCGAGGAGCGGCTCAGGACAGCCCAGACTAACGCCGAGATCGCCCTTGCCGAAGCCGAAGACCGGGTGCCACAGGCCGAATACGACCTGGCCAAGGCCCGGGACGACCTGGCCGAAATCGAGGCTGGCCCTGACCCCGACGAGGTGGAGGTGGCCGAGGCTAAGGTCACCCTTGCCCAGGCCGAGCTGGAGGAGGCCCAGGAGAACCTTGAGGCGGCCACCATGACCGCCCCCTTCGACGGCACCGTGATTGATGTGGGAGCCGAGGTGGGCGATCTGGTGTCGGCCGACACCATCGTGGTCACCCTGGCCGAGCTCTCCAAGCTGGAGGTCAAGACCATGGTGGACGAGACGGACATCAGCCAGGTGGAGCTAGGCCAGGAGGCGGAGATCACCTTCGATGCCTTCCCCGGGCTGCGGTTCACGGGGGAGGTTCTCTCGGTGCCCCTGCAGGGGAAGCTCAGCCAGAACGTCGTGACCTACGAGGTGCCGGTCAGCCTGGAGGGGGCGGAGGGGGTGTCCCTCAAGCCGGGGATGACGGCCAACTTGAAGATCATAGTAGGCCGGAGGGAGAACGTGCTCCTGGTGCCGGCCATGGCCGTGCAGTACGGCGAAGGATTGGCCACGGTGATGGTGCAGGATGACCCCGATGCATCACCTGTCTCGACCAATGTGGAGGTCGGGCTCTCCGATGGGGTTTACACCGAGATCGTGCGGGGCCTCAATGAGGGCGACCGGGTGGCGATCGTTTCCACACCGGTCGAGGAGGAGGGCGGCTTCCCCGGTGGCCCTGGATTATTCGGCATCCCAAGCGGAGGGCCGAGATGAGGAACCCAGGCGGCCGTGATCGGGCAGCCTTACGCTGCCCCACTCAGGGAGGGTGAGGCAATGAACATCATCCAGAGCATTCGCGTGGCGTTGCGGGGACTGACCGCCAATAAGCTGAGGTCGGCCCTGACCATGTTGGGGATCATCATCGGCGTGGCGGCAGTCATCGCCCTGGTGGCCGTGGGCCAAGGTGCCCAGGCAGCGGTGACCCAGCAGTTCCAGAGCCTGGGCTCCAACCTGGTGACCATATCGCCAGCGGTCACCTTCGTTCGTCGTGGCACGTCTGTGGGATTCGTGAGCGCCCAATTCGTGAGCGCCCAAAGCCTGACCAATAAGGACGTGGAGGCCATCGCCCAATTGGCCACCCTGGTGAAGGCCATCGCCCCAGCGTACTCGACGCAGGCCCAGGCGGTCTACGGGAACCAGAACACCCAGACCACCGTCATGGGCGTCACCCCCGAGTACCTGACGGTGCGCAACTGTCAGGTGGCGCGGGGGCGCTTCATTGACCAGCAGGACGTGGATAGCCTGGCCAAGGTCTGCGCCCTGGGGGCCACCGTGGCCGAAGACCTCTTTGGCGGAAACTATCTCAATCCCGTTGGCCGGACCGTCAAGATCAACCGCCAGAACTACCAGGTGGTGGGGGTCATGGCCAGCAAGGGCACGAACGAGGACGACCAAGTCTTCATCCCCTTAAGCACCGCCCAGGTGAGGTTCGGGGGAGCGGGCAACACGTCACTTAATGCCATCAATGTCCAGGTGGTTTCCGAGGAGATGATGGACTTCGCCCAGGCGGAGCTCACGGCCATCCTGCGGGCCCGTCACGGCCTGGCTCCCGGCCAGTCCGACGATTTCACTGTGGGCAGCCTAACTCAGATCACGGAGATGGTAGAGCAGACGACGGGCACCTTCACCATCCTCCTGGCCTCCATCGCCGCCATCTCGTTGGTGGTGGGGGGCATTGGCATCATGAATATCATGCTGGTCTCGGTCACCGAGCGGACGCGAGAAATAGGCATCCGCAAGGCAGTGGGGGCCAAGCGGCGGGACATCCTCATGCAGTTCCTCGTCGAGGCCATGGTCCTGAGCGGCCTGGGCGGTGTAGTAGGCGTCTTGGTCGGCTGGGGTAGCGCGCAACTGTTGTCCCGTTTGGCCAGCGAGCTTCTCAGCCCCCTGGTTACTCCGGGTTCGGTGGTTATGGCCCTGGGTGTCTCAGTGGGCATTGGCCTCTTCTTCGGCATCTACCCTGCCAGCCGGGCGGCCGCCCTAAACCCCATCGAGGCACTGCGGTATGAGTAGAGGCGGGCCAGATTCTGGCCAAGTTGGAAATGGCCGATTTAGAGCCTATGGCGACCTAATTCGTCCACAACACGATGCTTAAATCAGTTCGAACGAATGATCAAGGAGGAGACGTAATGAAGAAGGTAATCACCATTGCCGTTATCTTGACCGTGGTCCTGGCGCTGAGCTTGTTGGCTTATAGAGCTTATGCTGTCATAGGGTCAGTTCTCACCTAGTTGAGGAGGACGATCGAGTCAAAACGGGGGAGGCTTTGGCCAAGCTGGAGACGGCCGATCTGGAGCTTGTGGTGGCCCAGGCTGAGGCCGCCCTGGCTATGAGCGAGGTGCAACTGAGGCAGACCAAGAAGGGCGCCAGCCGCCTGGGCCAGTTTGGCCAAGCTCCTGGCCGGCGCCAGCGAGGGGAGATCAAGATGGCAAGGCCCTGCGCCTGAGGAGCTGGCTCGGCTGCGATTGGAGGAGGGGGCAGAGGTCGTGGTCAGCGCCCCGCGCCGGAGTATCTTCGAGGGGAGGGGCAGCTTTATCATTCCTATTGGACATTGGCGAATTTTGCGTGTCTGAGCGACCCGACAACAAATTGTTGACCATTTTCAGGGCGCAACCGACGGACGGGTGTCAGAACGGCCTCTGACATCCGGTACCAGAGGAGCACACTGG
>Ga0315314_1002208_pt1 | contig 16290 bp, 15 predicted proteins | sample TDP9_MG_FD_203631 | JGI IMG/M metagenome (GOLD analysis project Ga0315314, IMG submission 203631) | Freshwater sediment microbial communities from Lake Towuti, South Sulawesi, Indonesia - TDP9 | ecosystem: Environmental > Aquatic > Freshwater > Lake > Sediment | place: Indonesia: South Sulawesi...
CCTTCAACCTCGTCCACGAAGAATCCCAGAACCTGCTGGTCCTTCCAGTCAACGGCGTTCACCTCAGATGGAAGACCGTCGGCGCTGGTGAACCTCCGCGAGACAAGAAGGTTCAAGTCTACGTATATGCCATTTTCCTTGAGCTTGGCTATGAAATAGTCGAGTCTGTCAAGTGCCTCCTGGCTCAGCTGTCTCGTGTTGCCGAACGTTTTGTCGAATATGTTGAATGTCTCCCAAGAGGCGTCCATGTGATGGAAACGCACCATATTAACGCCAAACTTCGCAAGCCTAGCCGCTATCTTCTCTGCATCACTCTTCTGGGGAAAGGTCGCACCGCCGCAGACGTTTATGCCCAGAAACCTTATGCGCCTGCCTCCAACGTAGAGGTGACCATCCTCGCCTGCATAGACGTGTCCAAGGCTGCCAGCTGGCCTGTCAATCCATCTGCTGAGGCTTACGAATGTCTCTTGAGAATCGTCCCAAGGCAAATAGAAGGGGAAAAGCCTTCCCTCTCCTTTCTTGGGCATCATAAACTGCGAGGACAAGACCGTCAAGGAAACCAAGGCTACCACCACCAGAACCCATTTTGTTTTTCTCGTCACCAAAGTCAACCACTCTTGCTTAGAAGAGGTTTGCAGTCAGGCCTAGGCATGCTTCAAACTCGCCCTAGTCTATCAGAAGTCTTCGCATAAAAGATAAAGGTTTTCGGCATAGCCCCTCAATGGGGCATTTTGGTCCGTGAGATTCCTTGGAATCAGAAGTAGCAGTGGCTCAGCTTGGTCTCTGGGTCCTGGCTTGGTCAACCCCAAGGTGCTTTCTGTGCTTACAGCTTGTAGTATTTGGGTTCGGAGTCTTCCTTTCTCGGGATGGTCAGATCGAGTACTCCATTTCTGTACTTCGATGTTACTTTTTCCTTGTCTATATTCTCCGTCGGTAATTCTATCATCTTGTGGAATCTCTTGGCGGTAACCTCAACCTTTCTTTCCTTGAAGTCGAGCTTTATATCCTTCTCTTCTTCGCCTGGCAACTCAACGTAGACTCTTATGGCATGGTCCTCTTCGAAGATGTCCGTCAAAGGGTCACGAATCTCCTTAGAAACGTCGCTGGGAACCTTGAATGGCCTCTCAGGCGTTGGCCTCCTCCGCGGTCTAAGGGGTTCAAAGGGATCAAAAGGGTCAATTAGATCAGAAGGCTCATCTGTCCAGAACCGCCCACGGATTATGTAGCCCTTTGTTCCTGGTTTGTCGATGCGTTCGACTTCCCAGTCGCCCTTGAGTTTGCCGCTCTTTATTGCCTCTTCAATCTTGCTCATTCTTTTCTGGAGTTTCTCGATGAATTCGTCGCCGAAGACATCAAGACCGGTGAAGAGTTCGTCGAGATCAGAGAACGGGTCCATTCCTATATTTCACCTCCCTTAGAAGCTCTCAAATTCTTCCAGTGCCTCCATTAGGCGTCTCAAGGCAAGGCTCATCACGAATTCCACTCGCCCGAAGTCGGAGCATTGGTATCGGCCTTTCTCAATCCTCTCCAAGAGTCCTCCCTCGCTGAGTTTTCGTGTGTTTTCCCAAACGAGCTTTGGATTCAGCCCTAGATCGCGCATGAACTCAGCGAACCTTATGGTTTGATCTTCTTCTTCCAAGATTCGTTTCATCATCCTTAGACGGGTCTCGTGTCCCAAGGCGTCAAAAAGCTTCGAAAAACGGCTGAATTCACTTTCCATGGATGCCAACTCATCTTGCAGCTGGTTCCTTGACCAGTCCTTCATGGACAACGGCATCTCGAAGAAGACCTCGTTATTCTTGATCAGTAGCAGCTTCAAACCTTCAAGCTTGTTGAAAGCAGTTTTTCTAGAGGTTTGAATCCACTCTGGGTCAGGAGTAGTCTTCTGGGTTTGGCCTTCATAGGGCAGACATATGACCTCGTCAAAGAAGTTCCTGAGATATTCGAGCTTGCTTTGGTTGCAGTGTCCACACTCGACCGCTATTTTCCGATCTTTGTTCCACCCAACAACATCGATTCGATGGTCTTCAAACCCGAAGTCTTCGTGGATCTGGCCCTCTTTGAACCCTCTTTGTCTCAGAATCTCTTTTGCTTCTCTAATCAGATCTGTGTGGCTTAGGCTCACTCAGTTCACCTTACCATTCGGTAATATTCATTACCAAACGGTAATATATAAGCCCTCTGCTGCCTTAGTTAGCCGCCATTGCCACCCTACAGTGATGGTCCCTACGTTGGCCGGAGCATCATGGTCACAAGGTTCAACTGAGAATGTAATCAGCAAAGAGCCCATTCCACAGATCTTGGCACCAAAATCCTTATCTGCCTTCAGAGAATATGTCAGGTCTGTGACTGCTGCCGCGCGGTCTGTTCTCACTATGGATATGCGTTTTCGTGGAGGTTTGGATGATTTGACTTTGAAGAAGATGGGATTAGTGGTTCTTGTATGGCTCCTCTTGGCAACCAGCTTAAGCTTTGTGGGAGTTGCGAAAGCCGATCGGGACAAGATCGTGATAAAAGCTATTTTCCAGCCAGTACAGGTCGTGTGGCAGTCGGACCCGGTCTACGGCGAAGACGTAGAATTTCTCCCCACCGAACCCAATCTGGAATGGAACGCTGAGCTGCCGATGGTTCTGGGGAAGAACACGCTTCTTTTCGGATGGCCCTATGATAACAGATACGTGATAAGGGTTGACATTGCCAACTACTACTTAGAAGCCAAGGCACTGCGCATCCAGTTTCTGGTTGACGACACAGAAATATACCTTTCAGACGAATATACAGCGCCCGCAGCGAGCCCTCCACCACCTTACGAAGAACAGAACATTCCTGGAATTCTGACAGTCGTTATTACTGCGCCTATTCCGTCAGATCCCTTCCAGTTTGCCACGACCGGTGCCCACGTGATCAGAGTTAGAACCATTGTGACTCCATCATCCAATGAGGCGGTCTGCCATGTGACTGTGGTAGAGACGAGGAATCTGAGGCTGTACTACGTTGGGCTAAGGTTTCCCGGAGATCCTAACCCGAATTTGACACCAGATTACACGAGAGCTGCTACGGAACTAATCTTGGGGACCTATCCCCTAGCCGAGGACAGGATAGAGCGCAACTTAAGGTATGGAACTGTGACAGTTGCTTCAATCACGTGGAACAACACACAGTATCAGATTGCGGATCTGAATCTGCAGGATGAGGAAACTGGCCGTATCGTTAGGGACTACATTCGGAACTATCTAGCGAGGTTCGGGTGGTTGGCAGGCACTGTTTCCACGCCGTATTGGGATAGGATGGTGGGGATCGTGCCCGCGGGTTGGTCGCATCATTTTGGTGATGAATGGTCGGGTCTCGCTATCAGGTGCGGCTCGTCGCCCACGGTCTTCGTTGAGCAGAACCGCATTCCGACAGTGGCCCATGAAATCGGGCATACATACAGCCTTCGCGATGAATATCCGGCCAATCCTCGAGCGCTTGGATACTGGGTCAACAACGATGCGGAGCGAGACCTCACCTGCATAATGGGAAACGCGGCTGAACGCTGGGTATGTAAGCCTGACTATAGGAGTCTCTTGGAAAGGTTCAGAAGGCTCGGAGGGTCAGAGATCCTAGGGATCAGCGGCTACGTTTTCCGAAATGGCTCTATTATCTTGGAGCCTTGGTATCGGTTTGCCAGTGGAGCGGCAGACATCTTGCCGAGCGATGTTGGAAACTATTCCATCGTCCTATTAGACGGACGAGTTAATATTTTGAGCCGGATAGGGTTTAGCGTGTCTTTCCAAGAGTCTGTTGATTACGTGTCTACCGTTTCTGTTGAGTTCACCCCGTTTGCCTTCAGGGTATCCTTCATTCCCGAGACAATGGTAGTTCAGATTCGGAACGCAACGGATCACGTACTCGCCAGCAGAAGTGTAACCCAGGGCGTCCCAAATGTCAATGTCGTTACGCCTGTCGAGGGTGAGACTCTAATGGCTTCCGGAAACTACACCGTAAGATGGGATGCCTTAGACCCTGATGGCGACCCTTTGACCTACTCTGTATTTCTGAGCGGCGATCTGGGCGAGACATGGCTGCCTCTAATCCTTGATGTCCGAAACATGAACTATACTCTCGACCTCGCTGACCTTGCCCCGGGAGGAGGCTACTCCATCGGCGTCTTGGCAAGCGACGGAGTCAACGTAGGCTGGAACACTTCAGGGACATTTATGATCAGAACTTTAGAGCAGGCATACGCCGAATTGCTGGAGAACTACCAACGCCTAGAACAGGATTACGAGAGCCTCAGTCTGAGATACGAAGAACTGGAGTTATCCCACAGCAACCTGACTTCTAGGTTCAGCATTCTGGAATCTGGGCATCAACGGCTGGAAGGTGACTATGATTCGCTATCCTCGTCGTATGCGGGGCTGGACTCTAGGTACGCTGATTTGGAGCAGAATTACGAGGATTTGCAGGCTAGCTACGCCCTTCTCTTGAGCGATTTGGCGAATGCACGCAACCTATCGTATGTTCTTGTAGCGGTCACAGTGATCTCGGTCGCCGTAGCTGCATGGAGGGAGTGGGCTCTAAGGAAGCGGAGGGCTAAGGTCGAACCAAGAAAGTAGCAATCAAGGCATCACACGCGATCTCTCCTTTCTCTAAGCGGTTTACCTTACCAAAAGGTGGAGGCCAAGCTAGACAAATCGCCGAGAAGTGCGGAATGTTCGGGATTCGGGCTCAAATGCGAACCAGAAGCGGCTGTCTGGTTTCTAGGCGTGAGTGAACGACTCCCCTTTGAGCCTTGTAAATCCTTATATGGATTCCAGAGATAATGGTCTGGAACAGTCGGAATTGAGGAAATGTTCAGTCATGGAAGTGATCGATTCCATACCAGTGGAACTTGACACACGAGAAATACTGCCCATAATCAGAGCCAAAAGGCTGGGAAGATTAGAGGAAAAGAACATAGGTGCGCTCCTAGACGAATGCCGTCGGTTGATCGAGCCTAAGGCCGTCTACACATTCCTGAGGGCCAAGACTATAGAGAAAGACGAAGTTCGCCTAGACAGTGGACACACATTAACGAGCATAATCCTCGCAGATATGCTTGAGCGTGATCAGGAGATCGCCACCCATGTCGTCACAATAGGACCAAGGCTTGAGAAAGAGGTCTCAGAAGCAGGAAGAAGCAGCGTCCTTCGCGCATGGGTCTTGGAGAACATGGGAGATCACGCCCTAGCAAAGGCAGGCGCATACGTCAGGTCCCGTGTTGAGGAGAGGTTGGGAAGCGCCATCTCCGGCTTCGGTCCGGGGACCGGAACGGGCAGGCTCTTCGGCATCGAGCAGCAGAAAGTGCTCTTCCAGATTCTGGACCCGGCGAAAAATATTGGAGTCAGCCTTACGCCAGGCTACCTTATGGTGCCAAGAAAATCGGTCTCAGGGGTCTTTGCTGCAACCAGCAGGGAATACGTTGCCTGCCAGTATTGTCCGAGAGAGAAGTGTCAGAACCGGAGGAAACCCTTCAGCGGCGAATATTATTCCGTAAGATGCGAGAATAGAGATCTGTCGTAAAGCCCTAATCGATGGTCTTTGCCATAATGTCTTTTCCTGTGAGGCTGACTGAGAAATGATTCGCTGTCCATCATTGATGCTATGATTCTACTAAGCGACTGGAGTCATGATGGTGGTTAGCGAACGTTTATATCTCGACTCACGAACCTTCCCCTCGGTGATCTGATGTCTCAGAAACAGGTGTTAGAAGAATTGACGAAGATCAGGGAACTGTTGACTCCAAAGCCTCCATCTCCACCTCCGCCACCTCCCAAAGGGCTAATCGCAGAGTTCAAGGACTTCATTGGAAAGACTGGAGTGCTTGGCCTAGCTATTGGCTTCATCATGGGCACCTATATTGGTAAGGTGATCTCTGCTCTTGTTGGCGACATCATAATGCCTATTCCGGGCGCCTTCATACCAGGCGGGGACTGGCGAAAGGCAGTGATATCTCTGCCCGTGGGAAACGGCATGAACTTCGCTGTCGGCGACTTCGTGGGCGTCGTCATAGACTTCCTCATAGTAGCCTTCGTAATCTTCCTAGTAGCCAGATACGCGCGAAAGCTAGGGCTCAGATAGTCATGTCCTTTCCTAGGATACGGCGTGGATCGGAAGAATGGAAGTGATATTGAGCAATATTTTTTCTCATGGAGTAATCATGATCAGAGGTTATGTATTCGTAGCAAAACTCGGTCTTTGACGAAGACCGTCAAGCTTGTTACTGCCGAAAATTGCTTCACTCGCAGAAGTACTTTCGAAACATCCGCGATTCCGATGGAGCAAGGAAGTTAAGAACGCAAGTGACAAACCCTAAAGGAGTGCAGAAGACTAGCTGCTAGTACAGGGTCAAGCTCCTTTTTTCATGCTGGATTTCAGCGCCTAACAGTACGAATGTCGCAGCTTCTCGTGAAAGCTTCAAGAACTATGCAGCAACGTTAGTGAAATATCTGCGAACATCTTTTAAGTTCGAGATGCATAGGTTGCGCATGCCCTTTCAGAGAATCCTATTGGTGAAGCCTTCTGGAAGAAGCGGGCTAAGCTTTCTGATGGACCAGATACCCCTTGGTCTGGAGTACATTGCTGCTTACATTGAAGATTCGGTAGATGAGGTTCACATCGTTGACATGGAAATGGAGCAAAGGAGCTTTCCCTACCTACTCGATCTATACCGACCGGATCTGGTCGGCATCACCATGTCAGCGACGGAACACAACGAAGGTCTGCGCCTCGCAGAGATCGCCAAAAGGAAGGGCATTGCCACAATCGTGGGCGGATATCACCCAACAAGCGTCCCTGACTTGCTGCTCTCCTATCCGCAGATAGACATGGTTGTGCGTGGCGAAGGGGAACTCACGATGAGGGAACTCCTAGAAAAGGGCAGCCCAGAAGGGGTGCTTGGGGTCTCTTACAGAGACGGTGCCAAGATAGTCCGAAACGATGATAGACCTTTATTCAAAGATCTTGACAGCCTTTCCTTCCCGGCTCGGCATCTTCGGCAATACTCGTACAAGGCGAACAACCGTAAGACAGAGTATGATGTGCTGTTGACCTCTCGAGGGTGCTACGGACGCTGCACCTTCTGTTGTGAACCCGCAATGAGCAATGGTCATTTTAGAGTTCGCTCCCCAGAAAATGTCGTAGAAGAGATCCTTGAGATAGCCAGATACCATAGGGGGAGAAGAGTCAGCGTAATCATCGCTGATCCTAATTTTATGGGCATTCCGTCGAGAGTTGAGCGGTTATGCGATCTGCTTCAGCCACACGGATTGGACATGGATTTCTGTGCCTTGGTGAGACCCGACAGCATGGCTAGACACCCCAAAATTGTGGAGAAAATGTGTGAGGTTGGGATTCTATATTTCGAGATGGGTATAGAGAGTCCCAACAGCAAAGACTTGGAGTCAACTAGGAAAGGTATCTCCACCAAGATCCACAGGGAAGCTGTGTGGAACATTCGACGGAACGGCGGTGGCGCGGGCGGAACTTTCGTGATAGGTCTTCCTGACCAAACGGAAGATGAAATAAAGTATTTTCCTGTATATGCTCGGGAGATAGGGATGACGGCGGCTGCCTTTGGCATTGTGACGCCGTTTCCAGGCACGGAGTTCTACAGAGAACTGGACAAGAAAGGGTTGATATTCGAGACCAACTGGGACAATTTTGACGAGATGCACTCTGTCTACAGGACGAATCACCTGTCAAAGGACAAGATTGAAGAGCTTGCTACCTACTGCATGGCCAAATTCTGGAATATAGACACATTCATCGATAGAGAGATGGTGTTACAAAGGAGGACCAAGAGCAAAAAGCCATTGATAGACTTCATCATGGAAAGGGCGGTTGACATGCGCTTCTTAGGCGCAGCTGGAGGGAGTCTGAAAAAGAACGATTTCAGCAGATACGTTAAGATCTTTTTGGAGGCTTACCCTGACCTCCGCGTGGAGAAATATACGCGGAAGGTAGGTGTACACAACATTCTGGAAATGTCAAGGTTTCTCCGCATTCTGGGGCTGCAAACAATCCAGTTCACCTTAGAGCTCGACGATGAATCCGCCATCAGCCTCGTGGTCAAAACAACAAGGGATTCAGTCCAATATGTTCGAGTCATTGACGGGAGACAGGATTACTCAACGATCGACTTCACTTTAGACCTGAAATGGGTCAACAACGGCGCCCAAGCCTCTAAACGGAACGCGTTTAGGAGACTCATGGCAAACAACCTGACCATCAAACGGTTATGGAACACCTTCAAGCTTCTCTCGGCAGCCGGAACAGAGGTTCTAATGTGGAAGCTCTCAGGTACGGAAGAATCCAACGCGTAAGCCTACAATCCTTTCTGGGCCATGGGGAGAAGTCCGACTGGCACCACTCAGGTAACTCGCGATGCTTTCGTATCCGCTAGACATTGGCTTTGCCGGCCTCCAGAAAGCCTAGGGGCTGATTCAGTACGGGAGTGGGTTCAATTTAGGAATCCCACCTGCATGACAGAACCAAACGACTTGGGCAACAAAGTACTGGAAAAAGGTTTTGTAGACTTCAAACACTACTTAAACTTACTTGCCAAATGGAATGTGGAGTATAGGTCTTAGCTGAGGCAACCCATCGTAACCTTCAGAGACGACCTTACGCCAATGCACTTTCTCCGGCCGACCCTGCGGCTTCTCCTAGACAAGATCACATCTTTCGTACAGGCTGAGTCTCATGAACAACTTCTCTCCAAGTAGGCAATTGCGCGACATTGTCTAGGCAGAATAAAAAACGACACATGAAAATGGAAATGGAAAAGAAAAAGAAGGAGTCTGCATGTAGGATGCTCAGGTGATCTAGCATTGAAGGTCAAGGTCCAAAGTTTCATGGAAATCATGCAGCAGAAGGAGAAGAATCGACCGGGGAACTTTGCAGGATTCGTGTCTCCTGAACGTGCAGAGCTACTTGTGGAAGATGTGTCCAGACTCATCGACCCCCGTATCCGAGAGGAGGTCGGGTTCTTCGCTGTCTCTAAGGGGAATAAGGTGTTAGGTCAGGTGGGGGTCACGTTTCCCAAAATGACAAGCACTGCTGGAACCTTCGAGGTAGGCGGTGTTGGAGGAGCAATCTGCCTGTATGTGGATTTTCAACACAGGCGAAGGGGTATTGGGACCCAGCTGATGCAGAAAGCGATGGGCTACTTTAGGGAAATGGGGATTGCGTTTTCCTTTATCATTACGAGGGAGGAGTTTGAAGGCATCGAGGCTGCTCTTCTGAGAAAGCTCGGTTATGTTACCGTCTTCCACTATCCATACTACTATAAGGTCTCACGTGGTGGAGAAGCTGCGCCTTCTAATACAGAATTCTTCTGGGAGACCGGAGATCCTCCAGCCCTCTGGAAAGTGTACTATGAGCTCAAGGAAGACTGCCTTGGGTTCATTGAGAGACCAGAGAACTTTGTTGAGATAGGTAGGCTCAGTGGATTGCTTGCCAATGCCCCCTTCTATGAAGACCAGTTCTTGATAGGAAAGAAGGATTCCCAATCAGCCTCGTTTGCCAATATTACGCAAGGTATAGGTGATACCCAGGGCGAGGTGATCATCAATGAAATCCACGCCATATCAGAAGAGGAGTTAAATGTGATTGTTAACCGGATTGAGCAAGAGAGTTCGGGAAAGGTCATCGCCTTCAAACCGGTCGTGGATCATCATCTCAGAAAGGTTCTGACCGAGAGGAATTATCAACACTACCTCGCTGGTTCATTTTTGATGATGGCGTCACTAACTGGCACCACAGACAAAAAGAAACTCAACGACCTCTTCAGCTTCAACGACCGTTTTGAATGGAACGCCTACGACGATATCTAAGAAAGGTCATGTACTGAAAAGGGCAAGTGGTCCGATTTTGTGTCTGTTATGCCTTGGTGCATTCATGATGATGTGGGGTTAGGGCGTAGGGTCTGACCTCAAATACCCCTTCGGGACTAAGACTAAGGGATTAGTCTTATCTTCTGAAAGATCATTGCCTGTCGTAAATAGGAAAAAGATGAATATATCATCCTTTTGTGTGAAAACACGTCAGCTGATTACTTTTTGCCGAGCTTCACGTCTAGCCAGCTTTATTCGATCATATAAGGAAATCCCTGAATTGGTCTTCAGTTAACCCCACTCTCAACACTCCATTAAGCCTTCTCTGCACTTTTTCACCTTCAAAGAGAACAATCGTAGGGACCACCTCCACATCATATTTTTCCCAAAGAGGATTGTTCTCATCATCGATCTTAACACGAAGAAACTCGTCACGCCTATTCTTTCGAGCGTACTCCTTAAAAATGGGCAAGAATCTTCTGCAAAATGGACACCAAGACGCGTAGAAAAGGACGAAAACTCTTTCGGTGGCTCTCAGGATATTCATAAGATCATCTTCGTCATCGACTTCTTTCATCAAACACGCCTCCTTAGACTGGTGTTACGGGCTGCCGCTTGAATGATTGGAATTAAACCTTTATGAATTTTCCCAAAACAGGAGGCGTCAGTTAATTGGGAATGTGAAAGGCGAAAGATGCAGCGATGTCGACGTAGCTAGACTTATTAGAAAGCAGGGCGTAATGCTGTTCGGAGACATACGTTGGATATTATTGGACTATTTGGCTATAATTGGCATTCGCGTCGAGAATTCCTGAAAAGCATGGCTGCTCTGCCTTGGGAAAAGGTTACTGAAAACTGCGGTGCCAGCTTTGACTGCATCCGAGACATATTTGTGCACAGTCTCCAAGCTGAGCAGTTCTGGATTCGGAGTTTGAGTGGCAAAAGCATAGAAGGAATCTTCGAGACTCCATTCACGAGATTCAGCAATTTCAACGCTGTCCAGGAATATGCTGATGAAGTTGAGGCTGAAACAAATGAATACCTGAAGACGCTGACAGACGAGAAGCTTCGCAGCGTGTTCGAATTTAAGGGATGGGATGGAAAGATGAAACGGCACAGGATTGAAGATATTTTGATGCATGTAGTTGAAGAGGAGATCCATCACCGTGGCGAGCTACTATGTATCTACTGGCAAAGCGATATCCGACCTCCCTATATCAGCTACATGGCCTACAAGGGTCAGGCTTAACCCAGAAAGGCAACAATCAGAGGCGTAAGTGGAGCCATAGTCGGCGCAATCGTTCCCAGTTGCGATGCTTTTAGTTAAGGATCTTACTCGCCTTGTCTATTTGGCATTTCAATTAAAGAGACGCCAGAATGAAGAAATCTTATGCATCCAAAAACTCTTTGTGTCACGACATCTGTGATGACGGATGTCACGACGTTTTTGCTATAGAAGCCCGATTTTACTTACATCTGGGGATGGTGCGGGGGATAGGATTCGAACCCACATGCCCCTTCGGGACGGAATCTTGAGTCTTACCCGCCCCCAAGGCTTTGCCCGGGTTCGCTCCGCGCGTCTAGCCCCATTAGAAGGGTTAACCTAGCTCTGCTATCCCCCATTTTCCAGGTGTCTACGAAAACCTTATTTGGGAAACCCTATCTAAGGGAATGATGAATGCCTTTGCGTACAATCGCAATTCTTTGCATAGTTCTGGTATTCTCTACTGTTAGCCTCGTCAACTCGCAGCCTGCCCAAGGAGACTGGATCGTCGTAGGCGAGGAAGTGGTTGAAAACAGAACAATCACTCTTGACGGAAGTCTTTTTGTCAAGAGCGGGAGTAGCTTGACGCTGAGGGGAGTCACACTCATGTTTAGTTCTAGTTACATGGGGCAATACGGGATTTCAGCCGAACCGGGGAGCTCCCTATTCATCTACAACAGCACGATCATACCGACCGACGAGAGATATGGTCCCGTGCTTACGGTTACAGACGCCAAGTTTGTGATGAAGAACAGCAGACTGCAGGGAAGCACAGGGAGCGGGGATAGGGGCGAGTGGTTTAGCATAAGCAGAGCAGATAGTGTAGTCATTGAGGATAGCACTATAATGATGTTTAATTACAATGCAACTCGAACCCTACATTTGGCCATGTGGGGAGTCGAATCAGCAATTGGCTTACGGGATTTGAGTAACGCCGTCATAAGAAACAATGTTATTCTCCCCGGAGGCAACGTGAAACTATATCTTTTCCTGAAAGGATCGCACAACACCACTATGGTAGGCAACAGTATCGAATTCTCCGATCTCATATTAGAGGGGACATGGAACAGCTGCATATCGGGCAACAATCTGGGCCTCAGAGGAGGTAGTGGTTTAGTTATCTATGTGGGATGCGGCAACAATATCGTCGACAACAACACGTTTAGCGCACTATCTGAGTATGGTGGCATCTGTAGGGCTTTCAGTCTGATTAGCTCGCCCTATCCCAACGCATTCACTAACAACGTTATTAAAGGTAGCATATATGACCGTGAAGGGGATTCTTTTCCGGATGGTATGGGATTTCTGACGGGCGTCCTGATATCGCAGTCATCTAATGCAATCATAGCAAACAACAGTCTTATCCAGTTCCCAATCGGGGAGCCATCTCACAATGAGGCAATGCAGGTTTACAGGTCAGACAGCAACCTCATACTGAACAACTTCATAAACTCCACGAACAGCGGCATCATACTGTTCGCCTCTTCCGGCAATACGTTGAAGGGAAACAGTGTGCTTAACTCAGGTCGGGGAATAGGTCTCTACTATTCGTCTGACAACAATGTGATTGAAAACAACACCATGGAAGACAACTTAGTAAACATGGTCTTCGACGACGCATCAAACAACACTGTTCGTGTGAATGTTTTTGGCGCTTCTGAGCGTCAAGGCTATGACGACAGCAGCAACTCTTGGGGTCGAAATTACTGGAGCGACTATACGGGTGAAGATCGTGGCGACGGAATCGGAGTCGTATCGTACCGCATCCCTCCTAATGGATCAGACGATGAACCTCTCGTAAACAGACTTTCACTTACGTCTGTGCCAGTTCCGCCTTTGAAGACAGTACCCTTTGAGGATGTTTTTCTAGACATGCCTCCCTCTGTGGATCGCATCTTTCTTCCTTACAATAGGACACTAAGAGATCAGGTCATAACATTGACAGGAAGCGGGGGCATCAACCTTCAAGAAGGAGACAGCCTAACCTTGGAGAACATCACCCTGGTCGCTGCTCCATCCAAAATTCTACAACAATATACTTTTTACGTGGGGTCCGGAGCATCCCTCTCCATTCATAGGAGCAAGGTAATAGGTGGAGAGAAAGGCCCTGCCATCCAGTTCACAGTTGAGAAGGGTGGCAAGCTCGTCATAAAGGACAGCGAACTATACAACTTAGGCTGTCCTTGGACACAGGAAGGCGCGGGGATTGGCTTACACAGCACGGACGTGTTGATTGAGAACAACATCATTGTAGGATCAAAACAAGCTATGGAGATTATGGGTGCCTCAGACGCTAGAATTGCCAATAACACGATATCAAAATGCCTTTTCGGTATTTTCATTGGCGGGATGCAGAACTCAACCATAATAGGCAACACGATTACCGAAGTCGCTCATAAGAGCTTTGTTATCCAAGCCTCGTTCAACAGTGTCGTGGTTGGTAACACCATGTCGGAAGTCTGGGGATTCATAGGAAACAATAATGCAGCATGGGCTTTCAAGGGGGGGCAGCCTATCGTCTTTGAAAATAACACGATACTCAACTATATGGGAGGTTTTCCGGGCGAACTTGGGGCCGACTTTTTCCCACCCAAAGTGGCGATAGTGAAGCCAACCCAAGGCGAGTGCTTAGGGGGAGTGGTGAATACTGCGATCTCTGCAGAAGACGAAGAGAGCGGGTTAGAAAGGGTCGACCTCTACATAGATGAGGTGTTCACATGGTCCTTCACTCAAGCCCCATACCAGATGGAATTAGACACAACCGAGATCGGGGATGGACCGCATCAAGTAAAGGCCATGGCCTTCGATAGAGAGGGGAATGAAAGGTCCGAAGAAATCAAAGTGACGATAGACAACACAGTCCCGAAGTTGGCTATAGTGAGTCCTAAGGAGGGAGACTCACTTGTTGAAACTATAGAGATAGCATTTATGGTGTCTGACGTAAACCTGGGGAAGGTTCTTCTGCAAATAGACAACACTACATACGATGTAACGACCGGAACTCCGTTCAGTTGGGATACAGCAACAGTGGCAGACGGACCGCACACCATCACAATGACAGCAACAGACATGGCTGAGAACGTAGCATCAACCTCTATAACTGCTATCACAGTTAATGTAGAAAGGGAGGCGGCACGGACACTTGCACAAGCAGCAAAAGTCAAAGTCGAGTCTGCTACGAGAGATGCTTTCTGGAGCGCGGATGCTAGGGCTTTACTGACACAAGCGGTAAGCGAGTATAGCGAAGCCACTGAAGCATTTGGGGGGTGGAATTTCGATGAGGTTACTATTCACGCTCAGAATGCAGTGAGCATCATCGATGAAGCGTATGCTGCTGAAACCTCATTCAGAACCCTTATTGGAGCTGGTCTGTCGGGCCTTGTAATAGCTCTTGCTGTACTCACTACCTTCTTCTATAGGAGAAGACACAGATCGCCAGCAGCTATCATCAAAAAGTATACGGCGCAAAAAAATACACACGTCTAAATAACTATCCTGTTTTGAAGGCGATCTCCGGTTCAGGCTTCTCAGGCCAACCTAAGGCTTTAAGCTCTTGCAGCATCCTGTCTACCTTAGTCTTGAAGGCATACTGAAGGAGGCGATTAATCGTTATCGCCTAAAAACGTCTCGCAGGCTCATGGTTGAGTGGAGAAAACCTTCACTACAATCCAGCCCGTGGTGAGAGAGAATTCTGGTGCACAATTCAACATAGTGGTGCGGGGGGTGGGATTTGAACCCACATACCCCTTCGGGACGGAAGTCAGTCTCACAACATTGGTGAGACTTATCTCAATCGGCGTCATATGGAGAAAAGGATATATGGACATAAGTACATTTTACTAGTAAGGTGTGAGAATTGGGAGGAATGCGGCTCCAGATCAAGGAGGAGCTTGAGAGGAAGTTCAGGGAGGCTGCGATGAGAAGGTTTGGGTATGGGAAGGGCTCGCTGAGCCGTGCGGCAGAGGAGGCCCTTCAGAAATGGCTCATCTCTGCAGATGCTGGAAACCTTGTCTTCGAGGGAGATCCTGTGGAAGCTCTTGACGGTTTACTTTCCGGCGTGGATCTTGACTCGGTGGAACTTCAGCATCTGGTGACGAAGAAGTGGGCTGGTGAAGTGTTGGGCAATGTACCTCCTTGACACGAACATTTTCCTTGAGATTATGCTGGCAAGATCCAGAAAGAATGCGTGCATACGCTTCCTTAGTCTTCTAAAAGAGGGGAAAGAAACCGGCATAGTCACCGACTTCTCAATCTACTCCGTAATGGTCATCATGAGCGGTTTTGCGAGATTAGAGCAGCTCAAAACCTTTCTGACGAGTCTCTCTGCCTACAAAGGGCTAAGCATCTATTCAGCCACGCTCTCAGACAAGGTGAGAGCTGCCGACCTATGCCTTGACAAGAAATTGGACATTGACGACTCCATCCAGTATTCAGCGGCACTATCATGTAGCGCAAAGGCTATAGTCTCATTCGACAAACATTTTGACGGGCTGAAAGTCCCTAGGGTTGAACCGCAAGCCATGCTTTCCTAGAAGCTCAGCTTTGACTTCCAAATAGCCTTTTACTGCTTCCCTGATGTTCCTTAGAGATTCTTCTCTGGTTTCACCTTGGGTAGGAACTGGGAGCTCTAGACACTTAACTATGAATCCTCCCTCCTCAGCTGCCTCCAGAACAACCGTAAAACTGCGGGTAACCAATAAGACCACCATATGACGATATCAAAACTTGAATAGTAAGACCTATCGGACAAGCATCTTGAATAAACCACAAAAGGCGTAGAAGACAGTTCCATCTAGACTCAAACAAGGCACCCTCAAAAGCTTCTAGGTGACTCAGAAAAAGAAGTTGCGTAGGTTCTATATTGGTGCGGGGGATTAGGTTCAAAACGCGATCCAAATTCTCGGAATTTCGGTTCGTCTACAGAACCAGTCAGAAATTCATTTTGAAGGACAGGGGTGGGATTTAACACGTAGGCCGGGGACTTCCTGAATTATCTCCTGCCCCTATCTCTGGCGTATCCAATGAAATAGTCTTAATGATATACTCCTATCTGGACACAGCAAAAATAAGACATGAAATGAGCAGTATGATTGTGAGCGAAGTAAAGACAGTGAAGTACGTTAGTGTGGCTGCAAGTATAAACCCAGTAATTATAGGTCCTAAGGTTTG
>Ga0315314_1002209_pt1 | contig 16288 bp, 16 predicted proteins | sample TDP9_MG_FD_203631 | JGI IMG/M metagenome (GOLD analysis project Ga0315314, IMG submission 203631) | Freshwater sediment microbial communities from Lake Towuti, South Sulawesi, Indonesia - TDP9 | ecosystem: Environmental > Aquatic > Freshwater > Lake > Sediment | place: Indonesia: South Sulawesi...
CAGGCACTCGTCCACCAAAACATGGAATAATCTTTCAGCACACGTTGATTCATGAAGCGAAACGTTGGCAAAGAGGCAAGATGGCAAGGGCTGTCGCGGGAAAGCTTGCAATTGCAGCGCGTTCAGATGCTTACAGTGGCAAGTACATTGGAGACAACTTGAAAGCAGGCTTAGAAAGGAGAATCAGTGAGATTCAGGAAAAATATGCAGAGCCACCGCCCGAACGACCCGCACCACCGCCTCAAAAGCTGAAACAAGCTAGGAGGCAACGTTTCAGGAGAATCAACCGTGGGCGTCGACGTTGAACCCCATCCCAGCCTCAACGGAATCTACCTGATCACTCAAGAAGATGGCTCAAGGAAACTCGCCACGCGAAACCTAGCCCCAGGGCATACTGTTTATGGAGAACGGTTGATTAAACACAGAGATGTCGAATATCGAATCTGGGATCCGTATCGGAGCAAGTTGGCAGCGGCAGTTATTAAGGGTCTGCAAAATGTCCCCATTGAATCCGGCTGTAAGGTTCTTTATCTGGGCGCCGCGTCTGGGACCACTGCCAGCCATGTCTCTGACATTGTGGGCGAAGAGGGCCACGTCTACTGCGTAGAGTTTGCCGCTCGCAGCATACGAGAACTCGTTGACAATGTGTGCACATACCGATTCAACATGTCGCCCATTCTGGCAGACGCCCGCATGCCTGAACAATACGCCCCTCTAGTCGGCTTGGTTGATAGCATATACTGCGATGTGGCTCAACCCGAGCAGGCGAAGATATTGGCGGACAACGCGGACAGGTTTCTGAAGCGTGAAGGCTGGGTCATGCTTGCCGTGAAAGCCCAGAGCATAGACGTCACACGAGAGCCGTCTGAAGTTTACAAGCAAGAGATTAGAACTCTGGAAAACCGCGGCTTCAGAACTGCGCAAGTGGTGCATCTGGAGCCGTATGACAAAGCGCACGCCATGATAGTGGCTAAGAAGACACGCTAAAAACCGTTTTAATTTTTTCAATTTTGAAACCGCTTGCTGGTGAAATTGGTAATTTAAGGATTTCGCTGAACGTTTATATGACCCTCTGATTATGGTTTGCAGTGTCGAGAGGAGAAGCGATGAACCGAGAGGAGATGTTTAACGCCACAGCCCATGTGCTGAAAACAGCTGGCTTTAAAATCTCCAAACGCTGTCAAGCTAGACCAAGCTGCTTCTGCATGGTTGCCCGAAGAGACAATGGTCTTACTTTTATAAAAGTGCCAGCAGATCTTGGAAAAATCTCGTTGAGAGACGCGTTGCAGCTACAGGCGATCTCATCTTACTTCTCAGCAACACCGTTGTTCGTCGGTGACATAGCACGGGAGAGACCTCTTGAAGACGACACGATCTATACGAGATATGACACTTACGCTGTGACTCTAAAGACTCTGGAAGACGTAGTTAATCGTGGCATGATGCCGCTTGTTGAGGCTGGTCCGGGAGGCTACTACGCAAGGCTCGACGGTGACATCATCAGAGAGCGAAGAATGAAGCTTGGACTCTCAATCGGCAAACTCGCTGAGCAGCTGCGGATTTCACGGCGAACGTTATACGGTTATGAACGCGGGATGGCTAAAGCGTCGGTTTCAGTTGCTTACAGTCTAGAGTGGGTGCTCGGCGTTCCGGTTGTCCACCCCATCGATATCTTCGCGCCTATACCACCAACTGCTGGCTTCCTTGCCATGGCAAAACGCTTGATCGTAAGAAACCGGTTCCTCAAAACCGTGTTGAAACGCCTTATCTTATGCGATTTTAAGGTGGCGGCAGCCACACGGGCACCATTCGACTTCGTCGCACAGGCACCGAGCGAAGACGTGAAGATCATAGGCGGAGTCACGTACAAAGGCGAGAAAGGCGTCGACGAGAGAGCAAAAGAAATCCTCAGCATAAGCGACGTCGTTGGCGCGCAGCCGCTCTTCATAACAGATGGAAACCTCTGGCTTGACACGGACATACCATTGATCGATTCTCAAGAGCTGGAAAGAATCTGTCTAGCCGAGGATCTGATCTCAAGACTATAAGGATCACCTGGAATCAACGCGTAGACGTGGCTTACGCTATTCACGAGAACTTATTATCGTCAACCCGATTAACGATGGCAACTACCACTTCAGCTTCATCTGCTTGGCCCTTGCGTTGCTTCTCAACTCTTTTGCGGGTTTCCATGACTTCCTCACAAACTCCGGGTATGAACCGTGCGCAGATAGCCATTTTTCAAGAAACTCAACCGTTCTCGGATCAGTCATGTAGCCTGAACCCATGTCTCCATATTTTTCTTTAAGTTGCGCAACCGCCTTGTCACGTTCAACTTTGGCGATTATTGAGGCGGCTGACACTATGGGATATTTAGCATCGGCCTTGTGTTCGGAGATTATCCTGACGGAAAATGTGAGTTTCTCCATTATGTGCTGTTTGTACCTTTCTGCGAGCACGTCTGATGCGTCAACGTAGGCAACGTCTGGCTTGAGCGCTGCGATAACCCTAGCCATTGTATGCGCCTCCAAACGATTCAGCCTGTGCAGCTTTCTACCCGTTTCCACCACTTTGTCGATCTCGGCTGGCGAGAGTCTTTCCACTTGATACTTGGCTGCGACCTTCTTGACTTCAACTGCTAGCATTTCGCGTCTCTGAGGCGTTAGCAGCTTCGAATCCTTGACGCCTAACTGATTCAGCTTGTATAGATCCTCTTCAGGAAGAAGCACGCCTGCTATGACGAGTGGTCCAATGATCGGACCGCGCCCAGCATCGTCGACTCCAGCTATCAACATGAACCTTTCATCCTACTGATCCTCTCTTTGCAAATATTTGAGCGCGTTTTGGATAAGAATGTTGTGAGCACGGCTTCTGTTCTCAAACGTGATTTCAAGGACCTCTGCATCATCTCGCTTTCTGATCGCCTCGATGATCGGATTCCGCGCACTGTGGTGAATCACTCCTAAAACTAGCTTTCGACTGCCTAAAGCATCTTTGATGACTTGGATGAAAGCCTGAGAAAACAACTCCATCGGTCCAATCTCATCCACGACCGTCACGTCAGCTTCTCTCAGAGCTGCTTGAATGGCTTTGACGCCGATTGAGTCAAGGTCTTCTAGGTTCACCCTGTATTTGCCAACGTGTGGACCAACCTGCTGATCTACGTGAGCTAGCCAGCCCTTTTTATTCGTCATGGGGTCGATGATCTCGAAGCCAACGCGTGCACCCTCTTTTCTAACCTCTTTGCTGTTCATGCCTCCGATAACATAGCCCTCAACTCTAAGCTTCTCTGCTGCGTTCAACAAGACAGTGGTTTTCCCAATGCCTGGTCGACCAGTCACGAAGAGGAGTCGCTTCACATGAAGTCTTCCACACACGTGGTTTTCTTAACAATTGCTTTATTGACCTACTTATAAAACAGGTTTCATGCATGACACCGTTGGCGGTAAGGGAGACTTGATGAAGTTCTCATTTGATGAGCTCGATGTCGCACAGAAGAGAGTTGAGCTTGCAAAGCGGGTGCTGACCAGCGTCGAGATAGATGCAATGGTGTTCTTTGATGGTGACAGACACGGTAGGAAATTCGCTTTGACTGTTGCATACACAGCGCTTGTGTTGTTTCCAGATAAGGATCCAATCCTAATAGCTCACTCGGTTGAGAAAGACCACGCTGAAAGTGAGACCAACCTCAAAATCATCGAAATCAGGGACTCAGAGAAGCTAAAAGATGCACTCGACCTACAACTTCCGAAGACGAGGAATGGAGAAAGAAGGGTCGCAGTGGTTCCATGGAGCACGAAATTTGAAAGAGTTGAAGCACTTCGAAAGCTGGACTGCCAAATAATAGACGCAAGTAATGTGGTTCTTCCCCGCTGTCTGAAGAAGCCGTTTCCAGAGGAAATTGACGCAATCAGGAAACTTTCAAAATTGTGTGACAAGGGTCTAACAGCTGCATCCGAGTCCCTCGAACCGGGCATGTGCGAAAATGAGCTTGCCGCAGAAATTGATTACGTTATCGAGAAGTCAGGTGCGACAGAGCTTGTTTTTCCGACGCTTGTTGCTTCTGGACACCGAGCTGCCTTTCCGCACGGTTGGACCTCTCACAAGAGAATAAATGAAGGAGACGTGGTTGTCGTTGACATAGGTCCAATTCTGAGTGGCTACGACGGATGCGTTTGCAGAACGTTCATGACAGGCGACCACAAAGAGTGGACAAGAGAAATCGAGGTTGTGCAAGAGGCAATTCATGATTCGCTTGAGATTCTCAGGAACGAGAAAAATGCGTCAGCTGCTCAAATAGATAGGGTTGCCAGACAAGTGGTGAAAAAGCATGGTTATGGAACCTGGCCAAGCATGAAGATAGTGTGGACAGGACATCCTATCGGTGGTTTTGCTTCACCAAACATTACCCCCAATTCAAAAGATGAGATCGAAGAAGGCATGGTTTTCACCGTTGAACCTGGCATCTACATAAAGGGAAAAGGAGGAGTTCGAATCGAGCACCACATATTGGCGAAAGAACGCGACTACGAAATCTTGGACAGGTTTCCCGAGAACCCTTAGCCATCAGATTCCTGGTGCCTCGAATCAAGTAGTGAGGTATATTCCTTGAGTTTTGGATTTCCCACTCAAAGGGTGAAGGAAGGAAATGTTGAGATCCTTGTGCCTAGATCTGAGGCTTTCGTCAAAGAGAGTTGGGAATATGCTCCTTCAAAAGCGCCCGTTTTCTACAACCCAGCCATGGCGTTGAATCGCGACGTAGCAGTCTTAGCGCTTCAAACCTACCATAAACTGATTGAGCACGAGCTTGCGGCGTGCGAGCCGCTAGGTGGTTGTGGTGTTAGAGGCATTCGATTGGCAAAAGAGGTTAAAGGGGTTCGCAGCGTTGTAGTGAACGACATAAGTTCGGAAGCCTCAGCACTAGCCGAGTTCAATGTCAAAAACAACGACGTGACCGACAAGGTTTCTGTTACCAATGAAGACGCCAACCTTTTGTTGAGTCGCTACGGGGCGCCCTGCAAACGATTTGACTATGTGGACATCGACCCGTTCGGCTCGCCGGTTCCGTATATTGATTCAGCTTTGAGGGCTCTGAGAAACGGCGGCATGCTAGCGCTTACAGCAACCGATATGGCGCCCCTCTGCGGTGTGCATCCAAAGGCCTGCATGCGAAAATATGGCGGAAAACCGTTACGAACTGAATACTGTCATGAGTTGGCGGTTCGTCTCTTACTAGGATGCTTAGCTTCGATAGCGGCTAAACATGAGATTGGCATTAGCCCACTGTTCAGTTACAGCGATTACAACTACGTTCGAACGTATGCCAAGATAGGCTACGGAGCAAAGCTGGCTGACCAAAGCATCGTGGCAATGGGATATATCTTGCATTGCTTCTCGTGTTTTCACAGAGAAAGCCTGAGTGGTTTGCCCTCGCTTCTTAAGACGGACTGTCCTGAATGCGGTTCAAGGCTTCATGTTGCAGGTCCTCTGTGGTTGGGTTCATTATGGAAAGAAGAATTCTGCAGCGTGATGAGGGATGAGGTTAAAGGAAGGAGCTTGCCCAATGAAACTCGAATACTTAACTTGTTGACTCTGATAATCAAAGAAGTCAATGCGCCCATGACCTATTATGCAATTGACAAGCTCTGTGACAAGTTCAACCTATCCGTGCCGTCACTGTCAAAAGTGATCGCTGAGCTTCAAAATGAGAACTTTCAAGCTGCGCCAACCCATTTCAACAGCAAAGCTATTCGCTCTGACGCAACTGCGGCTGTTATAAGAGAGATAGTTACCAAGCTGGCACGATCCGACTCAAGAACCAAGAAACTAATATAAGATAGCTCGTTGACGACTATCTTCAACGAGGCTTCGTGAACTTGAAATTGCAGCGTCTAAGATCACAGATTTTTCTGACTTTGTTGCTGACCGTCGCTCTATCCTCTGCAGCATCTAGTTCATTGATCTGGAGTGGAAACGCCTCCCCATTGTCTAATTACTTCTACGAATTCACTGTTGACCGAGAAGGTTTCACAACAGTCGAAATCAACTTCAACAGCACAGACACAACAGGTTCATCCTGGGTCTTTGTGCCGAAATTTCACAGCTGGAATTATTCCGTCGCACTTGGAGGCCAACTCACTCAATCTCAGGTAGTTGCCACCGACCAAGTCATAGATCAGAATCTTTACTTCTATGAGGCTTTTGCTTTTCGGTATCAATCCAATGGTTTCTTTAACATGACGGTTAAATTTGATTTTGCCAACGGGGCCTTGATCATGGAACCGCGGGGCATGTTCTATTCACCCCAAATCGGATTCCAGCCTGACAGCAAAGGCAACGCTGAAGTGTTTTTCGACAATAATTTCAGAATCAACCCAGATCTGGCAAGAGCCGTCGGCTCCAGTTCCTCTAGTACTGGAGATGTTGAGCTTAACCGTGCATTTTTCGAGCTTCAGGAAAACGTGGTTCGCATCCAAGTGGAGTTCAGCATAGACGCACAGGCTGAGGTTACTACGCTTAGAAGCAGTGACAACAAGACGTTTGCCTTTGAGACAGTTAAGCGATATGAAACGTACGCACGTAGCGTCTTGAGATTTTACGACAAAATCTACAATGAAACCAAACGCTTGTTCAACGCGACGTTAGACGATGTAGTGGTTCAGTGGTTTCTGCCAGATTTTGAGAGTCTGCTAACCGTAGGCGGATACGTTCCAGTATTCACAGGCGGTCTGGGCGAAATCAACATCAACATCGTTTTTATCCGCACTGTAAACGGCACGATAGAAGTCATAGCCACGCATGAATTGGTTCATCGTTTCTTGGGCAAGGCTGGCATCTCGCCTAACGATTTTCTATGGTTTCATGAAGGCATGGCTCAATTCGTAAGCGTCAACCTTGTTTCAGACCTGGGATACGAAGGAGGCGGCATTGAAAGGACCAACCTCGAAAATACCGCTTCACAATTGATTCAGCTACTGGGCGGGGAAAACTTCAGCTTTATAAGCCTGCAGCGCTGGTCTCCTAGGTCTCAACCTTCCGATGTTGATATAGGTTATCTATATGCGGCGTCGTACTTTGTTGCTAGCCGTTTGCCTCAAATTGCCAAACGCGATTGGTTCGAATACTACCAGCGTTTCTTTGAACTCTTGGGACAGCTTCCCGCAGATTTAAATGGAGTGAAAGTTAAGAACACAACTGAGCTTGCCCTTTACTTGAGCCAAGCCGCCTACGTTTCAGTTGGCATAACCTTGAGACGTTGGGGCTTCACGGTGGCAGATGTCTACGAGTCGCCAGTGCAGGACTTGATACCAGAAGCCAGTAAGGCAGTGGGCGAGGTGAACCCTATTTTTCAGCCTTACAAGGCTTTGGCTGATTATGTGTATCAGCAGGCGTTGTCAAGTGTCGAACTTGGCGATTGGGACAGAGCCAGAAGTCTGCTTGAGCTCAGCATTGGATTGGCTAACCTTGCGCCTTTTCTCACTTTTCTGACGATCCTCGGCATTCTCGCGTTGTTGACTTATATTCTAGTGAGACGAAGCAGAAGACCGCGGCCTACTGTTCCTCCTCCACCACCAGAAGTTCTGCAACCAGCAGTCTAAGAATCGCGTGCGAAGCTGCGTTACATGCTGAGTTTCGTGTAGATTTCTGTCCGCTGTTCTTCAGCTTTCTTCTTGACGTCTTCAAAAATGTTGTTTCCATGGGAATCGATGGCTATGGACAGCGGTCCGAAGTCTTCAACTTCGAAAACCCAGAAGGCTTCGGGCATGCCTAAGTCTTGGAGCCACTCCACAGTCTTGACGTTTTTGATGGCTTTTGCAGCTAGTACTCCTGCGCCACCTGTGAAGGCGCCGTACACTGCGCCGTATTTCTGCATGGCGTCGGTTGTTCTCTTGCCCATTCCACCCTTGCCTATGACAACTCGGACTTTGAAGGCTTTGATGAATTCGTCTTCAAACTGGTCCATGCGCGTACTGGTAGTAGGTCCGGCGGCAACAACAATCCATCTGTCGCCTTCCTTCTTGACGATGGGTCCACAGTGGAAAACCGCTAAACCTTCAAGGTTGACTGGCAATTGCTTGCTTTGTGCAAAATACTCGAGTGCCCTCTTATGAGCTTGGTCTCTCGCAGTTACGATCGTGCCCGTTACATACAATACGTCGTTTACTTCCAGCTTGCGGACATCTGCGTCTGATATCGGAGTTTTTAATCTGTAAACCGCCATGTTTTCTCACCTCACCTTGTGGGTCAAATACTCAACCGTTCCATCTGCGTTAATGCGAGCCGTGGCTCTTCGTGCCGCCCAGCACTGAAAGGCAACAGCCACAGGGTAGGAAGCTGGGTGTCTGTGCGCATAGTCAACTTTCACGCCTAGCACTGTGAATTTGCCACCCAAACCCATGGGTCCAATTCCGGTTGAATTCGCAGCCGCGTAAAGCTCGCTTTCCAGTTTAGCTAGTTCAGGATTAGGGTTCATTTGATCCAACGGTCGGAGCAACGTGGCTTTTGCCAGTTTCATGGCTATGTCCGCTCCGCCTCCAGCTGCCACGCCTACAATCGTGGGTGGACAGGGCATTGCACCTGCCTTTATGATCGAGTCGATCACAAATTTCTTCAAGCCGTTTACGCCTTCGCCCGGGGTTATCATTCCTAAGGAGCATACGTTTTCTGAGCCGCCGCCTTTTGGAAACGCGGTTATCTCGATGTTGTTGCCCTGGGTTATTTCCCAGTTTATGAATGGAACATAGCGTCCTGTGTTGTCGCCTGTGTTCTTCTGAGTGAACGGGTCAACCGTGTTAGGTCTCAAGGGTATCTCTTTCGTAGCTCTTCTTGTAGCGTTCTGAAGGACAATCTCAGTTTTATCTATGCCTTTGGCTTCTGCTCCAGCTTTGACATAAAAGATTATGATTCCTGTGTCCTGGCAAAGCGGCGTGTTCTCGGTCTCAGCAAGTTCAATGTCCTTTAGAATGGCTTCAAGCTGAACCTTTCCAACTTCACTTGTCTCCTCTTCATGAGCTCGTTTCAACGCGTGTTTCACGTCGGTTGGTAAGTAGACTACAGCCAACTTCAAAAGGTTGGCAGCTGTGTCCTCGATAACCTTCTCAAGTGCTGGCATCTCTGGTTTCCCTCGTAAAGAGCATACGAGTTAAATATCCTCGGCAATATGTCTTGCGCTACTGGTCCTTATGCTTGGTTACTCATCAAGGTATTTCGGTTACCCCTCCGAACTATCTTTACGAGGTCTCCAGACGTGATTCTACGAAGCGTTGAGTCTCGAAGTCTCAACACCAAGGCTCCATCTTCGTCCACGTCAACAGCCCAGCCTTCAATCTTCTCTTTGTCGCTTCTGACTTTAACATGCGAGCCCAAGAAGCCTGCTAATCTTCTCCAATCGTCTAAGATGATTTCAAACCTTCCTTGCTGAAGCGATTCGTAATATGATTCGATTTCGTTCAGCACTTCACTTAACAGAGTCTCTCGTTCTGTCTCTCTTCCAAGCTCTTCCTTCAGCGTGGTTGCCGCCTCCATCAAATGTGTCGGAAAAGCCTCCAAGCTAAAGTTTGCATTGATCCCGATGCCCAGAATCGCAAAGTCTAGTGTTTTGCCACTGATTTGACCTTCAGTCAGCACGCCAGCAACTTTTTTCCCCTCGATCAACACGTCGTTTGGCCATTTGATTTCCGTGTTCAACCCATAAAGCCGTTTGATAGTCTTGGCAATAACGACCGAAGCCAGCAAAGTGATCTTTGGCGCATGCTTAGGCTGCACAACAGGCTTCAATATTACCGAAAACCACAACCCATTGGCAGGTGACATCCACCTTCGTTTGAATCGGCCTTTGCCTGCTGTCTGGGTCTCAGCAGCAACAAGCGTGCCTTCTCCTGCGCCGCTTACAGCCAAATCCTTAGCGATGTCGTTTGTCGATGTCAGCTGCCGAAAGTAGAGACCAGCTTGACCCAGAATCCTAGTTCGCAGGTTCTCTCTGACCTTTGAAGGTTGTATCCTCGCTCTTTTAGGCACAGCCTCAGACATGTTATCTGACTCACAATCCCTGAACGATAGCTACGTATTATTTGGATTTGCAGTTCATAATTCTTTTATCATTTGTTCATCGATACCCTCAAGAGAGGTTCCAAAATTGGAGTCGCGAGACCAACGCACATGGAAACTCGTTGCCATAGCACTCGTATTAGGGCTTCTCGGAGGCATGTTGGGTACAGCCCTAATCGCCCCATTAATCGGCGTAACAGGTCCGCAAGGACCTCCGGGACCAGAAGGATCACAAGGCCCGCAGGGTCTGCAGGGCACGCAGGGCACTCAAGGACCACAGGGACCGGCAGGTGTTCAAGGTGCTTCTGGCACAAACGGAACAGATGCCATTCTACAAATATTCCAGAGAAGGAACAATACGCAGGTAGATGTGAGCAGTTACGCGTTGATGCAGTGGTTCAACATGTCCACGTTTGATTCATCGATGAGAATGACGATCAACATTCAGGGGAATTCTAGAATCCACATAGAGTTCTCGGCAACGCATTACTTGCCTTCGCCTGGGTCGATTTGGGTTAGAATAGTTGTAGATAACGTCTACAACAGTAGCGTCTACAGGTGTTCATCGTTGGCACCGGCAAGCGGAGTCTTCAATATGCCTGGGAACGTGGAATTTCTGACTGATCCACTGAGCGCTGGGCAGCACACAATTGAAGTGCAGTTCCTGCGTGAAACTGGTTCTCCTCAAATACTGGACAGAACTTTCACTGTAACGGAGATAACATCGCCATAACACGCCCCGCAGGTTCTCTCTTGGATTAAGAATTAATGTTCCACTAATTCAATCAACACGTTTCTTGTGCTTCTAGGATGTATGAAAGCTATTTTTCGAGCCTCGGCGCCCGGTCTGGGCTTCTCGTCGATCAGCGTCATTCCTTTGTCCTTCAGATCTTTGAGGTGGGCTTCAATGCCAGAAACTTCTAAGGCTATGTGGTGAATGCCTTCTCCACGGATTTGCAGAAACTTGGCTACCGTGCTCTCAGTCGATGTGGGTTCAAGAAGTTCTATTTTCGAGTCTCCAGCCTTTAGAATGGCGATTTTCACTTTCTGCTGGTCAACTACTTTGATGTGTTCAACCTTCAAGCCCAAGATGGGTCCGTATACCGCAACAGTCTCCTCAATATTGCTGACTGCGATGGCGACGTGATCCAGGCCTTTAATCATCGAGTTTCCCTCACGATAAGATGGGGTATATGCAGGTCTTAAACTAGCACCTCTGCCTTCATTTTTAAGTTAAACCTTATGCTTACTCATGGCATAATAACATGCAATTTGAGAATGAGTCAAGGAGAACCAGAACGACTTGAAGACTGAGATGACAAGCTTCGACGTCGCAGCCACAGTCCATGAACTCAACCAAACCATCACGAACGCTCGAATAGAAAACATCTACCAGCTCAACCGCTCAACGCTCTTGCTTAAATTGCACAAGCCCGACCACCCAACGATGCAACTGTTGATCGAAGCAGGCAAACGGCTTCATCTCACCGCTCATGTTTTCGAGAAACCTCTCAAGCCGCCCGTTTTCTGCATGACTCTGAGAAAACACCTTAGCAACGGCATAATCAAAGACGTTGAGCAACACGAGTTTGAACGAACTGTTACGTTGAAGATAAGCACCAAGCAGGGCATGATGCAACTGATAGTCGAATTGTTCGGAGAAGGAAACATAATTCTAGCCGACCAGCAGAGCATCATCATCACAGCGTTGATGTTCAAGAAAATGCGAGATCGCAGCATACTAAGAAATACTGCATTTCAACACGCCCCAAGAAGCGGCAAGAATCCTTTGCAAATAGCTCTAACCGAATTTGACGAGCTGAAAGATATGGGTCACTTGGAAATCGTGCGTGCACTTACAAGATTTCTCAGCATAGGCGGGCTCTACGCTGAAGAGATCTTACTCCGAGCAAGCGTGGACAAGAACACGCCCTGCCAAGCGCTGACAAGACAGCAACTAAGCGCCATTTTCACTCAACTCCAGAACATTCTTGACGTAATACGCGACGGAAAGTTTGACCCTGTCACCGTCTCCGACGAGAAAGGCCAGTCGATAGATGCCACACCCGTTAAGCTTAGGAGATACGAAGGACTCCCAACAAAATCCTATGCAACTCTAAACGAGGCTTTGAACGAATACTACGCGCAGACGTCCCACGCCATGCAGGTTTCAGAGGTTCAGCGTGAGTACGAGGAAGAACTGGGCAAACAACAGAGGATGCTTCAGGATCAATCGAAGGCCTTAGAAGATGCTAAGAAGGCAGTTGAAAAGAACAAGCAAACGGGCGACCTTATCTACGCCCGCCTTGGCGAACTTCAGCTCTTGCAGCAACGGTTCATCGAAGCTAAGCAAAAAGGTGAAAGTTGGGAAAAGGTAATCAGTCGGCTTCAGGATGAAAAGCAAAAGAGGCAATCTCCAGCGATTCTTTTTGACTCCTTCGACGCTAAGAATAGGGTTCTTAACGCTGCAATGCTAGGCGCAACGTTTCCCGTGCCAATCAACCAGTCTGTCCAAGCAACCGCGGCAGAGTATTATGAACGGATGAAAAAGGCTCAGAGAAAACTCCAAGGTGCGGAAAGGGCGATGCAGGAAACGCGCCGTAGAATAGGGGAACTGCAGCAACAGTGGGCCAAAAAGATAGAAGAGGCTCGAGTAAAAGAGCCACCGAAGCACCTGAAAAGGGCTTGGTACGAAAAATTCAGATGGTTCAAATCTTCTGATGGTTTCCTAGTCCTTGGGGGCAGAGACGCAACCAGCAATGAAATTCTGGTGAAAAAGCATTCAGAGCCACATGACATCGTCTTTCACTCCGAATTTGCTGGTGCTCCTTTCGTCGTCGTCAAGACAGAGGGTAAAACTCCCACAGAAGGGGTTATTCAAGAAGCGGCTCAATTCGGTGCCTCTTATTCCCGGGCGTGGCGAGAACGGTTTAGCACATGCGATGTTTACTGGGTTTACCCAAACCAGCTGAGCAAGAGTGCGCCAAGCAGACAGTATGTTGGCAGAGGCGCGTTCATAATTCATGGTCAAAGAAACTACATTAGAAGAGTGCCTTTGAGAATCGCAATTGGAGTGCAAAAAGAAGATGAGCAACTAAGAGTGATTGGGGGGCCAGTCGAGGCGATTCGAAAGCACACGGATGTGTATGTTGAAATCGTTCCAGGCGATGAACCTAGCGCAAAACTGGCCCATAAATTGCGGTCTTCACTACGACAGAAGGCTAGGCTGGAAGACCGCGACCTTGTAATGAAGATCCCGATTGAAGACATACAACAGTTCATCCCGATGGGCAAAGGTGAGATTCCTCAAGCTAGAAGTAACTCGGACGCGGCTCGGGTTGTGAAACAGTAGCCTCTTTCCTCAAGTCTTTTAAATCGCTTAAGCTGTTACATCAACAACGCAACTACAAACATTTAATATGGCTAAGGTAATCACGCTATTGGAGGAAAACCACCAATGTCAGAGCTAGGCTTAAGACCTCGCATGGTTGTCAAAGACGTCATGACAAGCCCAGTCATAACCATCAACGAAGAAGGCATAGTCCATGAGTTAGCCAAGCTCATGGACAAGAACGACGTAGGCTGCATAATCGTCACCGATAAAGAAGGAAAACCTGTTGGCATAATAACCGAGCGTGACCTCATCACACGGGTCTTAGCCAAGAACCTCTTGGCAAACAAGGTAAAAGCCAAGAAAGTCATGACATCGCCACTCTTAACCATCGACCCTGACGAGGCTCTTGCTGAAGCGGCGAGAAAGATGAGCCGACTCAACGTGAGAAGACTGGGCGTCATATACAAAGGAAACTTGGTTGGTTTAATCTCAAGCAAAGACATCTTGGCGGTTACGCCTGAGCTTCTTGAGACAATTCAGGAGCAAGCCAAGATCGATAAAGAACCAGCACCCGGGGAGGAAGCTCCTGAGCCCCGTCCACTCGCAGGCTACTGCGATCACTGTGGAAGATGGTCTGACTCAATAAAGGAAGTTGAAGGCCAGCTGCTGTGTGAAGAATGCCAAGTTGAACTTAAAGGTGAATACTAGATCGCAGCGTGTTGAGGTAGGGTGACTTGCGTGTTCAAGACGTAATGAACCGTAGTCATCCTTCAATCTACCCGGACGAACTTGCAACCAAGGCTCGTGCCATCCTCCGAGACTTAAGGTTAAGAATTCTGCCCGTCGTTGACGACAGCAAAAGAGTTTTGGGCGTCATCTCTAGAAACGATGTCATGACGGTGTCATCGTCTGTCTCAACTATGCGTGTCAGCGGAATAATGTCGCAAGTTCGCTTTGCACCTACAGTAGATACAGACACGGTTCAAGCAGTTCGCCATATGATGAGCTTGGATGAATGGTATGTTCCAGTTGTTAAGTCACAATCCGACAACTCTTACATGGGGGTGCTGGGCTTAGAACATGTCATCAAAGTATTCTATGACAAAAAGGTGGCACGCCTGAACACCCCGTTGTCTACTGTTATGTCAACTAAGCAGCTGATGACTTGCTCTCCTGAAGATGAGGCTGATAATGTTTGGCACAGAATGAAGGAACGAGCGTTCGCCGCATGCCCAGTCATTTCGAAAGGAAAAGCCGTGGGCGTCGTAACTCAGCAAAACCTTTTGGAGAGTGGAGCGATATTTCCAACCTTTGAAGCTAAGAAGGGGAGGTTCAAGTCTCCCTCAATCATACGTACAATCATGAAGACTCCAGCCTTGTCGCTTGGACCATCGGATACTGTTGGAGACGCAGCTAAACTTATGCTGGAAAAAGGCATGGGGCGTATACCCATAGTTGACTCCAAAGGTCAACTCATTGGAATGGTTGACCGTGAGGATGTTTTGACAGCGCTAGTCAAATAGTATGGATGATGATAGAAATGGCTGGAGAAGCAACACGAAGAGAAGCGTTTAGGCGTCGTCTGCGTGATCATGGTCCTCTAGATTTGAAGACACATCCATCCAAGAAACGTGAGGGCGACATACTAAGCGTTGCAAAGAGTCCAGTTGTGACGATGGCGCCTACCACCCCGATTTATGATGCCATAAAAATCATGGTGAAAGAGGGTTTCAGACGGTTGCCCATTGCCGAGCCAGCGACCAAGAGGCTCTTGGGAATCGTTACAGCCACTGACATTGTGGATTTCTTAGGCGGCGGAAGCAAGTTTCAACTAATTCAACGCAAATACAGTGGCAATTTCTTCAAGGCAATTAATGAGCCCGTAAAATCCGTCATGACTCAAGACGTGACGTACGTCTATACCACCTCAACCATTGGTCAAGCGCTGGAAATCATGAAGAACCACAAGATCGGCGGTTTGCCTGTGGTGGACATGGACAAACGCGTTCAAGCGATTCTTACTGAACGTGACGTGATTTCTTTCTTTGCTGGGATGCTAAGCGGAGTCAAAGTTGTTAACGTGATGAGTCTTAAACTGGTAACGGCAACGCCGGGCATGTCGATTTACGAAGCGGAAAAAACGATGGTGGAGAAGGGTTTTAGACGACTGCCAATCGTGGTCGATGGCAAGGTTGTAGGAATGGCGACAGCAAGGACCATACTTCGCTTCTTTGGTTCGGGTGAGGTTTTCAAGCATTTGCGGTCTGGAACCATGGCGCAGGTGTTGCAGACATCGGTTCTGGAAGCCTCTACAAAAGATGTCTACTTCGTGAGTCCTGATGCCGATGTGGGCGAAGCTGCTGAAATCATGCGTCAAAAGAACGTGGGTTCCGTTCTCGTGTCCAAAGATGATAGACTTGTCGGAATAGTTACTGAAAGGGACTTTTTCAAGATCATAGTCTAATCACGTTGAGCACGAACTCCTGCTCTTCTCATCGCTCTGGTTCACGGTTATAGTAAATGCCTTATAGAACTGACCAAAAACTAAGATGTCCTACCAAGGGGAGACTGCCATGAGCCTGAGCCTCAAAAACGTTCTTTACCATACGATGAACGGAGTGGCGAAAATAAGCATTAATCGACCACCACTGAACATCCTGAACACTGAGACCATGCTAGAGCTCACCCAAGCGTTGGAGACAGCGCGCACTGACCAAGCAGTAAATGTGGTTGTCATTACGGGAGTGGGTGATCGCGCCTTTAGCGCTGGCGTTGACGTAAGAGAGCATCTTCCCGAAAAGGTTGGCGCAACTCTTAACGTTTTCAACAAGGTTTTCTATGCGTTGCAGCACTTGGACAAGCCGACAATCGCAGTTGTGAACGGCGTCGCGCTGGGCGGTGGCTGCG
>Ga0315314_1002210_pt1 | contig 16287 bp, 21 predicted proteins | sample TDP9_MG_FD_203631 | JGI IMG/M metagenome (GOLD analysis project Ga0315314, IMG submission 203631) | Freshwater sediment microbial communities from Lake Towuti, South Sulawesi, Indonesia - TDP9 | ecosystem: Environmental > Aquatic > Freshwater > Lake > Sediment | place: Indonesia: South Sulawesi...
TCATGGCTCATGAGGCGAGAAAGGAAGATCCGCGCATCATGTTTGCGGGTGTCTATCAATTTTCTGGTTCGAAAGAGGCATTACTAGAAAGCCTCTTTGAAATTGAGGCGGATCTAATCCTTCCATCAGTGAACGAAATTCCTTCTGTCTTGGGGAAATTGAAGGAGAGGAAGAGGAGATGAGGTTAGCTGAGTTTTCAAGAAAGACCCGTGAGACAGAAATCTGCGTGAGAGTTAATCTTGATGGCACAGGCAAAGCTGAAGTCAGCACCGGATTCGCCTTCATTGACCACATAGTTACATCTCTAGCGACCCATAGCCTGATCGATATAGCCTTAAGGGCCAAGGGCGACATGAGGCACCACGTAGCTGAGGACGTTGCAATCTGTCTAGGAGAGGCGCTAAAGAAGGCTTTGGGAGAACCGGTCGGAATTCACAGATTCGGCTACGCCATCGTTCCGATGGACTGTTCTCTGGCCTTCGCAGCCCTGGACCTTGCCAAGAGGCAGTATGCAAAGATCGATTTGAAACTCCAGGGAGAAATCATAGAGGATACGCCGTGCGAGGACATCTACCACTTCCTAGAGACCTTGGCTTCGTCTCTGCAAGCAAATATCCACATCTCAGTTCAATACGGAGAGAACGATCACCACAAGGTTGAGGCAGCGTTCAAGGCCCTAGCCCTGTCGTTGAGAGAGGCCGTATCTGTGGATCCGAGGAGAAGCGGAGTTCCTAGTGCTAAAGGACTGATCTAGAGATGATGATTATTCCCGCTGTCGATTTGATGGGCGGAAAGGTTGTGAGGCTCACGCGCGGAGACCCTTTGAGCAAGACTAGTTATGAGCATCTGGGAGACCCTGTGACTGTTGCCAGAAGGTGGGAGTCAGAAGGAGCACGACTCCTCCACATAGTAGATCTGGACGCAACAATGGGACTTGGAAACAATGCCGAGATAGTCAGGACAATTGTCAACTCCGTACATGTCCCGGTTCAAGTAGGTGGCGGAATAAGAACCGTTCTGGTTGCTATAGACTACCTCGAGATGGGCGTGAGCAGGATCATCCTTGGTTCTCTTGCCTTTGAAGATCACTCTCGGGTCAAGCTGATTTCAGATAATTACGGCTCTGATCGCATAGCGGTAGCTTTGGATAACCTCCACGGAAAGGTCATGGTGGAGGGATGGAGAGTTTCCACGGGTCTGAGTGTCAAGGACGCGATATCTATGTTCTCATCCTTGGGCGTCAAGTTTTTCTTGGTAACATCGGTTGCCAGAGATGGCACCCTTATGGGACCAGATTTGGCAATGTTGAGGGAGGTATGCGGTTACCGAGGTGTCTACATTATCGCTGCGGGAGGGATAGGCAGTCTGGAAGATCTAGTCAACCTCCAAGGGATAGGGGTTTATGGTGTCGTTATCGGAAAGGCCTTTTATGAAGGAAAGATCAGGTTAGAGGATGCCCTTGAGATATCCCCGCAGAGATGAGAAGGATGGTTTCGTCTGAAAGGATCATTCCCAGCTTAGATGGGGATTACCGAAACGTTGTGAAAGGAGTAGATTCCTTGGATTTTGCATGCACATGGAAACCGGAATCCTTCTTGGGCAATCTTACTGTTGGAGAAGCTAAGGTTGTATTGGCAGCTTCTATCTCCCAAGATAGCGAATATCCGATACCTTTCACGAAGAAGTCCGTAAGAGAGAAGGGAGTGTTGGTCAGGCTTGATTTTGAGCATCAATGATCTCGACTTCAAGAAAGGTAACGGTCTGATTCCGGTCGTCGTTCAGGATTCCAAGTCAGCGAAAGTTCTAACGCTGGCCTATGTGAACAGGGAAGCCCTAGAGAAAACTGTTGAAAGCGGCTACGCTCATTACTACAGGAGGTCTAAGGGTAAGGTTCTGAAGAAAGGCGAAACCTCTGGAAATGTTCAAAAGGTTGTGGATATTCTAGTGGACTGTGATAGCGACGCACTGATTTTCCTTGTTGACCAAACTGGGGTAGCGTGCCACCTCGGTGAAGAGACATGTTTTCACAACAGTCTGGCCGAGTCTGAAAGGCTCGAGACTTCTTGAAAGAGTTCTTAAGATTGAACCTTTGCACTTTGTGATCCAACTGTAGCCGGATCGGAAATCGCAATTCACTCGATAGTTCTTGGCCACTTCCTTATTTCACATATAATGCCATAAGAGCCCGGAGTTCCTCCGCCCCCGATCACCACCATCTTTCTGCTATCCGTTTTAGCTATCAGACTTTTGTCAACTGAAACGGCAACAACTTTGCCGACGATTAAGCCTTCTTTACACCAATCCAAGAGGCATTCATAGTGAGCCACGCATTCTTTGACTCTCGGCGGCCTAACCTTATCTGATGGAATCTGGGTCAATCCGGCGGCCTTGACCTCGTTCACCCCAGTAGGACAGGGTTTTACTGTTATGACGGCGGCTTTCAGAACCCTACCTATTATGTCCTCCGTGGGGATATTTACTACAAATTCTCTTGTCTCCATTATGTTTTGGTAGGTATGATGCTCAGGACTACAGCAAAAGGCATAGGATTTCATAGAGCTAATGACCATGAAATTCGTTTTCACCGCTGCATTTGGTGTACCGTCCCTATTCATAGACGTGATGAGGACTATGGGACGCACAATATAGTCTCTCTCCCTGTACCAGTTCCTTGTCTGCTCGCTGGATAAACCTTCGGGAGCCTGCAAAGAGAGGGGGATTTTCTCGTCCGACATTTCATCATCAATCCCTATAACGGTATGTCGAGCACCTATATCATTCCGGCTTACTATATCGCTTTAATCCTGGCGCACCTAATACATGACAATGCCTGCTGTGACATTTACATCTTGTCCCGTCATATTCTTCGAATCCTCTGAAGCGAGGAAGACCGCTACCTTGGCCACATCCTCGACAGAGACCATTCTTCCCAAGGGTGAAGCTGATAGGAATCTCTTCCTAACCTCCTCCTCAGAGATGTTCTCGGCTTTGGCGGCATTTTTGATAACCATCTCGATTCGAGGACCTTCCACAGCGCCCGGGCATATCGCGTTTGCATTGATGTTAAACTTTCCCAGCTCCAATGCCAGCCCTCTAGTGAAGCCGATCAAGCCCATCTTTGTGGCGCAGTAAGGCGTCCTCATAGGGAGCGGACGTTTTCCAGTCATTGAAGCAATATTGATGATCCTTCCGTGCCCTTGCTCTATCATTATCGGGACGACCGCTCTGCAGCACAAGAAGGCTCCTCTAAGGTTTACATTGAAGGTCTCATCCCACTCTTCAGGGGTTATGTTGTGAACGTATGCCGTTGGCCCAGCAATACCAGAATTGTTTACGAGAATGTCAATCCTCCCGAACTCTTGGTATGTCTGTTTCACCATGGCATCGACCTGTTCAACCTTCGTGATATCCATCGTGTTGAAGAGAGCTCTCCTCCCAATTGTCGCAATTTCATGGGCAACTTCCTTCATCGCTTCCGTTGACCTTGCTGCGAGTGAGATGTCCGCTCCTTCTCTTGCAAATGCTAGGGATATGGCTCTACCGATTCCTCTCCCACCGCCGGTAACTATGGCAACTTTGTCAAGAAGCCTCAGTTCTAGATCCCCTCCGTTCTCAATATTTGGCATATTCGAGGGATAGATTTAAATGACTTTTGGGAACCTCTGAAGCCAAGTAGACCCAAGCAAGAGGAAAATAGCTGTGAAGCCACCGTTACACGCTTATAGCAAATCCTAACTATTCTAGTCTCGTATGATAGATCGAGTAACGGTCCAAGAAGGAAGTGAAATTCAATGGATAGCATAGATGAACTGAAAAACCTGAGAGACGAGGTCAGAAAAGTAACTGTCGAGATAATCAGGCTCTGTGGAGAAAGATTCGCCTTGGCGAGGAAGATTGGTGAGACAAAAATACAAAAGGGATTACCAATCGAGGATATGCAGGTCGAAGAAAACCTCAAGCAGGAGATCCTCGGAACATGCCATTCACTGGGCATCGAGCGCGAGTTCGGACTAAGGCTGCTAGACCTTCTGTTCGAAGAGTCCAAGCGAGTCCAGAAAGGCCTATTGCTGCAGAGGAAAAGCGATAAGTAACTTCTGCCTAGGATTTCTAGGGAAAGACTGGGGGATCGTTCTTGAATGTGACAATAATCGGTGGAGCTGGAAGAATGGGCAGATGGCTCACTCATTATTTCGTCAACCAAGGCCATAATGTGAGGATCTCAGACACTAGGTTCAATGAAGCAGCGGACTTGGCCAAATCATCTCGAGCAGAATTTGTGAAGGAGAACACTAAGGCTGTGCAGGAAGCCGATCTTACCATCGTGTCAACTCCTATACCAACAATCCCGCAAGTGTTGAGAGAGATTTTCAACTACCTCAAGAAAGACTCCATAATTGCTGAAATAGCCTCGCTCAAGACTAAGATAGCACCTATCATGATCGAAGCAACACTTTGGAATGTGAAACCCCTATCCATTCATCCACTTTTCGGCCCCGGCGCCCAAAAGTTGAAAGAGGGCAAGGTTGTCCTGATTCCATTGATCAACCCATCGTCGGAGATTGATCTGGTAAAGGAGATTTTTCCCGGCATCGAGGTGATCGTTGTCGACGCCGAGGAGCATGACCGTGCCATGGCTTTGACCCTCTCAATTCCGCACTTCATGAACATCGCTTTCGCCTCGACAATAAGCGAGGAGGATCTCAATGTACTAAAGAAGCTGGGAGGAACCACCTTCACGTTGCAGCTGACCCTAAGCGAAAGCGTGATGAATGAAGACCCAAGGTTGTATGCTTCAATCCAGATGGATAACGACTATACATCACAGTACCTAGAGAAGTTCCTCTCGAGATGCCGGCTCGTTAGGGACCTAATCGTCAAAAAAGATGTAGAGGAATTCGCTCATTTCTACAGTTCGATTCGAGTGCTACTGTCTAAGGATGAAGACTTCAACGAATCTTATGAAAGAATGTATAGGGCGCTTGAGAGACTCTGACCGCCCTCACAGTCCCTACTCTTTCAGTTTGATCAGGGTATTTGTGCTCTGAACGGCGGGGAGGCGGCGTATCTCGTCGATCTTTCGGTTTAGTTCTTCCATTGTATATGCCTCTATCAGCGCAGCGATATCGTAGTCGCCGGAGGTCTCGAAGACTCTAGTTGCAGCCTTGCTCAATGCGGCGGCTGCCTGTTTCGTGCGAGTCGGATCTGTCTTGATCAAGACAATTCCCTCAAGCTTGGTCGCTGTGTCGATAGTGAACCTTGTGATGACGGATTCTCTAACTAGCTCCTTTATCCGCCTTCTCACAGCGCCTTCGGTTAGTCCAACAGCTCCAGCTATCGTCACATACTTTGTCCTAGCATCCCGTTCGAGTATCCGAAGGATCTTCTCGTCTATCTTGTCCACATCATGTAGTATTTGCGGGGCAAAGATAAATTCTTTACGAAAATCGCAATAGCATTCCGGATTGCTATTTACGAAAATCGTAGCAAAAAAACGAAAATCTTAAATACCATACTAATGAAATACTTGTCCCCGATAAGTAGGAAGGTGTATCGAAGGAATGAACAAGTTTGCTGGCTGTTACACCGCATTGATAACTCCCATGACAAAAAAAAAGAGAGTCGACTACCAAGGATTAGCAAGACTGGTTGAGTTCCAGGTTGAGCAGGGCGTCCAAGGGGTTCTAGGCGTAGGGACAACGGGTGAAAGTCCCACCTTGAATTGGGTGGAACACAACAGGGTAATAGAGAAAGTCCACGAGCATACTAGTGGAAGATGTCTGACGATTGGTGGTACCGGGAGCAATTCCACATCCGAGTGCATTGAGGCGACAGAACATGCGTACGACTTTGGAGTAAGATGCGTTCTACTTGTTGACCCATACTATAATGGACCTAGCTCGCTAGAGATCAGAAAGGAGTATGTTGAGCCTGTAGCGAGTAAATTCCCTGAGGTTGAGGTCATTCCCTACGTGATTCCCGGGAGGACGGGAACGCAGCTTCTCCCGCAGGACCTTGCAATCCTCCATTCTGAGCTCCCAAACGTGAACGCAGTCAAGGAGGCCACTGGGAACCTAGAGAACATGAAGCTCACCAGAAAGCTTTGCGGCGAAGAGTTTTCAATTCTCTCAGGAGATGATGATAAGACCTATGCTATGATGACGATGTCAGAGATCAATTCTAGCGGCGTAATTTCAGTCGCATCAAACGTGGTTCCAAAAGCCACTCAAGAATTTGTCTCGGCTATCATCAAGGCAAAAACGGAAGAGGTTGAGAGATTAAGTAGGACGCTCAAACCTCTCTTCGGAATGGTTACTGTAAGCACCCAAGAGGAGACCTTATACGGTCCAGCGCTATGCAAGGCGAGGAACCCTCTCCCGTACAAGACCTTAATGAATATTCTCGGCATGCCCTCGGGACCTTGTAGACCTCCGCTCGGCAAGATGACTAAGAAAGGTGTGGAGACGGTTCTAAATACCGCGCGAACAGTCTACGAGGCCACTCCAGACATTTTCAAACCCATAGAAGACTTCTTCGATGTCGATCTGAGCAAGAGGCTTCGTAGGAAGACAAGCTGGCGAGGTCTCGCATATGATTAGGCTCTGCGTGGCCGGGGCCACAGGCAGAATGGGTAGTACCCTTATTAGAGAAGCGGTCAACAGAGGATTCCAAATTGTTGCAGGAGTGGTGGCAGCTGATGAGCCAAGCATCGGGAAGTCCTTGAAGAACGCGGGAATCGGAGATCTGGATGCTCTGATATTTTCTCCCTCTCGGTTGAAGGAGGCTATCAAGGACGCAGATGTGTATATGACGTTTACAGCTCCGAAAGCTGAGATCGAGAATCTCCCACTCGTGGCGGATGCTGGCAAACCGATTGTTATGGGAACAACTGGTTTCAAAGATGAAGAAATGAGAAGACTGCGGGAATCTGTTTCAGGTAAGGTTCCAGCCGTCTTTTCACCTAACTATGCGGTGGGTGTCAACGTCCTGTTTAGATTGGTCAAGACCTTCTCGCTGTTCCCGTCTGATTACGACTTCAGCATCACCGAGGTCCATCACGTCGGTAAGAAGGATGCCCCCAGCGGAACAGCTAAGAAGATGGGTGATCTCGTCTCTGAGGTGAGACGTTACTCCAAGACCGTCTATGGCAGAGAGGGGATAAGCCCGCGTAAGCCGGAGGAGATCGAGGTCCTCTCAATGAGGGCGGGAGGGGTTCCGGGAATTCATGACCTAGTGATAGCTGGTCCCCATGAGATGATCCGGATCGAGCATATTGCATTCTCTCGAAATGTCTTCGCTCAAGGTGCTTTGCTCGCAGCTGAGTGGGTTCACAGACAAACGAAGCCTGGCATATATGCGATGGATGATGTCCTTGGCGGGTAAAGGGATGGATATAGCCAGAGGCAGGGCAGTTGTCAAATTTGGCGGTGCAGACTTATCGACCGGTGAGAATGTTAGAAGAGCCGCGAAGCTAATTATCGAATCGGGATTCAGTGAAGTAGTCTCAGTCGTTTCGGCTATGGGCAAGACGACGAATGATCTTGTGGCGGTTATCTCGAAGCTCGGCGGAGTTAGTGAACGTGAATATGCTGACATAGTTGCGATGGGAGAGAGAACAAGCGCCCGCGTATTCTGTTCAGCTCTAAGGGCTCAAGGTGCCTCCGCAACCTACCTTGAGCCGAGCATGGAGGAGTGGCCTATAATAACCGATTCTAACTTCATGGATGCCAAGCCGAATTTGGAAGAGACCCACAAGCGCGCGCAGAAATTCCTGGAACCTCTTCTGGGCAAAACCGTACCCGTTGTATGCGGATTCCTAGGCCGCGACGAGTCTGGGAATATGACAACTCTTGGCAGAGGTGGAAGCGACACTACCGCCTTGATCCTTGGCCATTGCCTGAGAGCCGAAGAGGTCATTCTTGTAAAAGAGACCGAAGGCGTCATGTCAGGAGATCCGAAGATGGTAAGAGATGCCAAGCCACTTGAGAAACTTGACATCCATGAGATGTTTGCCCTTGCCCATGGCGGCGCCAAAGTCGTGAAGGCTGAGGCTTTGAGATACAAGCTTCCAGAGCAGAAGCTGAGGGTCGTTAGGTTCTCCAATGGCTTGAGATCCCGCGGAACCGAGATCTCAGGGGTTTTTCCTCTAAACTCCTTCGAAATCAGAGAAAGACAGAGTCTTGTGGCGATCAGCCTAGTCTGTGAGATCGACTCAAAGAGCATGGGCGCTCTGTTCTCTAATCTCGGGGACAGACCAGTCTACGGTGTAAGTACTGGAACAGGGTCGGTTACAGTCTTCACATCATCTGGGGGCTCCAGAGAGTTGATAAATGTTCTTCATAGCTTGGGCGACTTCAAGGCTGTCAGCGCCCGCGAACGAGTCGGCATGATCGAGCTAACCCACCCCGTCTTCGTCGACTCACCTGGATGGGTTGCTAAGGTATCGGGTGCATTAGCGTCTAGAAATATAAATATCATCGAGATAACGACGAGCAGGGCTTCGATTAATATTTTTATAGATGAATCACGAGTAAGTGAGGCGGTCAAAGCGGTGAGGGATATAAATGAAACGTGATGTTGCAATTCTGGCGGCGACCGGCGCCGTAGGACAAAGATTTGTCCAGCTCCTCGAGGATCATCCCTGGTTCGAGATCTCTGTTCTTGCAGCCTCTGAGAGGTCGGCTAGCAAGAGATACCGAGAGGCATGTAGCTGGAAGATGGAGTCGGAGATGCCCGGAGAGGTTGGCGAGATGATTGTAGCTAACACGGATCTTGAGGCGATCAAGGATGTTGGTAACGTCGACTTCATCTTTTCAGCCTTGCCTGGAGACCTAGCCGGACCGGTCGAGGAGGCGTTTGCCGTTGAATTCCCAGTCTTCAGCAAGGCGGCTGCCCATAGACACGATGAGGACGTACCGTTGTTGATACCGGAGGTTAACCCTGAGCAATTGAACCTGATCCCGATTCAGAGGAAGAGGAGAGGTTGGAGTGGCTTCATCTCGACCGACCCAAACTGCTCAACCATCCAATTGGCGATGACTCTCAAGCCTCTGATGTCCTTTGGCTTGAAGAAGGTCGCGGTTACTACTATGCAGGCTCTGAGCGGAGCTGGCTATCCAGGGGTACCCTCATTAGACATAATTGACAACGTCATTCCATACATTTCTAAGGAAGAGGAGAAGATGGAGAACGAGACGAAGAAAATCTTGGGGACCTTCGACGGCGTCCGAGTCAAGCCTGCAGACATCATCATCAGCGCGAGCTGCAACAGAGTGAATGTCAAGGACGGCCATACCGAGTCAGTCTTCGTTGAGTTAGAGGCAAACCCAGCCTTAGACGAGATTAAGGAGGCCCTCAGAAACTTCGTCGGTGAACCCCAAACTTTGAAGCTTCCCTCCGCGCCTCAGAGACCAATAATCGTTAGGGAGGAGACCGACCGGCCCCAGCCGAGATATGACCGCGATGAAGGAAAAGGCATGAGTACTGTTGTCGGTCGAATTCGAAAAGACCCTGTAATGACTGCAAAATACGTTTGCCTCGGCCATAACACAATCAGGGGAGCAGCCGGCGCAGGAATCTTGAGCGCCGAACTCGCGGTCGCCAAAGGCACGATTTGAATCTTCCCATTTCCGCCTTTTTGGGTAGTGGGATCTATGCTTCCATCTCAAGTATATGGGAGAAAGGACGGTATCCTGCTAATCGAAGGTCTTCCGGCAACAAAATTGGCTGAGGAGTTTGACACTCCGCTCTATGTGATAAGCGAGACTCAGGTCAGGGACAACTTTAGACGTCTGAGGTACGCACTCTGCAAACGTTATGAAAAGGTCAAGATATATTATTCTGCGAAGGCCAATACGAGCCTCTCTGTCTTAAGAATCTTGGAGACTGAGGGATCTCATCTGGACGCGGTGAGTCCCGGGGAGGTCTTTCTAGCCAAGATGGCCGGTTTCCCTCCGGATCGGATCCTCTTTACGGGAACGAGTGTGAGGGATGATGAACTTAGGTTTCTTGTGGAGTCTGGCGTGACTATAAATATCGATTCTCTGTCGCAGTTGGAGCGGCTTCTCCGGTTTAATGTACCTGATATGTTGTCGGTCAGGATAAACCCGGAGATCGGCGCGGGACACCACGCTCATGTCATCACAGCCGGAAAGGAGTCGAAGTTCGGAATCTGGGAGAGCGATGTCAAAGAGGCCTATAAGAGGGCTGCGGAGGCAGGGGTCAAGAATTTCGGTATGCAAATGCACATAGGTTCTGGTATATTGGAGGTCGAGCCTTTCTTGCTCGCTGCGGAGAAACTCCTACAGATAGCGAATCTAGTTCACAGTGAAGTGGGCGTAGATTTGGACTTTATTGACTTTGGCGGGGGCTTGGGCGTACCCTATAGGCCGAACGAGAAGCCGCTGGATCTGGACTTATATGCTGAAAAGGTCCTCGGGCTTTTCACGAGTAGAGTTGAAGAGTACGGTTTGGGCAGCCCCTTCTTCTGTATCGAGCCGGGACGGTTCATCGTCTGCGATGCATGCATTCTCCTCACACGGGTGAATACGGTTAAGGTGACGCCTCATAAGAGATTCGTCGGAGTTGACGCTGGATTTAACACGTTAATTAGGCCGGCTATGTATGGTTCCTATCATCCGATTGTCGTGGCTAACAAGATGGGTGCCTCTGAAGCAGAGACGTATGATATAAGCGGGCCGCTGTGTGAGTCAGGAGACCTATTGGCTAGGGATAGGAGGCTTCCCAAGGTTGAGGAAGGTGATCTTCTCGCCGTTTTGAACGCCGGGGCCTACGGCTATTCCATGAGTTCCCAGTATAACTCTAGGCCCAGATGCGCGGAGGTGCTTGTCAAGGAAGGTAGGTATTCCTTGGTGAGAGAGAGGGAAAGCCTAGAAAGCTTATCAGGAGGGCAGAAGTTACCGCCGTGGCTTTGAATATGCCAAGGCGTGGCTGTTAGAAGCCGGATTTTCCCTTGTACTCGAAGCCTGTTAGCTCCCAGTATTCAGTGACTTTTGGTTTCGGGCTTGTGCTTTCTGAGGGTGGAAGCCTCTCAGGAACGAGACCCTTGTCCGCGACGATGATGTTACAACTGTGGTAACATCGGTTTCTTTTTTGGGGCCGGGTTAGAATGTCCGGAACCGCTTTGCCGCGTGGAGAAATGTAACCACAGTTGTTGCATCTGGAATTTTTTTCATCATGTTTTTGATCCGGTTAGGATGTCCGATGGTGTTCCTGTGAGGCGGGCTATGGCTGTGGAGACCTCGCCGTTCCAAGATCTTAGAACTACGGGGTGGAGATTGTGCGAAAGCTCTATTGACCCAGAATTTAGCCAATAGAGTAGACCCTCCGTATTTTTTCATGTCCTTGCTTAACTTTTGCGGTATTTAAGTCATGTTAGGATTACGTTTAGTATTTTTCGACTGGTGTTTTAGTGGCCATTTTGTAGACCCACTTATAAAGATCGACAGGCATCTAATGAGAACCTCAAAGTCTATGTATTTTGTTGTGTTACAAAGAACGCTCGGTTGCTATTTTAATAGCCCACTTATGTGGGCAACGTAGATTCCCGCTTTTGTTATTTTGATGATATTACATTTCCCACGGCGTTCTCTGGTTACGTACCCGCTTGCTTCCAGTTTTTCCAGAATCCCCTTGTTAAGCTTCATTAGGTAGTTGCTTCTTTCTGTCCTACGCAAGCGTAGGTATTCTTCTTCGAACCCTTCTACTTTTTCAGCTCTGAGGAACTTCAGTATATCTATGGTTTTCATTTCCTTTTGTTCTTCGCAAAGCTTAACCAATATTTTCATTTCAGTATTCTTAGGTAATTGCAGTTGTAACTTTTCTAGGAATTGTAGCTTAAGTTTTCGGCAGATGCTGAGCCCGTGCTTCTTTTTGTCTTCTTCGCTCTCTGAATACTCATCGGCTCCAACATAGTAGGCTTTTGCGCCGTGTGCCATAGCGGCCAGAGTAGCGCCTACGGAGGTTAATCTTCCTGCGCCGGAGATGTTGACGAAAACCGTATTGTTTTTGGTTTTCTCTTCCAGAATTACGTTAGAGACGTTTTTGATTACCTCTAACAGGTCAAACATGTCAACATTTCTATGTACAACCTCTATTCCCCGCTCTTTCAATTTGTTCCGCACAATTTCTAAATAGCATCTTTGTTCTTCTATCAGCTTGTCAGAATATTTTGTTTTAGAATCCTTCGGTCTTTCGGTTACGGCTAGTAAATAGACTTTGTTGGCCTTATACCTTTCAAAGGGTACGACTGCCCGGTCAATCTCATGACCCAGTGGAATGATATGGACGATCTCCTCCCCGAATTCTTCACTGGGTTTCTCCATTCACCTTCGTCTCCGGTTGCTAAATATGTTAATGATGTTAAATCAATTATATTTATCTTCTCCTTCCTACTGAAATGTAGACGGGTGAGATGAGTGAAAAAGGAGGGTTTCGTTAAGGAATTCAAGGATACGATAATTGAATGGGCGGAGAGGCACGGAAAGGAGATTCTCGATTATAAGAGCTACCGTTGGAAAGGCAGAACTTATGAGGAATCCGTAGAGGCTCGAAATGAGCTGGAGAAGGCAATAAAACTTTCCAGACAGAAAAATAACGGAGGAATCGATTTAGTAACTGCCGATAGAATATACCAATGGGGGTTTGGGAAGGATTTTCCTATATGTGATGAAAAGGAAGTTCTAACGGCGACAAGAGAGGCCTTTCGATTTCTCGACGAGGGGAATTGTTATCAAGCCTGTAAAAGACTAATGTGGATGCAGGGCGTTGGAGTGGCTGGAGCAACCAAATTATTAGGTCTCTCAGACCAGGAAAATCTTTGCATTTATGACAGCCGAGTTGGACATGCATTGAAAGACCTCACAAAAAGGGAGAAGAAAATAATTCTTTGCCCTCTAGGTCGGAATATGGTGGGAGACAACGTGCCTCCCAATATTGCAGATTATATATGGTCGGAAAACTACCAGAAACTGATTTGGACATTGGAAATCATTCGTGGTTATTTGAAGGAAAAAGAGTATAGTCTTAGAATTGCCGACATAGAAATGGCTCTGTTCATGAAAGGTCAACAGGGGCATACATCCTAGTTTTGCCACAGAAAGGGAAACACTGATGTTAGAAAGAACTGACCAGATAGAACAGACAGAAATCTTGCAAAGAATCGACCAACTCTTGACCATTTTAAGAATATTATCCGAAGATCTTCACATACTTTCGAAGGATCTAAGATTTCTTGCCTTTGGGCACGACAATCCATCGGGATTGATAGAAGACCTCCTTGAGGAGGAGCAGAATGCCGAGGATGAGCCATGTTGTTTTAATTGCGAAGCTCCATTCTGTGATGCATGTGGTTTGGATTTGGAAGAGCATGAGGAAGCTGAAAAGGAATGGGAAGATTTCTTTGAATGGTATGAAGAAGAATATGCAGAGTGGTCGCATCGACAAGACGATCAAACCATTTACGACGAAGAAGAAATGGAAGAAGCTGAAACTTGGAGAAAACCCTTTGAAGAATGATTTGAAGACGCTACCAAGATTTGCTTTTAAGACGAGGAGTGGTGATTAAAATGAGCGAAGAAGAAATAATAACAGGATTGTGGGGATTCGACATCCTAGAAGAAGATGCAGTGGAAGAAAAGAGAGACAACTGTCTCTGTCTACGATGCAAATTGGCTCAAGAAGATGACTGTACAGACCACCGGAGATGCGAAGGCGATTGTACATTTTGTGTGAACCCGGTAGAAGACTGCATCGACTTTGAAGATTAAGAAGACTTAAATACCGCAAAAGTTGAGTCCTTGGTTACATGGTCCACCAGCGGTCTGAGATGGAGACCCCGGCTTAAATAACTCGTTAAACCATTTGGATATGCAAAATCATTTGAGATATTTCTGGCAGTTGCCTTTGTTGGATATAGAACAGACATAGTTAAGTGAAAAATCGCTACGCCTAGTAAAAGGACGCATCGAGAAATCTCGAGTGCCAACGTTTCAAAATGAGACAATATCCTCTTACCTGACTTCTCTCAGGCTTTCCACAAGATAAAGAGCCCCTAAATTGGGGAATCTTCAATAATTGATTATGGAGATGAAGAGCTTAGCGAGCCTCAGGATTGGGCGGAAAGTAGTCCAATAGTTTTTCGAAGGTGATCGTGGTGGCTCCGGCTTCCCTGAGAACCGGGTCGTTTGAAAGCAAAGGCTTGCCCAATCTTCTCGCCGTCGCGACGTGAAGGGCGTCGAAAAACGTCAGTTTGGGATATTGAGCTCTCAGTCTTTCAGCTAGTGTGCCGTCAGCTAAGGTTAGGGGCACATATTCATCGATGTGGGTCTCTACGAGCTGCGCATCCATAAGTGAACACGCCTCCTCGACCTCGCGGACCTTGAAACCGTGAGAGTACAGGACGGCTTTAATCTCCACCGCTGCTGAAGAGACCACTTTGATTTTCAACAACTCCCTCGTGCAAACCTCTAGAATCCTTGTGACGGCGTTGTGATGTCGGTCTCCTTTTCTAAGTGCGAAGAGGAACTCTGTTTCAGCTAGTACCTCTCTTTCGTTTCCTTCGTTAACCATTCTTCTGCTCTCCTTCTAGCGTCCCTGTCAAACTTGAAGTCTCCCAGAATCTCGTCCAGCTTGCTCGAGGGGTCTTGCGGGACCTTCCTTAAGATCAGCATATCGCCTGAAGCAACGATGTAGAGTTTTTCACCTGCTGAAACTGGGAAAATCCTTCTCAACTTCCTCGGGAGGGTTATCCTAAACCTTTCATCAATCTGTATGATAGAGCTCATATCGACTCACCCATATAAGATAATAATCGCCCACATATTTAGACAATTACCCTCGCATTTTTCTGTTTGATCATAGGGGCAGAGACTGGACTATGCTCCACTCGGCATGCATATGCATGGTCATGCTTGCGGTGGCAAAAACAGCCGTAAAGATGGGGAGACCCGACTTGACGCGCTGTATCAAATGCTTCCAAGGATAGAAGGTGACTTATTCAAAGCTCTCTAATATCATAAGCTTTATTTGATTCGTTTCCAATAATCATCGCGGGGATATTGAATGACAATTGAAGCTTTCGTCAAAGAGATTCAGGAAAAAAATCGTTCAGAACTAGACGAGCTTCAAAAATTGCTGAAGCTTCTAGAATCGCTAAATAAGGAAAAACCTCGTATCGTTGCCGTTAATGTAACAAGCAATGCCTAGGCTGGATTTTTCGAGATGAGTTCCCCACGATATACCGATCTTATTGACCCCAATAATTTCTACACTCATAGAAAACCCATAATTCAACGTTTAGAGAAGAAACTGGAAGGTCGTGTCATAGTCTATACTGCGGCTTCATTTCACCCCTTTCCAGAAATAATGATACAAGACATCCTTCTTTTCGAGGATCTTCTGCGATCAGTCGCTAAGGCGGATGTCGGATATTTGATTATCAATTCACCCGGTGGGGATGGTAATGTTGCTGAGAAGATCCTTTTAATGTGTAGGTATCGCTTTCCTAAGGGGTTCAATGTTATTGTGCCCGACTTTGCCAAGAGCGCCGCCGCCATGATTGCTCTTGGCAGCGACAAAATCATGATGGGTTACCTAGCAGAACTAGGTCCAATTGACCCACAACTTAGAATGGCACCATTAGGAGAGATAATACCTGCAAGATCGTTCATTGATGGCTTAGAAATCATTCGAAAGAAGGTAACCGAAGATCACGACCCTGTCCAGATGTATTTCCCCATGATGTCACAGATACGCCCCGAAATCCTAGCAAGTTGCCAGAGCGCCATAGAAGGAGCTAGAGAGTTCGCCAAAAGATGGCTGAAAGGATACATGCTGAAGGAAGACCCTGAACAAGCCGAAAAAGTTGCAGAATGGCTTTCTGGAGGAGAAATGTACAAATCCCATGGAAAAGTCATCGATTTCAATGAAGCAAAAAATGTTCTAAAACTCAACGTGGAACGAATCGATCCCAACTCGGATCTATGGGCAGATATATGGGAACTGTACTGCAGAGAAATCAACTGGTTACAACAACACCAAAGAGAAGGCGCTGCAAAATTATTCGAAAGCGAATCTGTCTCATTGACAATGAATATCCAAGTTCTCATGCCTACAAGACCCCCATCTGCCGGTCCACAAACGCCCCCATTAGCCCCGTCAGTCGAGCCCCCGAAGCAAGCCACGCCTCCTCCCCAAGAACCTTCAATGCCATCTGAAGAAACAAAAATGCCTGAGTCTAAACCCTGAAATTAGAATGGCGACCACCTATTT
>Ga0315314_1002211_pt1 | contig 16281 bp, 17 predicted proteins | sample TDP9_MG_FD_203631 | JGI IMG/M metagenome (GOLD analysis project Ga0315314, IMG submission 203631) | Freshwater sediment microbial communities from Lake Towuti, South Sulawesi, Indonesia - TDP9 | ecosystem: Environmental > Aquatic > Freshwater > Lake > Sediment | place: Indonesia: South Sulawesi...
GTAAACTAGTTCTATTCTTTACACCCTTAGCTGGAAATGTGAGAAGAATGAATCAACAAATGGAAATAATCTGCACCGGCAACGAAATGTTAATCGGCAAAACACTGAATACAAACGCAAAATGGCTGGCTAAACGTGCAACTTCTTTAGGAGTAATCGTGAGGCGGATAACAGTTGTTGGCGATTGTGTGGAAGAGATTGAAAATGTTGTGCGCGAAGCATTACAGCGAAAACCGCATTTAATAGTAACAACGGGTGGACTAGGTCCGACCGTTGACGATAAAACTCTGGAAGGAATTGCTAAAGCCCTAAACCGAAGATTAGAAGTTAACGAAAAAGCTTTGAAAATGATCAAAGAAAAGTACGAGGCTTTCGTCAAAGTCGGAAGAATGGAAAAGGTCGAGTTAACCTCGCATAGGGTTAAGATGGCAAAATTACCTAGAGGGTCAGAACCCCTTTCAAACCCTGTTGGGACCGCTCCTGGTGTGATGATGAAGGTTAAAAAAACTCTTTTAATAGCATTGCCTGGTGTTCCATCTGAAATGGAGACTATTTTTGAGAAATCCGTTGTCCCATTGCTTAAGAAATCTGCAGGAAAAGTTGCCTTTTTTGAAAAAAGCATATACGCAGATGACATTATGGAGTCAACTTTGGCTCCTTTAATCGACCAGACCATGCATGACCACCCCTACATTTACATAAAATCCCATCCAAAAAGCGAAGAGAAGAAACCTCACATCGAAATCCACTTTTCAACAACCACAAAAGACTCTAAAACAGCCAAAGAACGCCTAACAAAGGCAATAACTCAATTATCAAAACTTGTTCGGAAAAGCGGCGGGAAATTAAATTTTAAAGTAGAAATAATGACTAAGACAACAGAGTAAATAGAAAGGAACTATTGATTTGTAGTTCATAAATGCCTTAAATTAGACTTGCAACAAAACCTTCTATGAAAAAATCGGCGGCAATCCTACTGCCAGTAGTTTTACTTACGATTTCTTATATGATTCCTCATGGCTTTTCAGAAAACCACACCCAATCCTACCAACTTTTAGACAAACCGGATGGCTCATCATATTATAAGCTGAATGTTACGGTTCAGCAATCACTCTACGAATATTACACTGAAAAAAGTCATAAAATGAGCTCGAACAATGATCTTGCAAAGTTTGTAACGCCTTACGCTTTGAAACCCATTGCAGAAAGTCTCTGGGGAATTTACACGGACGATGAGGATTTCGTAAATGGAGCGCTGATAATTGTACATCAAATCCCCTACGAGGTAACACAACCGGCAAAATACCCGGTAGAAACAATTGTAGCGAATATGGGAGACTGTGACCTATTTTCCTACGTTGCAGCTTCTATAATAAAGGCTGGTGGACTTGACGTTGTACTCTTATATTATGAGGATAAATCGCATATGAACATCGGTGTCAGCCTTTCGCATGCACCCTATGACTCAAGAAGTCATGCCTTCTACGTAACTTATAATGATGTCAAATATTATGTAGCTGAATGCACTGGAGGAGATTGGAAAAATGGATGGAGAATTGGTGAATGCCCCGAAGATCTAAAGCAAACTTCAGTACAAGTAATTACTCTCGAAAACTGTGAACAATGGGCTCCAGGGCAGGTTTCCGCAAGTTACAGAACTCTATTACCTTCCGCAATATCGCTGAGTCTCTCCACAACATATCTTATTCAAGGAAGCACAATCACACTTTGGGGAGAACTTTCTCCAACTCTGCAAAATGAAGTAATCACTGTTTACATGAAAGTTAACAATTCACCTTGGATGGTATTGTGCACAGTTTCAACAGATACCGGCGGAAAGTTAACATATACTTGGAATGCAGACAGTGCTGGTGTGTGCTTTGTCCGTGCAAGCTGGTCTGGAAATGATAATTATGCTGGAGCAGATAGCCCAATTCAGACAGTAACGACTTTATCTATGTTCTTTGTCTTGCTATTGATAACAACTGTGATTTTAGTCTGCGTAGGTCTATTTGTCTTTTTCATAACGAGACAGTCTCAGAAAGGAATTCAAGAACCTCAGCCACCGGAAATGCCATCTTAACGGAAAAGCTTTTACTTAGTTGGTGAAGCTTTGATAATAACCCTCCCATTTCGCTTGAGGTTGAATGAAGAATGTTTATCGTCTTTATCATAGGAACTGCTGGATCTGGAAAATCTATGCTTACAGCAGCCTTCAGTGAATGGTTAAAAATGTCCAAACAAGATGTTGCAATAGTGAATCTTGACCCTGGAGCATTAATGCTTCCGTATTCACCAGCGGTTGACGTTCGTAACTATGTGGATGTCGGAGAGTTGATGGAAAAGTATGGTTTAGGTCCAAACGGCGCATTGATAATGGCTGCTGACTTAGTTGCAGATCAAATCGAACAGATTTCAAAGGAAATCGAGGATTTAAAATCTGACATCGTTCTGGTTGACACCTCAGGTCAGATGGAACTGTTTGCTTTTAGAGCCAGTGGTCCATTCATTGCCAATGAACTTACAAAAGAACCTAAAGTAATCGCTTATCTGTTTGATGCAGTCTTCTCGGTTAATCCTCTCAATTATGTTTCGAATCTTTTCCTTTCTACAGCTGTTTACAACCGTTTTTTCCTACCTCAAGTGTATTTGTTGTCAAAGTGTGATTTGCTTCCCAAACAAGAAAGCGACAGAATTATAGATTGGTCAGCCAACCCGAAGACTTTAGAAACTGCAATTGAAGAAAAACTTGAAGGAACTAAACGCTTACTGAGCAGAAACATGATGATTGCAATCTACCAGCTTGGGTTAAAGTTTCTGTTGATTCCAGTTTCAGCAAAAACAAACGAGGGGATGATAAATTTCAACATGGCTTTGGAGCGCATTCTAGCCGGAGGAGAAAAATACACATACTAAACAAGAAACCTTTCAGATATACTTTACATATATTCCTTAGCGGTCGTTAAGAAGTGTCCATGCCGCTACCGAAGCGCCATTTTCAGCTTTTTCTGGACTGTCTGCGCTTCCGATAATTATCGCATCATTTTCTTGTGGTTGCAGCAGTTTGATTATTTGGTTTGCTGCTTTTGGAAAATCCCTAATCACGTCGCTACTCACTGAGGGAATTATTAGGCGTCCTTTTTTGAACATTATCGTCGTTGCACCTTTTGCACCAACCATTACTGCCGCATCCCGCTGCTCCACGCCTAATTCAATCTTATGTCCACGATCTTTGACTAAAATTGCAAAACTGTAGTCAGCCAGAGTCAGCTCACTCTTTCCAAATTCAATCTTCTTCTTAAAAATTGATTTATACTCTTTCCAAAGTCTTAACCCCTCGCTTGTGAGCGTGCAACCTGATTTTGAGATCATAATCAAATCAGCATCTTTTAATCGATCTATTAGAGTACGTACTGCTCCCTCTCCAACCTTTAGGTTTTTAGCCAGTTTGTTGCGTCCAATTGCTTTTTCAGCTATAAGCTCTATTGCACGTAACATGTGGAATATGGAGAATGATGGAGAGGGACCCGGAGCTCTTTCGCTTACAATCCTTTCCAAAATCTGTTTAAACATGGGAGACATTAATTTTTTCACAGTTATAGTTTAGGCTGTTAATTATTAAATTGTTATAGTTGAGAAGTAGGTGGATTTTGGAATATGCGTGCTAAAACCTGTTTCTCACAGTGTAGTATTCTCTGACTATGCCAGCAGTTAAGGCGATTAAACCAACCGCCAGCAAGTAGATAAGTGGATAAATGAATATTGAAAGCATAGCCTCATATGTAACTGTTGAAGGTAGTTGTGGGCTGAAGAACACGGTTATCCACATTATAACGAAGGTGGCGACACATCCTATTCCTAGACCGACGGCGAGTCCATGGAGGAAGCTGCTTCTGTCTTCTCCTTGATTATTAAACCTAATTTTTCTCTGCTTTGCCTCTTCTTGTTTTGGTTCTGTTGGTTCCTCTGCTTCAACGTACTCTTCTTGCGCAATGTTTTGTTCTTCTAGCTGAGGGCTTTCTTCCCGCGTCTCTTCTTCGCTTTGTGCACCCTCTTGAGTTTCTTGCTCGGTCTCCATAGTGTTCAACCTTCTTTTTTTCTTGTTGTAGAAGTGAATTAATAAAATTATTCAATTCTAGATTCTAATCCAGAATAAGAATTTGAAATATGAAATTGGCAAGAGCAATTATTTTGAAACAAGTTTCGGTGTGAGCTGCTCTATGGCGTTCTTAAGCTTGTTCCATTCGTCTAAGTTTCTCACGTTAAATTTATGTTTTCTTTTCCATGTTTCTTTTCTTTTCTGCCAAAGGTACAAGCCGATTGAACGCCTTCCAAATGATTCGAAGACGACTATTGCTTCCCACCATTTCTCGCTTTTAAAGATTGTAACATAATCAACAACCTTATAGAATTCAGATATGGGGAGCTTTTCGCTTGCTTCAGCCATAGCTTATTCCATCCGCGTCTTATAGTTTAAGTCTTTAACCATTAAAGCATTTCAACAGTATTAAAAACTATTAGTATTGGAAAACTCCATTTACAAGAACATAAATGCTTGAGCCATCTTTATCGAAAGCCTTTACCGTTGGCTTTGAGATCAGAAAATCCGTGTGATTTTTGGATTGGTTTTTTCCGCCGGGCATGTCGGAGTTTTTGCCGAAGGCTATGTGAATAGTGCCTAATACTTTTTCTGCTTCAAGGAACTCTTCTATGAATCTTGCCTTTGGATTTATTCCAAAAGCGAATTCACCCACAACACTTGCCGATTCATCAGTGCTTAACGAATCCCTAACTCTTCCTAGCACTTGCGAGTCTCTAGATGAAGAATCTTGAACTTTGCCATCTCGAACAGTTAATCTAAGAGGAGTCTTTAGCGGACCTATTCCACCAATAGCCATGTCACACAACAGTTCACCTTCAAGAGAACTTTCGATTGGTGCGACTAAAACTTCGCCTGTTGGAAGATTCCCCCACCTTGTCGTTTTCCAATCAAATATTGTGTCTGTAAAGAAGGGCCTTCCTTCAACTTCTAAACCAATCTCGGTACCCGCAGGATTGGTAATTTTCACCTTTACTACATGGTTTAACTTTTGAATCAGATTCTTGGCAAATTGTTGCATTTGCCTATACTCCTCGGTAGTTAAGGCTAAAGCTCCATGAGTGAGAATGTCTAAAGTAATACCTGGACAATGACCTAAACGCGCTTTCCCTCCTCTTATCTCCATGGGAATGAGCTTCAATCTAAAAGGCGTTTCCTCATGGACTCCACGCAAGAGATTAATGTAAATGTCTGACTTTTGTTCTGTCAAAATTTCCACAATTTGCGCTGAAATTTCTTTCCGGAAAATATTCACATCAGTTTTTAGCGGTATTAACCTTGTTTTAAGCCCCAGCTTTAGAGCACCGTCTACAAAGACCTTACCCACATCCATTTTCGTATCGTCGCAAAGAATAACCACACTTTCGCCTTCTCTCGCCTCTAAAACGCATTCCAGCGCGTTTTTTGCAGCTTCCCAAGCATTCACTTTTGTTCCTCTTAGAGAATCCAGATTACAGCAAACTTTGTGATAAGGCTTTGCGCCTCAAAATGTGAATCCCGTCGAAGAGTATAAGACTATTTTTTCGGTGCAAGGTTAATAGGTTTGGATCTTTCCTTGGGCCAGTTCCATACAGAATTTGTCTATGTTTTCAAGCTCGCAGTCTAGCACTTCGCTTATCTCGCGTCTAACTTTTTCTAAGGAATTGTTACCTTTCATGATTACTTGCGACGCCGCAATCGCCGGCTGGTCTATGGGGCTTCCAATTTTGCTCAGCAACCAAATGTAGACTTCTTCAACTTCTGGTACTCTTTCGTAAACGCGCTGAGCTATTCTATAGGTTAAGACATTGTAGATTTTGCCAACATGGCTTACTGGATTCTTGCCTGCTGCGGCTTCAGAGCAGAAAGGTCTGTTAAGCGATATTAAACCATTCACACGGTTCCCTCTTCCAACCTGTCCTGAGTCACCGCTGTCTGCGCTTGTGCCCAGAACTGTCAGATATACACCTCCTAAACCTCTTCCACGCACATCCAGAGTGTTTAACTGCACATCAATGCTTTCAAAATCCGCATTAGCCTCAACAAACTTATTGATTTCTTCAAGGATTTTCGTTTTCTTTTCGAAGTAGTCATTTTCAGTATATACGAAACGGTCGACAAATGCCATTGCAATCGTCAAGTGTAGTCTATTGTTGGTTCTGAAAGCCATGACTTTTATATCTTCACCTGATTCGGGAAAACGTTGCTTGAACTGTTTGGAGTTTAGAAACTGTTCGGTTTTCAGTACTGTTTTTTCTGTTCTGGTCATTGGCGCATAACCCACAGCCGCTGAAGTGTCGTTAGCTCCTAAAACTTTTCCTTCACGTTTGAAAATGTCAGTGAGGCCTGCTGAGCCGGGCTTTAACTCGACTTGATATTTTACATGCTTTTCTGGGTCTATAAAGCGCATGTTCTTCTTGAACCATTCTTTGGCACTGTTTGTGGCTATCTCGTTTATGTCTATTTTTGTGTGGTTGAATTCTGATGTTGCTCTGTCACCGAATACGAAAAGTATTGGTTGTTTAACTATGCCGCCGCCGAATTTTGGTTCGGTTTCTCCAGCCACAAGCAGAGACTTGTCAACGTTGTGATGGAGTATTGAGCCAGTTTTTTCTAGGTATTCTTTGCTTAAACATATTGAAATCTGGTCCATTACGGCGTCACATATGTAGTCCGGATGTCCTAGGCCTTTTCTTTCAACAATTTCTATGCGTTGCTTTTCCAATGGTATCTGTTTTAGGTCTTCAACGACTATGTTCCGCATGGTAAGCCTTCCTTTCATGAAGTTTAGGGTGTATGACAACAACAAATATATATTTTACTGTATCAATACATAAGTAAAAATAACTGGTGGTTATATTTTGACAATAACAGGAACCTCGATTAAAAAGTTAAGGATGGAGGCTGGGTTAACCCAGAAAGGGTTGGCAGAGCTTGCATATGTATCACAAGCCCACATAGCAAAAATAGAACAGGGAAAGGTTGACCCCAGGCTTTCTACAATAAACAAAATCTTAGAGGTTTTAACAGAAGGAAAAAAGGCAAAATGCAAAGATGTAATGACTGAGGGCGTGCTTTTTGCGAAGCCTAACAACAGCATTCTTAAAGTAAGTGAAGTCATGGTGAGGCATGCCATTTCTCAGATGCCCGTGCTAAATGGAAGCAGAGTTGTTGGAACGCTAACCGAGGAAGGCATTATTAGAAATCTAAGTTCAAACATAGCCGAAGAAAGGGTCAAAAATATCATGGGTCCCCCTCTGCCAATGATTTCACAAGAGACATCAATAGATGCGATCCGTCCATTGCTTGAGAGACATCCGGGCGTTTTAGTCATAAGGGGCAAAGAGATTGTTGGAATAATAACCCGTTCAGACCTTCTAAAAACAATAGGTTAGAAGGTGTTGACAAATGCGTTTGGAAGGTTTTAAGAGGAAAGCAGAACAAGCTATTGCAGAGCTAAGGGCAGCAAACGCCAATGCAGCATTGATAGTTCACCACGACGACGCTGATGGATTATGCTCAGCAGCAATAACCAAGAAGGCGTTAGAACGGGAAGGGATAAAGACTAAAGCATTTTGCTTGGAAAAAGTTTACACAGAAGTCATTGAGAATTTGCATTCAAAGGCTGGTGAAATAATTTTTTACGTGGACATCGGCTCGTCACATGCAGACCTAATATCCAATTGCAACAAGGGCAGAAACATAACTATAATGTTGGACCATCATGACCCCAAACCATCTCAAGACCCGAAAGTCTTGGATCTAAACCTTGAGCACCATGGGTTTAGAGGTGAAACAGACTTTTCGGGAGCCACATGTTGCTACTTATTTTCTAAAGCTCTAAGCGAAAACAATAAGGACTTGAGCTATCTGGCTTTGGTTGGAAGTTACGAGATTCCAGAGGGTTATTTGGGGATAAATAAAATGGTTTTGGAGGAAGCCTTAGAAGATGGGGTAGTTCAGCAGAAGGGCAAAGGTTTTGAGATAACCAAACTTAACGTGCGTGTGGACGCCTTCTTTTCGGTGCTTCAGATTTTGGGTGCGGTGGGTTATTATGAAGGCGGACCCGAAATTGGGATAGACGCTTGCCTGAACGGATTAAGCAAAGAGGCTAAAGAGAAGGCTGATGTTTTGGAAGCCAGGCGGAAGGAAGCTAACCGTCAGCTTTTGGAAAGGCTATACCGCGAAAGACTTCAGGAGACGGAGCACATCCAATGGTTTGACGCAGGAGACATGTATACAGGTATGGGCACGAAGGTGATAGGGCAATTCTGCTCTTTTCTATCATATCAAATGCGCCTAATAAAACCAAACAAGTATATCCTAGGATTCGTGAATGTGCCGCCAGAAATCCCTGGCTGGGGAACCCTAAAGGAGAGGTTTGTCAAGGCTTCTGCGAGAGTGCCAAAGTCCATGCATGTTCTAATTGACGGTGGAAGACTGCTTGGAGCCGTAAACCTTTTAGATAAAGCGTCTGAAGGCTTCGGAATAGCCGATGGACACCAATATGCAGCTAGCGTAATAGTACCAATCGAGAAGAAACAGACATTAATAGAAAGCACTGAAAAAGCAATCAGAACTCTCTAGTTGATGCGTAAAAAATCGAAGTGATGAAATTCATGAATAAGCTCTTAGCCAGATATGCTATCGTTCGACCTGTACCCAATTCCTATGATCGCTGTGTAAGGACGAACGTTGAGAAAATAGATGTTGCTCTTGCAAAAAGGCAACATGCAGAATATTGTAGGGCATTACAAAAGTTTGGATTAGGACTTATTTGGATAAAAGTCGACGATACTCTTCCTGATAGCTGCTTTGTCGAAGACACGGCAGTAATAATCGGTGAAAAAGCAGTAATCTGCAACATGAAAATAAAATCGCGAGTCAAGGAAGTAGTTGAACTGGCTAATGTGTTGGAAAAACTGAAAGAGACATATTACATTAAACCACCAGCCACCATCGACGGCGGAGATGTTCTTACGATTGAAAACAAAGTTTTCGTAGGACTTTCCACCAGAACTAACTTACACGCTGTACGTCAGCTTAGGAAAATCCTAGAAGGAAACGACCTAGAGATAATTCCGGTCAAAATTCGTAATGTGCTTCATTTAAAGTCCGCGTGCACTTATCTTGGAAGTAACTGGGTCATACTTTCGAAAGAATGCTTTGACACAAGAAAACTGCAAGAGTATGAAAAAATCGTGGTTCCAAAGGGAGAGGGATACGCTGCAGATTGCCTTGCCATAAATGGGACAGTTTTGATGGCAAAAGGATGTCCAGAGACGAAGAAAATCATAGAAAGTGAAGGTTTTTCCGTTGAAGAGATAGAGATGTCAGAATTTCGTAAAGGAGGAGGGGCACTGACCTGCCTGTCAATAATATGTTAAAACCCTGATTTTATTGGGTTGTGTGATTTTATTATTTCTCTCAGAAGCGTTGTTGCATAGGAACCCCGATACAGCGTAAAGCTTACCTTGGCTTTGTTTTTGTGGAGATTAGTAGAATCAGCTAAGATTTCTCCCATCAAAAAATTGTTTATCGGAGTCACTGCTGTTCGCAGTTCACCCTTTGTGCTGATTTCTGGCATGGCTTCGATTTTGAAGTTTTCGAGAGTGATACCCTCATCTGTCATAATTTGCTTTTCAAGTTCGCCTTGAAAGCCTTGCGAAAGGCGTTGTTTGAAGCCGACGAGCGGAATTGCTACACGCATTCGTCCAGTCTTAATTGCTTTGTTAATTGCGTCAAGCGCTTGTGCGCTTGCTATTTTGTACATATTGAGCATGGGCAATCCGGAACGTTCGACATTCACAACGTAATCGCCAACATCAGCCATGTTTAGCGGAAGTCCATTCTTAACTCTTCCACTTAGGAACCTGTTAAAGAGATATGCTTGATAGGCTTGCGGAAAAAGCTCTAACAGTTTATTCGGAAGCCTCCTAAATGCGCCAACATAATCATCCGGTTTCTCAGCCAAGTGCTTAAGCATTATGCGTTCGTAAGGCAGTTGTTTCGGAAACTCTTTCCAAGCTTGTTTGAAATCGTGTGTCGCTTGCAGTTGTCTTCGAGTTTGTCTTGATTCTGGATGCTCATGTGAGCTTGGTTTAGCCAGAAATATCAGTGCAGCCTTTTTGAAGTTTCGTTTGACAAAGGCTTTTCCAACCAGATGTGTTATTGGGCGAGTCGTGCCGAACCGTTGGTGACCAAAAAAATTTGGAACACCACCGATTGTTTCAAGTTCAGTTATAGTTTTTGTTATTCGTTTTTTGATGACAAATTTTGAGTGATTTATGGCCCTTATGGTTAGGTGGAAATTGTTTCCTAAGAGATAGTATGGCGAAAGCTTGTTGCGTAAATAACCTACTGGGCGGATTTTTATGTCTTTAATTTGAACTTTTTGAATCTCTTCTGCTGATAAGTCTTCAACTGTGATGTGCTGGGCAGTGACGGCTTTAGCGTCTTTTATGCCCGCAATTTGGATGCTCTTTGGGTTTATGCCAAGTTGCTTTGCAATTGTCTTTATGGCTCGAAACATATCCCAGTTTCGCTTAACTAAGACGCACAAAAGATAGCGCTCTTTAGCAGTAGAAGAGCCTAACACCCCACGTTTAACATATCCTTCAGATTGATTTATTTTCGCTTTAGAACCGTCAACAAGCACTTCCTCAACAACAAAATCTTCGACAAACTGTCGAATAACTCCTCCGATGCCTGGGGAGCGTGTAGCATAAACCTCTATGCCGATAATCTTCTCCAATTTGGAAACAAGCAAGTCTTCAGCCTTCTAGAGGAGAGGAAGTTTACCCGTTATTCTGTCTATCTTTTCTGTGGGCGCTGGTCCAATTCCTATGCATGTTATAGTTTCTGGCGGAATTTCTGTGAGACCTTTGTCGATGATCAATGCGCATGCCAGTCCCATTTCCTTTACTTGTTTCTCTAATTCTAGCAGTTCTTTTTCGTTCTTCACTTTGACGGCTATTTTTCGTTGTCCCTCTTTCATCCACGCTTTCCATAATTCTCGATGACAAGCACGTGTTTCCTCCGCTGCGGAAACTGCTGCATGTCCAGCCTGTGCTGCAATTTTTCCTTTACTTAATTTTAAGTCAGAACGAAAAACAATAACCTGCTTGTAGCGGAATTCGGACATGCTCTTTTCAACCGTTTTTATCAGTTGTTCTTCGAGGATTTTAAGGATTTGCAGATAGGTACAGGAAAAAGAAATAGAAGAGAGACGTTAACATTCTGGGGCTTCGCAAAAGCTTGATAAGGGATTGTCCTTGAAAATCTAGGTCTTTAAAGCTTTGGAGAGTTTCGTCTAGCTTAAGTTTTTTACAGAAAACAATTGCGTCATCAACTTTCTTGTCGGTCATGATGTCAAGCATTTTCCTTATTCTAAGCATAACATTCATGTCAAAATCCAGAGTTTCCTCGCAACGCTTTTGATACGTGCTTAGAAATGTTGAAGAAAAATCATTCTTAACCAAAGCTTCATGGGCAACTTCAGCTGCAATCCTCGCACAAGTCATCCCAAAAATCACGCCACCGCCCGTTGTGGGTTTAACTTGTGAAGCTGCATCTCCAACAACTAAAAACCCGTTGCTGTAATTTTTTGGAATCGGTCCCCCAAGCGTTAACGGGTGAAAAGCGGTTTTCAGGATTTTTGCTGTGCGCAATTTCTTCGATGCTGCTGGATGTTTTAGCATTATTCTTTTCAAGAGTTCTTTCGGATTCCCATTTTTTGCGGCTAACCCAACCTTTGCTCTTCCATCACGTTTTGGAACAAGCCATGCATAAAAGCCTGGAGCATAATCTCTTCCAAGAAAAACCTCTACCACATCTGGTTCAGCATCTTTGATGTTTTCAACCTCTGCTTGCACGCCATTAACAAGCATGCGACGATTGAAGCCTTGCAAGCTGGTCATCCCCAAAATCTTTGATGCCATTCCCTCGACGTCCACAACAATTTTGCCAAAAGCTTTTTCCTCAGTTTTTCCGCTCTGCACGAGATTTACTCCTTTGATAAAATAATCTTCAACGATTAAGGACTCAACCCTTGAGTTTAGGCAATAGCGTGCCCCAGCCTCTACTGCCTTTTCCGCGATGTACTTGTCGAAAAGGGGGCGGTTAACAACGCATGTTACTGGCATCGAAAAACGAACTGAGATCTCGTTGCCTTTTGGCGAGTGGAAAATTGCGCCGCGAAAATTGTTTTCAATAATCTTTGATGGAAGCGGATGCAAACCTAATTGTTTCAAACCTTTTATGCTTAGATGGCCAGTACAATGAGATGGAACACCAATTTCGCCGTGTTCTTCAAAAACCGTTACGTTGGCGCCACTCTTTGCCAAGTTAAGAGCCGCGAAGGAACCACATGATCCCCCTCCAACGACTATTGCGTCTGAAAGGTTTTTCATATATAGCACGTTAATGACTTGCTAGAGAAGTTGTTATGTCACAAGTTCAACCCGTCTTTTTCCACGCGTCATAGAAGCTGTGTGTATCTTTCCGCTTATTTCTAATCGCATCAAAAGCTCATTAAGGTCCTTAAAACCTATATCCTTAAACTCTTCGTTTAATGCCTCTAGAAGTTCATCATCCGTCATGGCACCTTTCTTCTTCAAGGTTTCTAATAAAACATAGTAGGCCGGATGGATTTTCCAGGTCTTAATCGGCATTGTTTCACACTCCTAGGCGACTGGGGTTGCTGGTTTTTGCACCTGTCGGACTTGTTGCATGAAGTTCTTGTACCATTTTTCCATCTCTGGCAGGATTGACGGTCCAATCTTTTTCATTGCTTCTTGGAAATCCCTTAGTGTAACCTCTTTGGAGTTGACATCTCTTCTTAGGGCGTGCATGGCTGCTTCTCTGCAGAAGGCGTCTATATCTGCGCCTGAATAGTTCTTTGTCATAACGACTAATTGCGTTAGGTCTACGTCTTTCGCTAATGGCATGTTCCTTGTGTAGATTTTGAATATTTGAAGCCGGCTTTTGTCGTCGGGTTCTGGCACATATATCAATCTGTCAAATCTTCCTGGGCGAAGTACTGCCGGATCGACAATGTCAGGTCTGTTTGTGGCTGCTATAACAACTATATCTTCTAGGGTTACTATTCCGTCCATTTCAGTTAAAAGTTGGCTGATAACGCGTTCTGTGACTCCGCTGTCTGCGAAGCCTAAGCCTCGACGGGGTACAAGGGAGTCCATTTCGTCAAAGAATATTACTGCGGGAGCCGCCATTCTGGCTTTTCTGAAAACTTCCCTTATGGCTTTTTCAGATTCTCCAACCCATTTTGAAAAGACTTCAGGACCCTTAATTGTTATGAAGTTGGCTTCGCTTTCTGTTGCTACAGCCCTAGCTAAAAGAGTTTTACCGCAACCTGGAGGCCCATAGAGAAGTATTCCTCTTGGCGGTCTTATGCCCAGTCGTTCAAACATCTCTGGGTTTTTCAGGGGCCATTCCACTGCCTCTTTGAGTTCTTGTTTGACTTCTTCTAATCCACCTATGTCGTCCCAGTGGACTGTAGGGATTTCTATGTACACTTCACGCATGGCTGTTGGGGTTATTTCTTTGTAGGCGTTGACGAAGTCTTCCATGTTTACTTCCATTCTCTCTAGTACACTTGGTGGTATGCGTTCCTCTTCAAGGTTTATTTGTGGCAGATATCTGCGCAAAGCTTTCATGGCTGTTTCTCTGCCCAATGCGGATAGGTCTGCCCCTGTGTATCCGTGAGTCATTTCAGACAATTTTTTAAGGCCCACATCTTCTGCTAGTGGCATCCCACGCGTATGGATTTGTAGGATTTCGTGTCTTCCCTGCTTGTCTGGAACACCTATCTCGATTTCTCTATCAAATCTGCCCGGTCTGCGAAGGGCAGGGTCTAGGGCGCTTGGTCTGTTTGTGGCGCCTATTACTATGACATTTCCTCTGCCTGATAATCCATCCATTAGAGCAAGGAGTTGTGCGACTACGCGTCTTTCAACTTCGCCTGTGACCTCTTCTCTTTTGGGCGCTATTGCGTCAAGTTCGTCTATGAATATTATGCTTGGAGCATTCTGTTGAGCTTGCTGAAAGATTTCTCTAAGCCTAGCCTCTGACTCTCCATAAAACTTACTCATTATTTCGGGTCCGTTTATTGAGAAGAAGTTTGCCTCTGACTCGTTTGCCACAGCCCTAGCTAATAGTGTTTTGCCACAGCCTGGCGGTCCATGGAGCAATACTCCCTTTGGCGGCTCTATTCCGAGTCTTTGGAACAGTTCAGGATGCCTTAATGGAAGCTCAACCATTTCTCTTACTCTTTGGATTTCTTCGTGGAGTCCTCCGATGTCTTCGTAGGTTGTTCTTGGCAGTCCTTTTCCTTCTGGTGCTGGTTCGTTCAGAATTGTTAGTTTTGTTTCAGTTGTTACTTTTGTAATGCCGTGGGGTCGGGTCTTTGTTACCGTGAAGGGTATGGCATGTCCAAGCATCATAACTAGGGTTGTGTCGCCTTCGACAAGTGTTCTTTCCATTAGACGGTTTTTCACGAAGTTTGTGAAGTCTTCGTCGACGTTTAGCCGCATGTCTACTGGCGCTAGCGTTATGCTTAGGGCGCTTTTGACCTTGGCTGGTCTTACAACAACGTACTCGTTTATGGCCACTCCGGCATTTTTGCGTGTGAAACCGTCTATTCGTATCATGTCTCTGTTTTGGTCTTCACTATAGGCTGGCCATGCTATGGCTGAGGTTGTTCTTTTGCCAACTATTTCTACAACATCACCAGCTGATATGCCTAGTTTCTGCATTGTTCTTTGGTCTATGCGGGCTATGCCTCTTCCAACATCTCTTTGCCTTGCATCACCAACACGTAATTGCACTTCACTCAACTAGAATCCTTCCATTAATTATGACGCAGTACTTTTCGAAACAAAGTTACAATCCTATATAAATGTTTAAGCCAATCCTTTAAGGTTATCTGCTTGTCCTGCGCACCGTAATCGTCTGCACTTGGCTTATTTCATTTATCGTTTCCAGCTTCTTTTCAAGTTCTTCAAGCACGCCCGTTTTGTCTTCGGGGAATTTAACGTGCGTTATTAAGGCTTTCAAGCCGAAGGCTATAGGTTCCTCGCCATATCCATAAACGGATGCGAATTCAGGCAATGATTCTTCAATTCTCTTCTTCAAAACGTTAAAGTCTACAGTTATGTCGGTGGGAAATATTTTGTAGGATATTATAACACTACCCATGTTCACTATCACCATCTATTTTTATGGTCCAATAAAACCGCATTTCGGGCATTTATATGGACGACCGAATTTTCTGCACTTTCCACAACGTCTTATTTGGATTTCGCCACAGTTGGGGCAAAGGAATTTTGTGGCTTCTGCTCCTGGTGGAATTGGTTTACCGCAACTTGTACACGTGACCAGAGTCAATGTTGTTGTCTTTTCAGTCATCCTAATTCCTCAGTGATTGCTTTGTAATTGTAAGACTTCCTTATATTTTATATGTCTTGATTCTGTAGGAAAGAATAGGTGAAAGAAATATGCTATACCTTGTAATCACAGAAAAATTGACTCCAGAGGGAAAGAAGAACTTTAAGGAAGTTTTGGAATGGCAAAAAAGACTTGACGAATGGCTTGTGTCTCAGGGCGCAACATGGAAATCCGTAAAGCACTTCATTACTTCAATTGGTGAACCAGTCTATGAAACTTGGCTTGAATATCCAAACTATAGGGCTATAGATGAAGATGAAGAGAAAGCGAAAGCATTTGTTCAAAGCCCGGAATGGCAAGACTTGACTTCCCAAATGAGTCTGTATTTTCAGCGGGTAAGCAGCAGAGTCATGAGGGAGATATAACCTTTCTATGTCTTTTTTCTTTTAGGCTCAGTTTCGCAAGTTTATTATTGCAGTTTCATGCCATTATTTTCATGGGATTATCTTGGGCGTAGACCTCCGCGACCTTATTCCAAAAACTATTGTAAGACTTGAGGATTTGAGTGGAAAATCCATAGCCATCGATGGCTACAACGCCCTTTATCAGTTTTTAGCTATAATCCGTCAGCCGGATGGCACGCCGTTAAAGGATGCTTCTGGAAGAGTGACAAGTCACTTGAGCGGTCTTCTTTACAGAACAAGCAACCTTGTTGAAATGGGAATAAAACCAATCTATGTTTTTGATGGAACACCACCAGCGCTTAAAGAAGTTGAAATAAAGAGACGTTTGAAAGC
>Ga0315314_1002212_pt1 | contig 16277 bp, 15 predicted proteins | sample TDP9_MG_FD_203631 | JGI IMG/M metagenome (GOLD analysis project Ga0315314, IMG submission 203631) | Freshwater sediment microbial communities from Lake Towuti, South Sulawesi, Indonesia - TDP9 | ecosystem: Environmental > Aquatic > Freshwater > Lake > Sediment | place: Indonesia: South Sulawesi...
ATCGAGCAGGCGTACCCCTAAAAGATATGGAATTTGTCCAATTCCATCCCACAGGTCTTTTGCCATCAGGAGTACTGATAACCGAGGGAGCCCGCGGTGAAGGGGGATACCTAATTAACGCTAAAGGTGAGCGTTTCATGAAACGCTACGCTCCTGAGAAGATGGAGTTAGCTCCGCGCGACGTAATTGCTAGAGCAGAGACAACAGAAATCCAGGAGGGACGCGGATTAGAGGGTCCCTATGGTCCATACATAGCTTTAAACCTTACACATTTAGGTGAGGACAAGATAAACGAAAGGCTACCTCTCATACGCGATGTTGCGATAAAACTAGGCGGAGTAGATCCCGTTAAGGAACCCATACCTATCAAGCCAGCTGCCCACTACTCCATGGGAGGAATTCACGTTAACATTAAGACAGAGACGCCAACTTCAGGACTTTACGCTGCTGGCGAATGCTCATGCTTGAGTTTGCATGGAGCAAATAGACTTGGCACAAACTCGACTTCAGATTGTCTAGTTTTTGGAGCTGTTGCTGGTGAAGAAGCTGCCAAACACGCCTCATCGAGTGGTCTCCGAGAACTTCCTCGCGACAAGATCTTGGCAGAGGAGAAAAGAGTCTTTGATGGAATTTTGGGAAACGAAGGCGACGAAAGAGTTCCCGCTATTAGAGAAGGAATGAGGCACATTATGAATGAGAAAGTCTGGATATTCAGAAGAGACGATGAGCTCAAGAGTGCCTTAAAAGAAATAAGGCAGCTTAAGAAGAGGCTCAAGAGTATAAGGGTAGAAGATGAGGGTAGGTCCTTTAACACTGGACTCGTAGCAGCCTTACAACTTGACTTCACGTTGGACCTAGCCGAGGTCACCGTGGCCAGTGCCCTTGCCAGAACAGAATCAAGAGGAGCCCATTCTAGGCTTGATCATCCCAAGCGGGACGATGAGAACTGGCTAAAACATACTCTAGCATACTACACGAGGGAGGGGCCAAGACTTGAGTACATCCCAGTTACGATAACTAAGTGGTCTCCTGCCGTGAGAGCCTATTAGGGGGGTTTATGGTGGCTTCTGGGTTAGAAAAAGTTATTGAATTTAAGGTACAGCGTTTCAATCCTGAACGAAACAGGCGCTACATATCTACGTATAAGGTGCCTGCCCGTACAGGGATGACCCTACTCGACGCCCTTCTCTACATCAAAGACAATCTTGATGGAACGCTTACATTTAGACACTCCTGCAGAATGGGGCAGTGTGGAAGCTGCGGGATCATGGTTAATGGAAAACCCATGTTAGCGTGTTATACGCAGGTACTCCATCTCGAATCTGATTCCCTGGTTATAGAGCCCCTCTCTAACATGCCGGTCATAAAGGATTTAGTTGTTGACATCCAGCCATTCTTTGACACCTATAAAAGGGTTAAATCATTTTTGACAAAGACTGAAGAAGAGCTTAAGGAGCCTCAAGAATTCATTCAAACACCAGCAGACCTCAATAAGTACTGGAACCTAACTTTATGCACGAAATGCTCCCTATGCTACTCAGCCTGCCCAGCTGCAATAGATGAAAGATTTCTTGGACCTTCAACTTTAGCCACCAATTATCGGTTTATAACAGATTCGCGTGATGACGGTTTAGATGAGCGGTTGAAGGCGATGTCTGACAATGTATGGCTATGCACTTCGTGTCATTCCTGTACGCTCTGTTGCCCAAAGGATGTTAACAGCTCAACTTCAGTTGTCGATGGGCGTAGTCTCATGGTGGAAACCGCGGGGCTCATACCGAGAACCGTGAAGGACGTGCTGACTAGCGCCTCTAAATTTTATAATCCCATGCGCATGTCTCCAAGCAAGAGAACAGAATGGGCTAAGGATTTAGAAATTAAAGAAATTCAAGCGGTCGGAAAAGCTGACATTTTATATTTCGTGTGTTGCTCACCAGCCTATGATGTGAGGAACCAAGAGATTGCTAAGTCTATGGCATCCATATTCAAGGGAGTTGGCGTTGACTTCGCCATATTGGGAAACGAAGAGTGGTGCTGTGGAGACCACATACTTAGACTTGGCGAGAAAGGCTTGTTTGAAGTGCTTGCAGAACATAACCTCTCTATGTTCGAAAAGTTTGGTGTAAACAAGATTGTGACGTTGTCGCCTCACTGCTATGATGCCTTCAAGAATGACGAGCCGTATAAGGACGCCAAACTTGACGTTCAACACTATACGCAGTTTGTCGCCGAAGCCCTTGAACATGGAAAACTCAAACTTTCTAAAGTCGTCAAGAAAAGAGTTACTTATCATGATCCCTGTTTCTTGGGCAAGCGCAATGGAATATATGATGCCCCTAGGCAGATTCTGGAATCGATAAAAGGCTTAGAATTTGTTGAAATGAAGAGGACAAAGGAGAACAGCTTCTGCTGTGGTGGAGGAGCAGGAAGAATTTGGACAGAGGACGCAACTCCTGAAAAGCGACCCTGCGTGAGCCGGGCTAAAGAAGCTCTAGAACTCAGAGGTGAGGTTATAGCCACTGCCTGTCCGTTCTGTTTAACAGCGTTGGAAGATGCGGTGAAAGTTTTAGATGCAGAAGATAAGATTGTTGTGAGAGACATAGCGGAACTCTTGAAGGAAGCGCTGTAACGTCTGCTCATGTTTCTACTTGAAGAAGCATGATTATTCTTTCTTTTCTTTTTTTCTCATAACAGTGTAGATTGTCATTTTCTTTTGACCAGAACCAGTCTTAACAAGTCTCTTCTTTTCTGCAAGGGTGAAACCGCACTCACACTCGAAGACATGGAGGAGGTCGTCTCCCTGGAAGTAATCTGTGACCTCCTTGAGATTGTGTATATGCATATTTTTCTACCATAGTTAAACTCACCATTTTGAATAAAGAAAAACATTATGAAATCCAAATCAGTATTGAGAATCCAGAAAACCGTAAAGAATTAATAAGAGATACGCATATTTGGGTTTACGGGATTTGCCTATGAAAGAAAAAATGAAACGCCTCTTATTCGAACTGATAAAGAACTCCAAAAACAGCGACAGAAACCTTGCAAAGATTCTGGGAGTGTCACAACCCACAGTAACTAGAATGAGGAAGAAACTGGAAGAAAAAGTCATTGTTGAATATACGGTTACGCCAAACCTAACCGAACTTGGATACGAGTTAATGGCGGTGACTTTTGTAAGCATAAAAGGAAGCGTAAAATCAGAAGGAGAACAAAAGGAGACCCTTGAAAAATGGATAATGGAACAACCCAACATCGTTTTTGCCTGTGATGGCAACGGAACGGGCATGAATGCGATGATGGCATCTATCCATAAGGATTATACGGATTTCTTAGGATTGATAACGAAACTAAAGATGGAACGGGCAGAAACCCTAGGAGAAATCAGAACATTCGTTTCCAGCATAAAAGGAGGAGTAATCCTAAAACCATACTCTCTAAAATACCTAGAAAAAGTTACCTAAACATCGCATCCTTACCACTCCGTCGTCAACCAAACGTTTTACACCCGTTATACAGGCACCTTTAGTTATTCCTTGCCAAAAACTTATCGTGACCTAGGTCGCAAGTTTGGTTACGACTTCTTTTACAACCTTTGCGGGGGCGTTTGTTCTAACACCTCTGCTGTTAAAATGGGTTTGGGTAGCTTGAAATCCTGCTCTTTTTATGCTGTCCATCACTTCAATTGAGGGTGGAACAGGCAAGTTTAGCTTGTCACAGATTCTGTCGATCACGTAGTATGTAACAGCGGCTTCAGCCTCTTCCTGGACTAAAGACAGCAACCTAAGAACCCTTTTCCCCAGCTTCAATCTCCTTCCGTCAGCCTCCCTTTTCATGGACGAACAAAAATCTTTATCCGATATTTTACCGAGCCACAGAGGACCGGCAACATTTAACTTAGAACCGCATTCAGCGCACTCAGTTTTCAAGGGAGAAACCATTCCCTCAGATGTTTCCCTGTGGAAACACGAAAAGCAGTGGAGAATATACCCCATCATCCGAAGGCTGTTGTCGGCTTGTCTTGCTCCGTAGCGGGCAACCGCGTACACTCGAATATAATGGTCTGTGCTGTAGCTGAAAACAACGTCGATTCCAATATCATGTTTTGCCGCCATCATGGCTAAGCATCCGACCAAGAGTCGAACAGCCAGCTCGTGGCAATACTCTGTTCGCAACGGCTTTCCACTGTACTTTCGGACGCAGGCTTTAGAATGAACCCCACACAAAGGAGCCATATCTGTAGCGGTTAGAGCCAGCAACCCTCCGTCACGCAAAGCCCGTACAGCAGCGTCAAGATAGGGAACAGGAGAGCCGAAAGGGTCAACATCGACAAAATCGAATCTCTTCCGAGGCGCCGCATACCGACTCAAGAAGAGGTTCGCGTCTTCGTTCGCAACTAAGACGCGCTCTGCCAAGGCGTTGCGCTCCACATTAAACCTAGCAAGCTTAGTCGCCTCCGGGTTAATGTCATTCACGAAAACCTTTCGAACTCCATCGACCTCCACCGCGAACCTTACGCCTCTAACGCCGCAGCCAGTCAGAGGCTCGCAAACAGAAATCTCCCTTCCTAACATTTTCTGATAAGCTTGCAACGCCAAAACAGCTAAGTCTCGGTTCAATTCCATGACGGGATTGTAAAACACTGGCGCCTTAGACGGGGCATACTCCCAAGCCTCCTTCACATAAGCCGAAAGCTTAGGAACTACGACGCTCACCTTTCCCTCCTCCACGATCTCCGTGGGAAAACTAAATTTCAAGCCCAGCATCCCTAAATTGTTGACCCTCTTTAAATTATTCCGTACCAATATTTAACGACGCAACTGAAAATTCTGCTGGAACCGAGATACAACGAAAACCAGAGGCATATTCCATTGAAGCTTTTATAACGAAGACTAGAATTATCAAGAGAAGTCTTAAAACCAGTCTTTTATTCCTTAGACGAGAAGGAATTTATGTGGTGTACGTCGTTGGGAAATTTACCTACGCGTAAGCCGAGAATCCTTTACCTAATATTGTATAACCAGTTATTAACTTCATCATCTCACTAGTACCGTCTGGAATTGTCATCATTCTTGCATCTCTATAGTATCTTTCTAATGATAATTCATTTGAGAGTCCTAAGCCACCATGGATTTGCATCGCATCATATGTCACCTTAACAGCAGCCTCGCCTCCATATACTTTAGCCATCGACGAAAGCCTTCTAGCCTCTCGGCTACCTTTAGCAATAGCATCTATAGCCTTGTAGCCAAGAAGTCTTCCAGTCTCTATCAAAACGTTCATGTTGTAAAGCATTTCTTGGATCAGCTGGAATTTACCAAGAGGCTTACCAAATTGCACTCTTTCCTTGGCATACTTCACTGAAGCTTCGAAAGCTGCCTCGGCTATTCCAATCGACGCCAATCCCATACCACACCTTGGTAACGTCATAAGCGCGGTGAATGGTGACATTTGGCTGAGCAGGCGCATCATTCCCTCTGATATTGGCAAAAGTTCCATCAATTTGGGATCCGAGAAAGCTTTGCCCATCATAATATTCATTTCATTCTCCTTTGTGACTTTACAATCTTCAAAAAACATCTCTCCGGTAGGAGAAGCGTTCCATCCTATCTTATGTAATTCGTTTGTGTCAAAAGGTGATACATCTTTCTCTACTAGAAAGAAAGACTCTGTTCCAGTGCTTAGATCTTTTGCACCGACATAAGCTACGTCTGCAATCGTTGCATTACTTATCCAAGTTTTAGTGCCATTGATAATATAATAGTCTCCTTCTAATTTAGCCGTGGTTTTAAGGTCTGAAGTGTCACATCCCGCTTCTGGTTCTGTTTCGGCGAAACATCCTATTAATTCTGCCCTCTCTAACTTGGGCATCAATCTGTTCTGAGTCTCATCAGAGGCTAGTGGGATATACATTGCTGGTAGAGCGGTCATGCCGAATATCGGTAATAGACTTACCCACACTCTACCCACTTCTTCTGTCAATATCCCATATATTACCGGATCCTCAGCAAACAGCGCTTTTGCACTCTCTGGGTCGAAGGCGACGCCAATCTTCTTGAACTTCTTCAGTATGTCTATTGCTTCTTCTTTTGTGAAGGGCCCTTTCTTATCTCTTTCATTGGCAATTGGAGCGAATTCTTTTTCCAAGAACCCTTGGATACTCTCCCTGAACATCTTTTCTTCTTCTGTAAACTCAAAATCCATTGTTACAACCTCCATATATTAGCTCGCGCATAATGTTTGTGCACTCAAGTTTTTATAAGGCTATGTGTAATAGTGGTGAAAAACTGTGACAAAACTTAAATTTGCAGGTTGAGCGCGCAAATCGAAGATTTAATATGCTTGCGCACTTTAAGGAAAGGTTGAACCGTGAAGGGAAGCCTAATGACAGATTATAACGCTATTGTAAATAATTACGTGTGGTAACAGAGGTTATTTGACGATGAGCAACGACGAGACGAAGAATCGAGCGCCCAGTTTTGCAAACAAAATTCGCGAATGGCTGGTTGGTAGGTACTCACGCGTCTTACGTTTTTCTTTACTCGTTTTAGCTGTCGCCCTTGCTGGTTTGGCGTCCTTTCGACTAGCAGTGGGCGGGGTTAGGTGTATGCCTTGAAACGACTTGTGTTCGTGACTGGACGTCCTGGCGTCGGCAAGACAAGCGTTCTACTTCGGGCCGTGAATAACTTGAAAAATAGAGGATACACGGTTGGCGGCATGATCAGCCGTGAGGTTCGTGAAGGAGGAGTCCGCGTGGGCTTCGAAATCATGGATTTTTCCACTGGACAGAGAGGATGGTTGGCCCACGTAAACCAGCAGACTGGACCCCAAGTCAGCAAGTATAGGGTTAACTTGACCGATCTTAACGCCATAGGCGTTAACTCCATTCTCAATGCCGTAAAGAACGCTGACATAATCATTGTAGACGAAATAGGACCCATGGAGCTTTTTTCACAAGCCTTCAGGGAGGCGGTTGCCCAAGCGATAGAAAGCAGCAAGCCTATGTTGGGAACTATCCATCTTAAGGCGAGAGATCCCCTCATTGACGCCATCAAAAAAAGGGAAGATGCAGAGATTCTTGAGATAACCTACGAAAACAGAGGGCAACTCCACAACCTTATTATTGATAAAGTTGTCCAGTTCCTACAAAAATTACCTTAGTACATTGTTACTGATTGAAGGTCTTTAGCATGCAAGTAGCCGGGGTTGATGACGCTGGTCGCGGGTCGATTATTGGTCCCCTCGCCATAGCGGGCGTTTTGCTCGATGACAAGGATTTGCCTAAGCTCATGGATTTAGGGGTGAAGGATTCTAAGCGTCTTTCGCCTCATAGGCGGGAACAGCTTGCTGCGGAGATAAAGGAGATAGCCCTCAAATATCATGTTGAAATGTTGTCCCCAGCCGAGATTGACAGGGTAGTGGAAACTGGAAGAAAGCTCCACAAGTTGAATCGGCTTGAGGCCCAGACGATGGCTAAAGTAATAACGATTCTTAAGCCTGAAGTGGCCTACGTGGACGCCTCAGATGTTTTAGCCGACCGATTCAAGCAGCATATCATGGAGAATCTTCCCTTCAAGGTTCAGATAATATCGGAACACAAAGCAGATGTGAAGTATCCAATAGTTTCTGCGGCTTCCATTCTGGCTAAGGTGGAACGTGACAAGGTGATTTCTGAGTTGCGAGAGAAACACGGGAACATCGGTTGCGGCTACGTGACAGATCCCAATACCATCAAATTTTTGGAAAGTTGGATCAGAAAGTTTGGGTCCTACCCAGATTTTGTACGCAGGTCATGGAAGCCAGCGAAAAAGCTGAAAACGAAAGCAGAGAAAGAACAAACGAAGCTGATTTAGGCGCGTATTGTTCATTCTCTTTTATGTCAGATTCAGATAACGCGATAAAAATTTTATAGAAACGCACGCAAACTTCTAGACGCGGCGTATGTCAAGATCATTGTGAAAGAAAAGGGGAGACTGAGAGGACTGAAGGAAAGCATTTGACCGGATGTACGCCGCGGCTTTTTTAGTTTTTAAACAGGAAACAGAAAATGAGGCGCACGCAAGAAAGAGGAGGCTGTTCAGAGTTGTGCGATAAACTCTTCTGGGCAGCGCATCTTCACTAGGTCCTTATGGTGGATCAGCGGGATGTTGTTGTTTGGAATTTTTTCGCCAGCGGTTATGAAGACTGGCTGAGCGTTTATGACTTTGCCAACGCTTACGATCTCCTCTGTTCTCTGGTCAAGGTTTCTTTCTTTTTTATTCGCAACTCCGCCGATTATTTTTAACCCTTTCCCTGAACACTGAGCTATAAAGTCGAAGGGTGCCCTATCTGTGTGGGTTGCTCTAAAGTCGAATTGAGCGAATTTCCTCAAAACCGCTTGTAAAAAGTGATGCTGGACAATTATGCGTTTGGCCATGGCGAAAAAGTTTGTGTCTTGAGGAGTTGATTGAAACATGTCTGTGAATTGCACTACTGGGACTCCTAAAACCCATTCAAGTTTATAGGCTGCGGAAACCGAGGCTTTAGCCATTCCCCTTTCGTAGCCGTAGAGGGTTCTTCTGGAGATTCCCATCATTTCTGCCATCTTTCCAACCGAAAGCCCCAGTTCTTGCCTTCTTTTTCTAATTAAGTCTCCGTCAAGCTTGATGTAGTAGCCTCCGGGTCCAGCCTCTACTAGGGGATGCATTCCACGTAAAACTATGTCTTCAAGTGTTTTGGGGGTGATGGCGTGAATGTTATACCTTGAGTAGATGGTGTCGTCCTCTAGGGGTTTTCGGCGAGTTTTTTCGCCGATGATGAGAGGTGCGGCTGAAAAGCATTCGGAGATTGTTTGGAGTTCTGAGGCGTCTTTGGCGAAGACGTTTCCAATGTTGGCGTAAACCTTTATGAAGGCGAGTTTTTCAGCTTTTTGGGCTGCGAAGTCGAAGCAGCTTGGTCTTGAGGTGCATCTTCTGGATAGTTGGAAGCCCGCCTTTTCTAGTATGCTCTCGGTGGCGTCGAGGATCTCCGCTCTTTTCATCGCCTTCCCTCAGAAATAGAACCATTGGGAGCGTCTCATATAAACATATACTGGTTGGCTGGCGTCTCTCTCTGATAGATAGACCCCCAGTCTAGACTCCTATATGTACTATCAACATTCCTAAGCGCATTTGCGGTCGCCTGATGAACGGTTGATGCATCCTTTCGTTTGTGCTGAAGGTTTAAGAAAGAATATGGTGGGAGTAAATTTTTATGGAGCATAACGGTAATAGTGTTAAGTGGTGATTAATTTGTGCATGGCTAAGAAGAAAGAGTATACTTGTTGCGGAAAAACTTTCAAGACGAAGGAAGAGTTAGAAGCCCACAAGAAAAAGGCTCACAAAAAGAAGTAGAAAACTTAAGCATCGCTCAGCTTTTCTTTTCCCCTCTATTTCCTGTTTTTGCCATTATTTTTCCATATCTAGGATAATGATTCTTTGTATTAATTTTAAGAAATAATTATGGTTTCATTTGGTTTTCTCTTTCTTAGCCACAACCATGGCGTGCGCCTTGTCGTAGGGTTCCAGATGAACAACCTCGCTGATACGAAAACCACGAGCCTTCATAATGCTTATCTCCTGTTTATAAATTTCAGAGGGCTCCCTCGTAACATCTATGCTCTGAGCCTTAACAGCCAACATAACCCAACCATCATCTACGAGAAACAGGTCGGCATTGTCCGCCAAAACCCTAGCCTGCTCAGGCTGAGCGATGTCACAGTAAACATCGTCCACCTTCCCCACCAGCATTGAGTATCGCTCCGGCAGACGGGCATCCGCCAGTACAGGCGACATGTTAGAGCGAAAGACACATACGTTGTTAACTAGCTCTCTTATGGCGCGAGCTGCAAACTCAACGCAATATACATGACCTCTCTCCCCGACAATATCAGAGACGTGGCTCGCCGTTGTTCCAGAAGCTGCTCCCAAATACAAAACCTTATGGTGAGGCTGAATCGGAACGGTTTCCAGACCCTTCAGAATGGCGGCGGCAAACTTGCTCCTATAAGGGTCCCAAAGCCTGTATTCTTCGCTCCCAAACTTGACCAGTCGCTCACCGTAAACATTCTTTCCCGGAGTAAGGTTTAACGTGGCTAGTCTTCTGGAGCCGTCTTCTAAAGTGGCCCAGTAGACTCCTGGAAACCGTGGGTGCGGCTTAACCTCTACGGCCACGTTTCATTCTCCTAGGATGCTTCTTGACTGGAGGCTTCTTGGGGGGAGGAGGCTCCCCATATTTTTCCTCAATCTCCCCAATTCTTTTTTCCAGAACAGCCTTCAACCCGTCTCCTACATACTTACCGCTGAAGGCGTCGGTTCGAGCGGCTATAGCCAACTTTCCAGCCAAAGCCCGGGCAACCTTCCCCCTCTGCCACCGTTTCGCTTCATGAATAAGGGAATGCTGAAAAATCATTCCATGCTTGGGAGGGCGAGCCCCTGTCCTAAGCGACCTAAACAGGGCTTTTTCAGCACCTAAAATCTGAACCGTGCTCGACGGTAACTTAGCTAGATTGTTTAGTCCACCGGCAAGGGCTATGAGTCGAGCTCCCAGAAGGGCACCAACCAAGGCACGGGTGTTGGGCGCAACCTCTTCCATCACCGTGTCAACATACTTTTCCAGAGACTGCCGCGCATCATAAAGCCCAAGCGCGTTCCCGCACATGGCTTGTATTTGTTTCACGTCTTCTTCGCTGAGTTCAGCCCCCATAGAAGCTTTGGCGGCTTCAGCTATCTGTTCGGTTTTTGCCTTTGGCAACCCCTCTTTCTCCAGATTTTCTATAGTAAAATTGTCTCTTTTTCCGAGGTTAAGGATGAGGCGTGCGTATGTTTCGTGTTTGTCTATCAGGCGGTCTAGTTCTGGAAAGTGGAGTCCATACCACTCGCGGACCCTACCCATAAAGAGATTCAGTGTTTTGTCTAGGTCGTCGATGGTTTGAATAGCTTGAACCACCAACAAATCTCGCTTTTCAGCAGCCCTCGTCACCCTTATCTTGGCGAGTTCCATAGAAACCTTGTGAATCCATTCATGAAGCTCATCTGCCCGCTTTACGAACCCCAAGTCCACAGCAAACTTCTCAAGGTTTCCACGAAGCAATTCACCAGCCTCAGAAGGCCTCTCCACGTCCACTTCAATGTTCAGCTTTTCCCGGGCGTTTCGAGCCATTTCCGAACTCTCAAAAACAAAGGTTGTGTAACCCCTTCCGCGCAGACTTTCAACTAGAGTAGCTATTTCTTCAATAACCTTTCCAGCCTCTATTTTTCCGAGCTTTTCAGCTATTTCCCGCGGATCCTTTGGAAAGAAAATTTTGTCAAGGAGTTGGTTGGCTTCTCCGAAGCCGAAAACACCCATTACGCATTCTACGATAGTTGCTTTCACCCAGTTTCCCTCATTTCATAATCATATTTGGCGTGTTCCTCCTAACCTTTATCTTGCCATTGGATAACTTTTACTGCAGCAGAGGTGTTCCTAGATGTCGGGGCGACTCGTCACAGAAATAGCTGGACTGAAGCTTGATAATCCAACGATGCTCGCCGCCGGAATTCTCGGGTTAACCGGATCATCGTTAAAAAGCGTGGTTGAGGCTGGCGCTGGCGCCGTTGTTACGAAGTCGGTGGGACTAAAACCGCGAGAGGGCTATCCCAACCCAACCGTGGTTCAGGTTGAATGCGGCTTACTCAACGCCATTGGGCTTCCAAACTCTGGAATTCATCATTTTAGTGAGGAGATAAGGGAAGCAAAGGAGGCTGGGGTTCCAATTATTGTAAGCGTTTACGGCTATTCATCTGAAGAGTTCGCTGAAGTAGCCAAGGTTGCGACCAAGGCGGGAGCAGATGCCCTAGAACTGAACGTGTCGTGTCCCCATGTTGAAGAAACTGGGGCGGAGATTGGAAGTGACCCGGAGTTGGTGGCGGAAGTTGTGAGGGAAGTTAAGAAGAAAGTGGATAGGCCCGTCTTCGTGAAGTTGACTCCAAACGTTGCCAACATTGCTGAAATAGCTAAGGCAGCTGCCAAGGCGGGTACGGACGCCATAACCGCCATCAACACGGTTAGGGCCATGACCATCGAAATTGAAACAACACGACCTCTTTTGGCGAACAAGATTGGCGGACTGTCTGGTCGTGCCATAAAGCCCATTGCCGTAAGGTGCGTCTATGAGGTTTACCGTGAAGTTGATGTTCCAGTCATCGGCTGTGGTGGAATAATGGGTTGGCAAGACGCTGTGGAGTTCATGTTGGCCGGGGCTTCAGCGGTTCAGATAGGAACAGCCATCGCTTTTAAAGGACTGGGAGTTTTCAAGTCTGTAACAAAGGGAATAGACGCATATGTTAAGAAGAAGGGTTTTGGAAGCGTAAAAGAGATTGTAGGTTTAGCCCACAAAAACTTCTGAATTGTTAAGATTCAGCGAGGAAGTCTAGCAGAACGCTAATCACTTTGTCCATCTCTTCTATAAGTCCGTGGGCAGAATTTTCGAAGTAAACAAGTTTAGCGTTTGGTATGGCTTTAGCTATAATGGAACCGTTCTCTGAAGGTATAAGAATGTCCCGTTTGCCATGCAATACAAGAGTAGGCACCTTAATCTGCGATAATCTCTCATAGGTGTCGAATTCCATTGTTGCATTAAATTGGCGCGTGAAGGCTTCGTTTGAAATTGGAGCCCTCAGGATTTGTTGTATTGAAAGCTCTACAAGGTCAGGGTTGTTTTTGATAAAATCTTCGGTGAAAAGAAGCGGAATCGTCGCTCTGGCTATTTCTTCCGGGGAAAACGCGCTTTTGTCAGCCTTGAGCATTTCCAGTATCTCCTGAGATGCCGGAACCGACTTCGTACCTCCACAGTTGGTTGAGCAGAGGACCAACTTTTCAACTTTTTTGGGGTAGTTCAGAACCAGTTCTTGAGCTATCATCCCACCCATTGAAACTCCAAACACGTGAGCCCTAGAAATGTCCAAGGCATCCATCAAACCCGCGGTGTCGTCAACAAACAATTTGAGGGTGTATTTCCTATCGGATACGTCGGTGCGTCCAGCTCCCCTATTGTCGAACATAACTATCTTGAATTTCTTTGAAAGTTCCTGAATTAAGCGGGGGTCCCACCAGTCTATGTTTCCACTTAATCCCATGATCATTACAAGAGGGAAGCCTTCGCCATGCACTTCATAGTAAATCTTAATGTCATTTACCTTTACTTTCGGCATTGCCAATCTCCTTTCCTAACCATTGTTCTTGCTCGCATATATAGTTAAAATTCTTAACTACACAGAATAGATAATATCCTAAGGAAGGACACCAAACTGTCGGTCTATCCCGCTACTAATCATCTAAGAATCGTCAAAATTCAAGAGGTTAAGAAGGAAAGCCCCACTGTTAAAACTTTCACCTTCCACGACAAACTTTGCGCAAAAGCTGAACCCGGACAGTTTGTTATGGTCTGGATACCCGGAGTTGACGAGATTCCCATGAGCATTTCAACCATAAGTTCAAAGGGTTTCACTTCAATAACCGTGGCAGATGTCGGCGAAGCCACCAAGGCTCTTCATCAAAGAAAACGAGGCGACATTCTCGGGGTAAGGGGACCCTACGGCAACGGCTTCACGCTATCCAGCGGAAACATAATGATTGTTGGCGGCGGAACCGGATTGTTGCCCCTCATGCCTCTAACCGAGAAAATCGTTGGACTGGCAACCAAAATCACTTTCCTACTCGGAGCCAAGACGAAGAATGAGCTTTTGTTTCTGGACAGAATAGACCAGACGCTTTCAAAGGTTAACGCAGAAATCATGGCTACAACAGAAGACGGTAGCTATGGGCAGAAGGGAGTCATTACGGATCAGGCAGAACAAAAGATGGCGAAAGAAAGATTTAACATGATATACGCGTGTGGTCCCGAGCAAATGATGCATAAAATGTTCCTCCTGGCAGAACGATACGACACACCTCTTCAAGCCAGTTTGGAAAGGATTATGCGTTGCGCCATTGGATTGTGCGGCAGCTGTGTAATAGGCAAGCTCAGAGTATGTAAGGATGGACCTGTGCTAACTTCGGAACAATTAAGAGAGGTTAAGGAAGAGTTTGGTAGATTCAAGCGCGACTTCCAAGGGAGAAAAATATCAATCTGCTAAGCTGGGGACTGGCATCCAATCCGCAGTTTCAATGTTGGAACTATAAATAGGGGGGCTAGTTAGACTTCGATCTACAAAGCCTATCTGCACCGCATCGTCCAATTTCTATGTTAAGAGCATATAAAGAAAAAACTAGGGGGTCTATCTACAGACAGTTTAGAGATTTAATTGCTGGTTGTTCATCATGCTTTAATGGATGTCTTAACCTTTTTTGCAAAAAGCTCGGGTTCTTCCAGGGCTTCTCCGTCCCAAAGCAGGTATGGAAGGGCCCAGGCATCCGTGAAGCCTAACGCCTGTATTCCAATTCTGCTTATAACCCTCAAGTTTACGTCGAAACATTCCAGATGCTCGTCCACGGGTCCAGATACAAGAATTGCGTTAAAGCTTATGTATCCTTCGTTATCGTAAAAACGCAGGATTTTTGATAGCCCCTCAGCCAGTCCAAGCCACTCTTTATCGCTTAGCTCCAGCAGGTGGGACTTGCCCCTAACTATTGCTTGAACCTCGTTTAAGCCCCTTAAGGGTGCAAAGGGAACAAGCCACGTCACACCGTTACTTTCGAACAGATATCTTTCGCCTCCCTTTTCTGTTGATGCCAGGTCTGACCAGTAGCTGGATTCGTTGCTTTCATAGTAGACTTTGCTTTTCTCAATCAATAGCTTCACCAAGTAGAAGGGTCTGTCTCTGGCTAACACTTGCATATGGGGATGGAATATGGAGGAGCCTGCTGGAGGTAGATAATTGAAAATGAAGACGGGGAAACGTATCGAGGGTTCAACTTCGCTGAGTCTTTTGAGATAGGCTAATCCTCCTTTAAACCCGTCGAAAATCAGCTTAGGCGTGAAATCCTTAAGCTTCAAATGATGATCTTTTGATAAGACCACCAAGATGCTTCGTTCTGCGTGTCCTAACAGGTTCGGGATTACAACGGTGTCGCCAACAAAAATTCTTCCTTCTTTGAGAAAGTTTGGGGTGAACATTGGTGTTTTATCTCTTACACTTTCTGGACAGAAGGGACAATTCACCCTTGTTTTCTCAACTAGGGAGTTAAGCAACTCTTCATCAGAAGCTAGGAATCTGCAGATGTAGTCCAGCATCCCTTTTATGACTGTTGTGTTGCGACCCGTCAGCGGATCGGTTCTATACTCAAACGTCACAGTGTCTTCTCCAAAACCCTTTAAGGGACTTAAAATCCTAGCCTGTTTGACGGTTTTCTCCAAGATTATCATACTGAAACACCTCTTCTCAATCGTTGCTGGAACCTTTAGTTCCTTTTCCTAGAATAAATACGTTAACGCACTCTGACGCGCGAACCCAAGTGGATGTAAAGTTCATAAAAACTTTATATCTATCTATGATGAGCACTTTGGTGTTAAGCGGGTGTCATGGGATGAGAGGTGGCCGCGAAATTCAACGCTAATTCTAGACGTTGGTTGACGCTAGATTACCACCCGCTCGATCTTGAAAAGGAAATTCGCGAATTCTGGGAAAAAAACAACATTCCCCAAAAACTGATAGAATATAGAGAAAAAACTAACGTGGGTCTTTTGGGCTATGTTGAGGGACCGCCCACCCTAAACGGTGTTCAACACGTTGGCCACGCTAGAGGTCGAGTGATAAAGGACTTCCGATACCGCATGAAAACCATGCAGGGATTTTACGTCACTTTCTGGGCGGGTTGGGACACGCAAGGCCTACCCATCGAGTTGGAAGTGGAGCACGATCTCGGCGTCAAAAGCAAAAAAGAGTTGCTGGAAAGAATAGGTGAAGAACGCTTCGTTGAAGAGTGCAAGAAAACCGTGATGAAGTACCATCGCCAATGGTTTGAAGCCGACAGGAAGCTGGGCATGTTCATAAACTATGATAAGGCTTACTGGACGCATCACGACAAGTATATCGAGCGAGAGTGGAAGTACCTGGAAAGGGCTTGGGAACAAAACCTTCTAGGCGAAGGCTACTATGTTGTCGCTTACTGTCCCCACTGCCAAACATCCCTAAGCAACGCAGAAGTGGGCCTAGGCTACGAGGAAGTTGAAGACCCATCCCTCCACTTTAAACTCAAACTAAGCCAAGCCCAAAACGAGTACTTCCTAGTTTGGACAACCATGCCCTTCACCATAATCACAGACATGATGCTGGGAGTTC
>Ga0315314_1002215_pt1 | contig 16274 bp, 13 predicted proteins | sample TDP9_MG_FD_203631 | JGI IMG/M metagenome (GOLD analysis project Ga0315314, IMG submission 203631) | Freshwater sediment microbial communities from Lake Towuti, South Sulawesi, Indonesia - TDP9 | ecosystem: Environmental > Aquatic > Freshwater > Lake > Sediment | place: Indonesia: South Sulawesi...
CAACCTTTTGGCTATTCCAGCCAGCGTAGATTCTGCTCTGCCATTCTTCTTCAATTCCCAAATGGTTGCGAAAACACGGGAGGGTCGGGGTTCGCGCATGGTGGACGGGGCGGGATTTGAACCCGCGGCCTCAGCGATGCCAACGCTGCGATCATACCAAACTGATCTACCCGCCCGCTCATACGCATACCCTAAAAGAAAACTATTAAGCATTATGATAACTTCAAACTCACGCCTTCTATTTGGCGCCAAACATTCTTAGAACACTGAAACCCAAAAGAGTCCTCTCCATTCCTCAGGCTAGCTGAAACCAGCGGGTTCATATTTGGACATATACAAGACCTAGAGGGTAGACTGTGCACACACAAGAAAATCGCACGCACAAAACCCAAATACGGGCGACAACACAAGCCTACAAACATGAACCCAACAATCAAAAAACTCGTCAAAGAGGAGCTGTCAGGCGAAACAGCCAAAGCCTACGTGGAAGAAATCACCCACTTCCACAGGATTCAAGCGTCAACCATGTTCCACGAAGCAGCAGAATACGTAAAACAACAACTCCTCAAAAACGGCCTACAAGACGTATCTATAGAGCAGTTCCAATCGGACGGCGCCACAAAATACTGGACCCACATCTCACCCATGGGCTGGGGAGTAAAAAGCGCCGAACTCAAACTAGTTGAACCAGAAGAAAAACTGCTAGTGCGCTACGCAGACACACCCATGTGCCTACACACCTGCAGCAACGCCACGCCCCCAGAGGGCATCACAGCTGAACTCGTAGACGTGGGAACGGGCACAAAACCAGAGGAATACGAAGGCAAAGAAGTAAAGGACAAATTCGTGCTCACAACTGGACGAGCCAGACCCGTGCATGAACAGGCGGTTTACAAAAGGGGCGCAGCAGGTGTCATAACCGACACGCTGGCTTACGAATTCAAAAACGTGCGCGAGAGCGTTGACATACCAGACGCCCACTCATACCAAGCCATATGGCCCACAGCCGACGTCATTGACAAGGTGAAATTCGGTTTCTCCCTCTCAAAAAGACAAGGCAACCATCTGAGGGCACTGTTGAAAGACAAGAAAACAGTGAAACTTCAAGCCAAAGTCGACGCAAAACTCTTTCCAAGCAAGTTGGACGTGGTCACCGCAGCGATTAAGGGCTCATCTAAACCTGACGAAGAAGTCTTTCTGATAACACATCTCTGTCATCCTCAACCAAGCGCCAACGACAACGCCTCAGGAAGCGGCCTACTAATCGAAATCGCCAGAACCATCCAAACGCTGATCGACTCAAACAGGTTGACTATGCCGAAGAGAACCATCCGATTCATCTGGGTGCCAGAAACCTCGGGAACCGTGGCTCTCCTCCACAACCATCAAGACTTAAGGGATCGACTTGTGGCTGGAATCAACCTCGACATGGTGGGCCAGAATCAAGAAGTATGCAAGTCGTCCCTAAACCTTGACATCACACCCGATTCGTTGCCCTCTTACCTCAACGACCTGCTACTGGCACTGATGGAAGAGTCGGTTAAGGAGTTTGACATTGAAACGATGTTCGGTCCATCAGCAACCTTCAGGTACGGAGCCATTGCCCACACGGGTGGAAGCGACCACCACGAGTTCGTGGACTCCACAATAGGCGTGCCCTGCGTCATGCTGCTCCAGTGGCCAGACGTGTTCTACCACACCAGCATGGACACAGTTGATAAGGTTAGCAGCGACGGACTCAAACGCGTGGGATGGATAGCAACGGTCGCAACACTTGCGTTGGCAAACGCGGATGTTGAAGAAGCAATTTTGCTCGCAAATCAAACATGCTCAAGAGGAATAGCCAGGATCGAAGACGCAGAGAGACGTGCCATTCAAACGCTCTACGAGAAAAGAGACAACTCAAAAGCAAACACAAACAAGGAGAAACAGGCTGAAACTCTAGCTGAAACCATCTTCTATTTCAAGAGCAAGATTGAACATGTAGCGCGGCGAGAGAAACACGCCGTCACCTCAGTGAAGAAACTGGCAAACAGTACAGAACTAAACACCTTAATCCAGAGGTGCACCGATGACCTAGAAGCCGCTGGGAAAAGGGCACTTTCAAGGTTTGAGGAAAACTTGTCCCTTTTAGGTGAATTGATTGGCGTGTCATTTCCAATTCAAATTGAAGAAACAGAGGATGAAAAGCAGGCCATGAACATCATACCTAAGCGACTGTTTATGGGAACCCTTTCATCAGAGACCTTCAAACACCTGCTGGGCGAAGAAGAATTCAAATGGTACGAAGAAAGCGATGAGAAAGACAAGAAATTCTCCCGAAAAAGGGCAGAAATCCTCAACTTCATGGACGGAAAAAGAAACCTACATGACATTGTCAAGGCTGTCTCAGCAGAATACACGCCGACCAGAATCGAACACGCGTTAAGGTTCATCACGGACTTGGAGAAAACAAAACTCATCACTCTCTAAGGCAAGAAGACTACTTTAAGACCCAAAAAGATTAGAGGGGCAGATAACGCTAGCAGATTGGATCCTTTCCTTTGCCGGGGTTGCTCAGAGAATTTGTCTATGTTTTCCAATTCCTGATTGACCACTTCTTCGATTTGCCCTTTGACACCTTCGAAGGAGTTGTTGCCTCTCATCACAACCTGCGCTGCTGCCACGGTGGTTCGTCTACGGTCTGCCTGTATGACTCAGCAACCAAATGCACCTCTTTAAGCCCAGAAGCTTGGCTGTAAATTTCGCTGGCGATCCTGTGGGCTAGTGCCTTGTAGATTTTTCCAACATGTATTTTAACCTCGTTCGCTTACTAATGATTGGAGTAAAATGTCAAGATGGAAATTGTGTCTAATTCTGATGCTTTGCTTTTCATTCATCATAATCCTTGTAAATTGGTTTTCTCCCCTCATTAAAATACAAAGAGGGTCTGAAGAAGAACTTCAAGAAGATTCCATTGGTCAATACTACGCTAATTGGATGTTTAGAACTTCCGGGACTCTTGACGAAAGCGAACTGAGCATAGACAACGTCACTCTTCTAATTCCGATGTACAGACAAAGCCCAACCGTTCCGACCCATGTTGAATGGTTTCCCGTTCGTATGACTGTCTTTTACTACGTTCTTCATAATCCAGCCAATAAGAGCTTCGGAGACACCATATTGCTAAGTCTCAATAGTGAAGTAGATGAAGATTTAATAGGCAAACAAGTTGAAGTCTCTGGGATTTTGAGGTATAACCGTTTGAAAATCGAGACACGTACACGTGACTTTTACATTGTTTATGTGGAGAAACTAACAAAGGCCTAAGAGATTTTTTAATGGCTCAATCCATCCTTCTGAAGAGCGGGTTAAGTGGCTAACTTGGGATTTGTTACTTCAATCATTTTGTTCCCTATTGCTATCAACGCGAAGCCAAGCAGGGCGATGCATATTCCAGGTGGGAATATAAGCCACCACTGCTTAAGCGGAATGTAGATTTGTGAGCCATATGAAAGCATGGTTCCCCAACTGGTGTATGGCGCCAAAGTTACCGGGTCTATGCTACTCCAAAGTCTCCGTTGAAAACCGAGGTAGTCGAGGCTAGACTGTACTGAGAGTGCGGTAATTGCTACAAAGGGCATGCTTGAGGCGACAGCTGGTATACACTCTGGCAGAAGACACCGGAACAAAATATAAGTGTCCCGGGCTCCTGCTGCCCTCGAAGCCTCGATAAACGGTTTTTCCCTTGCAGATATAACTTCCATTCTGACAAGTTTAGCTGTAACTGTCCATGTTGTTAGACCAACAGCCAATAACCACTTGTGGGGACCTGGAGACGTTGGAAAATATGCAACAATAACTATTATCGGAACTGAAAGGAACAGGTCGGTAATGCGATCCAGCAAGTAGCCAATCCAGTGGTCTCTGAAATATCCAGAAAAAAGTCCAACAAAGCAGCCGACTGTTAACGCTAAAGAAACAGCTCCTAAACCTTCGAGTAGGCTAGCTCGCGCACCCAAAAAAATCATGGCTAACACGTCGCGCCCATGTTCGTCTGTTCCAAGTAAATGATTAAGACTCGGCGGTTCGAGTTCACCTGCACGTGCTAGGGGAAGGTATGGAACAGTAAATCCTACGATGGCAAAAAAGATAATTACGCCTAACCCAAACTTGCCCCAATATCCTCTCATGAATTTTCTTAAGAATTTCAAGACCCTTCTGTGAAACTTCTGAGAAAGCCTATCTTCTCTAGATTTTTCATCAAGTATTCTCGAACCACCGTCTGTTCTTATTCTCGGGTCTAAGATGCACACACTAATGTCAACAATGAAGTGTAAAACAATGACCACGGTTGCGAAAACCATGAAAATCGCCTGCAAAATCGGTGTTGGCTCCATAAGTTCTCCCGAAACAGGGTTTATGACGGAACCCACAAGCATAAAGCCCAATCCGTTTCGTGAAAATACCATTTCAATCATTATAACTCCAAGGACTAGAAGGGAAGGAGTCAAAGCTATAATGGAAACTTCGTTAATTATTGCGTTTCTAAGGGCGTGCTTGAACATGATTTTTGCAGGGGTCAATCCCTTAGCTTTCGCTGTTATCATGTAATCTTCAGCGTGAATGCTTTTCAAACTGTTTCGAGTAACAAGGAAGTATATCCCTGTTAAGGCTAAAGAGAAGCTAACAAGCGGCAGAAGGAGATGACTTAAAAAGTCTGGAATGAAACTGAAGATGTCTGACCACGGCGACTGGAACCACCACCTCTCTGAAGACCAGCCAAACGCTGGAAGGGGTGGGTGTAGATACATGAAGAAGACAAGGGCTAACCACCAAACTGGAAAAGCGGACGGCAAAAATGCAGCAACAGTTAAGCCTGCGTCAATTTTTCCACCATTTTTATAAGAAGCCAATGACCCAAGAAAAATGCCCAACGCGATTGCTATTGTAAGCGATAATGCAAGAAGTATCAAACTATAAACCGAAATGCTGATGATATAATCTAAAGTGGGTGTTCTAATTGGAAGGTACGGGTACGGCCCAAACCTCTCTAGGAATACGAAGCTGAGGTATTCTTTTACTTGGGAAGCGAAGGATTGAAACCTTGATTCTGGAGACGGTGCATAGAAGATGATAAAGTTTAAGATGAGGACGAACACCCATGTTATAATGCTACTAGCTAGTCTTTTGAAAAAGTATTCTCTGAAACCCACCTAGTTTCCCTCGGTTTCTAATGTGCGTTGAGACAGTGAATTAGTGGAAGTTCAACAGATTTGGATTTTTCCCCTTGCCAGTTGCTCAGTGAATTTGTCTATATTTTCCAGTTCGTGGTTGACTACTTCTTCAATTTCTCTCTTGACGCTTCCAAAGGAGTTGTCACTCTTCATCACAACCTGCGCCGCTGCCACAGCTGGCTGGTCTATTGGATTTCCTATTCGACTCAGCAACCAAATATAGACTTCATCAAGTCCCGAAACTTGCTTGCAAATTTCGCCCGCTATCTTGTGAGTCAATGTGTTGTAGATTTTTCCCACGTGGCTCACCGGATTCTTTCCCGCCGCGGCTTCTGAACAGAAGGGTCGATTTAATGGAATGACGCCGTTGGTTCTGTTGCCTCTGCCAACCTGTCCAGAATCCCCCGCTTCGGCGCTTGTGCCCAGCACGGTTATGTACACTCCGTCGACGCCTCGACCCTTTTTGTCTAAAGTGTTCAGCTCTATCGTTGCCCTGTCAAAATCGGCTTTTTTCTTTACGAAACTGGTTATCTCCTCCTGAATCGCTTCTTTCTTCTTGAAGTAATCGCGCTCATTCTTCACGAAGCGGTCAACAAACGCCATGCCAATCGTTAGGCGCAGTTCATTGTCTTTCCTGTAGCCCATGACCTTCACGTCCTCGCCTGACTCTGGAAACCGCTTCTTAAATTCGGGCGAGTTCACGTATTTCTCCGTGTCCAAAACTGCCTGCTCAGTGCGAGTCATAGGCGCGTAGCCCACGGCTGCAGACGTGTCATTTGCGCCCAACACTTTTCCCTTCCGCCTAAAGATATCCATGAGCTCAGGATGACCAGGCTTTAGTTCGACTTGAAATTTCACGTGTTTTTCTGGCTCAACGAAGCGCAGGCGCTCCTCGAACCATTGCTTTGCCGTTTTGATGGCTATGTCTTCTACTGGAATTCTTTCCCCGTTCACGTCGAATGTTGCTCTGTCCCCGATGATCAAGAGCATGGGTTTCTTGATTTTGCCCCCCCCGAATCTGGGTTCAGCCTCTCCTGCAGCGAGCAAAGACTTGTCAATGTTATGGTGGAGGATGACACCTGCCTTCCTGATGTACTCTTGGCTCAGGCGCACCGATATGCGGTCCATTATGTTGTCGCATATGCAGTCTGGGTGTCCCAGTCCCTTTCTCTCAACGATTTCCAGCTTCTGCTGTTCGATTGGAGTCTGCTTCAAAACGTCAACCAAAATGTTTCTTGGGGTCATATGGCAATCACACCAGATTTTTATGGCGCAGTTGTATAAACGGAAACAAATATATACTTTACGATATTTTTATGTGTATAAAAAATAACCCGTGGTTATCATGTTATGGTGATCAGAGGCTCTACCCTAAAGCGACTCCGAGTTGAAACGGGGCTCACCCAACGGCAATTAGCCGAGTTGGTCGGAGTATCTCAGGCGCACATAGCCAAAATAGAGAAGGAAAGCGTTGACCCTCGCCTATCAACCGTCAACAAGATTCTCAAAGTCTTAACGGAGAGTGAGGGAAAAAAGTGCGGCGACGTCATGACTCGTCACGTTATCTCAGCCAAACCCACGGACAAAATCCTGAAAGTCAGCCAACTGATGATGAAATACGCTATAAGCCAACTCCCAGTCTTAGAGGCTGGAAAAATCGTGGGCACAGTAACCGAAGAGAGCATAGTCCGAAACCTCAGCAACAACCTAGCCGAAGATAGGGTTGAAAAAATAATGCAGGCGCCCTTGCCCAGCGTACCTGAGGACACCAGCATAAGCATGATACAACCCCTGCTCCAAGATAACTCAGCAGTGCTCGTGGTGAGAAGAGGCGAAATCGTTGGAATAATAGCCCGGTCAGACCTACTCAAAGTGATTTCAAAAACCCCCTAGGCAACTGCAGAGCTGTTAAAAAGGCTCACAGTTCAATCTAGATCAACTCCCATGCGTCATTGCAGAGCATTTTTAAACCGTCCCGACCTCAATTTTATTCGGAGGCTGCCTCGTGAGTTTTGCCGATTTCGAGAGAAGAGCCACTTCTGCAATTTCAGAGTTGAGAAGAACAAAACCTGAAAGAATTACTCTCGTCCATCACGATGACGCTGACGGATTAAGCTCAGGCGCGATAATGAAAACCGCCCTAGAACGGGAAGGCCTCGAACTCAAAACCTTCTGTCTAGAGAAGATTTATCCAGAAGTAATCGAGGATGTGCACAAGCGCGAGGGCGGAACCATTTTTTATTCAGACATAGGCTCAGCCCATGCCGACTTCATTTCAGAGGCTAACTCTGGCAAGAACCTGACGGTTATTCTTGACCACCACCACAACCCTCCAAAAGCAACAGACCCCAAGGTGTTCGACCTCAATCTCGAACATTGGGGCTTTGAGGGCGACACCGAATTTTCAGGCGCCACATGCAACTACCTGTTCGCCAAAATGCTAAACAAACGCAGCATCGACCTGTCATATCTGGCGTTGGTTGGTAGCCGCGAGATTCCCGTTGGCTACGTGGGGTTGAACAAGACCCTCTTGGACGAAGCGGAAAAGAATGGTGTGGTTAAGGTTGAGGGAAACAAAATCACAGTAGTTAAACTGGGCATGAGAGTCGACGACCTCTTCGCTAAACTCCAAATCCTAGGCGCAGTTGGATACTACAACGGAGGACCTGAAATGGGTGTTCAAGCCTGCCTCACGGGCGTAACAGACCAGATCAAGAAGAGAATCGACGAGTGGGAGGAAAAGAGAAAGAACGTGAACAAACGCATAATTGGCTGGCTCTATCGGCAACGGCTGAAAGAGACAGAGCACCTGCAATGGTTTGATGTAGGCGACCTCTACAAGGGCATGGGAACAAAAGTAATCGGGCAATTCTGCTCATTTCTGTCCTACCAAACCCGCCTCGTCAAACCAGACAAGTACATATTAGGCTTCATGAACGTGCCGCCAGACGTGCCAGGATGGCAAGGCAAATTAAAAGGTGAACTCGTCAAAGTCTCGGTCAGGGTTCCAAAAAGATTACACGAATTGATTGACAAAGGCCAAATGTTGGGCGCCGTGGACCTCCTCCAGAAAGCCTCTGAAGGCTTCGGCATGGCTGATGGACACAGGTACGCAGCCAACGTTGTCATCCCAGCAGACAAAAAGGAGGTTCTCCTCAAGAACGCCGATGCTCACGCTATGCTATGATATAAACATGATAACGTCTAAATTGACTTATTTGTGTTATAAAAATTGATATATACGTGTAAGTGTCTCTTCTGTTACTGGAAGTTTAAGCATGGAAGACACAATCAAGGAAGAGTGCGGAGTCTTCGGCGCAAAAGACTTCCAAAAGGGTCCCGTTTTCCCATACGTATACTGGGGACTGCGAGGACAAAACCACCGTGGTCACCAGTCGCACGGCATACTGACTTATGACGGCAACTTTCACGTTTACAAGGGCTTGGACCTTGTTCCAAAAATCAAGAAACAAGACGTTCAGTCTTGGCTGGAGAAACTCCCTGGGCCTGTTGGCATAGGAAACGTGCGTTACACAACCTCAGGCGGAAAAGACGAGGAATCCCTCATCAAAGGCACTCAACCAATTGTCTTGGAGGCGGATGGCACAAAAATAGCCATCGCGTTTAACGGCAACATTGTCAATACTGCGCCACTCAGATGGGAGATAAGAAGCAGGCTTCCAGGCTTCACCTATGAGTGCGACCTTGAACTTCTGGGAAGAAAATTACTCATGAGCCTAGTGGAAAACCATGACCTTCCATCTGCAGTGAAGACGTGCATGAGAGATGTTGAGGGCGCGTTTTCTATATGTGGAATAACCCAAAACGGCGAGTTGTTTGCTTTCAAAGACCCATACGGCATCAAGCCTCTATGCTGCGGTCGCAGCTCAACGGGCAACATGTGGGCAGTGTCCTCAGAATCCGTGGGCTTGAACATAAACGGTTTTGACTTTGATTTCGAGGTGGAGCCAGGCGAATTGGTGGTGGCAACAAAAGAAGGCTTCACAAGAGAGGAAGTTGCTCCTTGCCGAAGAAAGGCGTTGTGCGCATTCGAGTTCGCCTACTTCGCAAGACCCGATTCTAAGCTTGGCAACCGCTACGTTTACGAGGTAAGAGAAGAGTTTGGGCGAAACCTAGCGCGGGAATACGCCGATCTTGCCAAGGACGCCGACGTGATTGTTTCAATGCCAGAAACAGGAGACGACGTAGCCTACGGCGTACACGAGGCAACAGGTCTCAGATGGGAGCGTTCGATACGCAGGCACAGATACGTCACAGAAAGAGCCTTTATCCTGTTACCCGAAGAACGCCAAGCCACGATCGACAGGAAAATCAATGTTCTGGCGCACAAGATCAAAGGAAAGAAGGTCTTGATTACAGAAGACAGCATTGTCCGAGGCGACACCACAAAGGTTGTGGTTGAGAAGCTTCGCCGAATGGGAGCCAAGAAGATTCATTTGTTTATCACTTTCCCACGGATAGTCGGTCCATGCTTCTATGGTATCGACATGGCAACCTATAGCGAGTTGATTGGTTTCCGCCACACACCTGAAGAAATCGCCAAAATAATCGGTGCAGATTCAGTCAACTATCAGTCGCCGGAAAGGCTTGTAAAGTCAATTGGCATGAGTGAAGACGAACTCTGCATGGCTTGTGTGACTGGTAAGTATCCGACTCCGCTTGCCAAAAAAATGGCAGACGATATCAGGGAAAGAATAGAAAAAGGCTACAAGGAGACTGGACGAGTCTACGAAGTGGCAAGCGTGATGTGATGGAAAAGGTCGGCATCTTAGTTGTCTCTTACGGTTCCAGAGAAGCTGCAATGATTGACGCTTTCACCCGCAGCCAAGACTACAAGACAGAAATCTACGTTGCGGACAAGCAGAAGAACCCCTTCAACGTGAAAAGGGCTCAGGAACACGTGGTCATATCCGACCTTAACATCCAAGAAATCTCAAAATTCGCTAAGAAGCGCAAGGGTAAAATCGACTTTGGGATCGTGGGGCCAGAAAAACCCATTATCGAAGGAGTCAGAGACGTCGTTGAACACGAGACTCACATACCTCTTATCTGTCCAACCAAAGACTTCGCCATCGAAGCCAGCAAGGTTGCACAGCGTCAACTCCTCCAAAAAGTGGCACCAGAAGCCAACCCCAAATTCAAGGTTTTCAACCCAAAAGACTACAAGAGTCTCTCCGCCGTGAAAAGAGACGTCTACGCATGGTTAGACACACTGAAAAATCAAGTAGCAGTTAAGCCAGACACGCCAGCAGCTGGCAAGGGTGTAGGTGTATGGGGCGACCACTTTAACTCTCGCGAACAACTCTTCGAGCATTTTGTCGCCGACTACCAGCATGGAGCCGTGATTATCGAAGAGAAAATCGAGGGTGAAGAATCCAGTTTTCAAGCCTTTTGCGATGGCAGACATCTTACAGCTATGCCAGAAACACGAGACTACAAGAGGGCTTTTGACGACGACAGAGGACCAAACACTGGTGGAATGGGCTCCTACAAGGATGCAGGCGACATCTTACCATTTATGACAAGAGAGGACAAAGACAAGGAAACCCAACTTGTGAACAAACTTTTCAACGAACTGCGGAGGAGAGCGAGCAGCACCGATGTACGCGGTATACCCTTCTACGACGCTTTTATCCACGATGGAACTGGTCCCAAGCTTTTAGAAAACAACAGTCGACCAGGCGACCCTGAAATACAAAACATCTTACCCATTTTGAAGGACGACTTCGTCGACGTCTGCTACAAGATTATTGAAGGAAACCTCACCCAAGTGGCTGTTGAAGAAAAGGCGTCGGTTGTAACGTACAAGGCGCCGCCCAGCTACGCAGGATATGCATCGGCTTTTCCAAGTCACATTAACAAGGATGAAATAAACACACACGTAAACTTGAGTGACGCGGAGAAGCTGAGTCAAGAACACGACGATAACATCCGTATCTATCCAGCCGCCATGGAATTGAGAGACGGCGAAGTTTATGCTCTAAGCTCGCGCGCTGTGTGTGTCGTGGGCATCGGGGACACCATTCAAACTGCCAGAGAAATTTCGTTGGAAGGCATAAAGGGGATAAAAGGCGGGGCGCTCTGGCATAGAAAAGACGTAGCCTCTAGAGAGCACATTGCTAAAAGCATTGAGCACATGAAACGTTTGAGGCTACAGAAGCCATGAATGCCATGAGTTCAGCACCGAAGTCTTCGGAACGTCCGAGAGTCTTCATCTCAGACTGTGAAGGACCCATCTCAAAAAACGACAATGCCTACGAACTTGTGAGCCATTTTATTCCTGAGGGAGAACTTCTCTTTACTTTGATTAGTCGATACGACGATGTTCTCGCTGATGTTGTAAAGCGTGAGGGTTACAAGGCTGGAGACACGTTGAAACTGATTCTTCCCTTCTTGAAAGCTTACGGCGTGACAAACGAGATAATGCAGGAGTATTCTTCACACAACATTCTATTGGTTGCTAGCGCCAAGGATATGCTCCAATTTGTGAGGGGTTTCATGCCGTCCTTCATCGTGAGCACAAGCTACGAGCAGTACATGCGTGCTTTATGCTTCACTCTGGATTTTCCCTTTGAAAACGTCCACTGCACTCGATTAGACATGGACAAATACAAGATTAGCGAAGAAGAAAAAAAGAAACTGAACAGGCTAAGGAAGGAAATGGTAAAGCTACCCATACCAGAGATTCCTGAGGGCGCCCAATCTCTGAAGGACTTTCCAAGAAGAATGCAGCAGACGGTACAAAGGCTGGACGAAATCTTCTGGAATAGCATTCCTTCTATGGAGATAGGCGAGGTGTTGAGGGAAGTCAATCCTGTCGGAGGTTCAGAGAAGGCTGCGGCGGTCGAAGGAATTGTAGCCGAACTGAAGAGTAGCTTTCAAAACGTGATGTATGTGGGCGACAGCATCACAGATGTGGAGGTCTTTAGACTCGTTCGTGGCGGAGGCGGCTTGAGTGTTTCCTTCAATGGCAATGCATTTGCAGTTAGAGAAGCAGAGGTTGCCGCGCTCTCAGGAAACGCGGTTGTGACCGCTGTGTTGGCGGATGTTTTCAGCAGGTCTGGAAAACGTCAGGTCATGAATTTGATTAGAGAATGGAAGCTTTCCGCATTAGAGAAATTCAGTTTGTACCAGCCTTTGAAAAAATGTTTCTTCAGGCTCGGTCGTAAGAATTTTCCCAGAGTTGAGCTTGTAACTTCACAGAACGTGAGAAAATTGATGCGGGAGAGCACTGCTTTCCGCAAGCGTGTGAGAGGCAAAGTCGTTGGGAGGCTGGGGTAGGAAAATGGCTGAAGTGGAAGACACTTACGCTGAGGCTTTTGACGGACTATTCTGTCGCGTCATGATTACAGCTAGAGATGAAACTCGGCTGAGAAGGGCGGCTTACGGCTCAGCCGCCTTACCCATGGTGGTTATGGGCAGAGGAGAGGGTGGAGTGGAACGGTGGCTCAAACCCACCGAAACGCCTGATAAACGAATTGGCGTTCTGGTGCAGTTTTGGGGCGGCACGAGCGAGTCCAAGCCCTTTGAAGCCACGCTTAAGAAGTTCATCAAGGAGGTCTCTTATCGAATACGTCAAGAAATCCTGGTGGAACCCACAACGTGCGTTTTCAATGCGCTCAATTCAGCTACTAGATTCGACGTTATGGACAGTGTAGGTCACTGCGGCGACGGTTACGAATGGGAAGAAGAATACTATGGTCGTAGGGTTATCAATATTCCGATTATGATGCCTGGTTTCCGTATTGAACGTTACCTCGGCTACGGCATAGGTGTTTCAGGCGGCAACATTTGGCTCATGTGTGGAGATGAGGACTCAGCGCTGAAGGCTGGAGACAAAGCCTTGAAAGCCATACATGGTGTTGAAGGAGTAATAACGCCGTTTGATGTCTGCTCTGCTGGCTCCAAACCCGAAACAAAGTATCCAATGATTGGTCCGACTACAAATCATCCATACTGTCCATCGTTGAAGGGCAAGATTCCAGATTCAAGAGTGCCAAACGGTGTGAACTCGATTCCAGAGATAGTTATCAATGGTGTGACGTTGGAGGCTGTTAAAGAGGCTATGAGGGTGGGTGTAAACGCTGTCAGGAATATGAGAGGGGTTTCCAAAATCACAGCGGGCAACTATGGAGGAAAACTGGGCAAACACAAGATATACCTTAGAGAGCTATGGGAAAAGACCACCAAAGATAGTCGTGTTTCTCAAAACCAGAGATAGGAAGAAAAGGTCTGCAAAAAAGATGGAAACGTAAGCAAAGGCGACTAGTCCTTTCAGATAGGGGAAAATTCCTTCGTCCTTTTTTGCTTCTAAATAATTATCTAAGCGGTACACTCCGAGTGGTAAGCCAAAGGTGAAGACGAATTTCAGGGGGAACCACAGTTCAGGATAATAGATTACGAAAGGATTGCCTTCGATTCCAACTCTGAGGAAAGCAAGAGTTTGAACCATGTCCACTGCGTTGAGAAAACTGAAAGCAGAGAGCAAGGCTGTCTTTATGGGTTTTTCGAACTCATCCATGAGGGTTCGATTCTTATATCTAACGCTCGTTGTAATAAGAGTTCATTTTTAGCTAAAGCAAATCTGTGGCATATCTTTAAAGGTTGTTCAAATCCATTTGTAGATGAGAGTTTGCGTCATGAAGTTTGATGTCTTGGGTTTCGGCGCGCTCAATGTGGATAAAATCTACCGAGTCAATAGAATCGCTAGGGAAGGCGAGGAGAGCTTCATTCATGGCATGAGCGAATCGCCTGGCGGCTCAGCTGCGAACACAATTGTTGGTTTGGCTAGGCTAGGCGTCGAGACTGGATTCATAGGCAAGGTCGCAGACGACCATGAAGGCAAGCTGTTACTTGATGATTTTGTGAAGGAAGGCGTGAACACAGATGGGATATTGATAACAGGCGAAGGGAGCAGTGGCACCGTCTCAGCCTTCGTGGACAAAAACGGTGAGAGAGCGCTCTACGTTCATCCAAGTGTCAACGACACCCTAGCATTTGAAGAAATAAACCTTGAATACGCCGAGCAAACCGAGCTCTTGCACTTGACTTCGGTTGATGAGAAGCCCTTCCAAGCCCAAAAAAAGCTGATAGAAAAGTTGCCCAACGTTAAAGTGAGCCTTGACCCAGGTGAAATCTACGCGAGGAAAGGCTTGGCTAAACTGAAGCCCATCATAAAACGCTGCTCCGTTGTTATGCCCAGCGAAGGCGAAGTCAAACTATTAACTGGGAAAGGCTGGAGAGTAGGCGCCAAACAACTTCTCCGTCAGGGTGCGGAGATAGTTGCGGTGAAATTGGGCGACAAAGGATGCTACGTTATTGATAGCACCCACAGCCACATGGTTCCACCGTACAAGACAAAGGTGGTTGACACCACAGGCGCGGGTGATGCCTTCTGCGCAGGCTTCCTCTATGGCTTAATCAAAAGAAAAGACCTGTATGAATGTGGACGCCTCGGAAACTTCGTGGCCTCAAGATGCATAGCAAGAATAGGCGCCAGAACAGGACTACCACGAGCACACGAGATTGAACTCCTCCAACGCTCCACACGTTTAGGTAAGACGAAGACCTAACTCCAAATATGCAGCTTCAATTATCGCTCTTAAACACTCTCAGGCGATAGTTTCTAGAATTTCTTGTTCAAGTACTCAGTGATGGATTCGAAGATGAATCTGCCGTTGCCGTATTTTGGAACCTGCTCTCGTTTGGTCCAGTCTGGTTGTTGCCAGCCGTAGTAGGCTCGTTCAGGATGCGGCATGAGGCCAAAAATCGTTCCAGTTGAGTCGCAGATGCCAGCAATGTCGTGGAAAGCGCCGTTTGGATTGATAGGAAATTTTCCATCGGCGTGTTCACCTTCTTCGGTGCAGTATCGGAAGACTAGTTGGTCATTCTCATAGAGCTTCTTCAGGTAACTGTTTTCTTTTCTCTTATCAAACATGAATCGTCCTTCGGCGTGTGATATTGGAATGTGCAAAACCGTGCCTTCTTTGATTTTCTGTGTGAAGATGCATCTCCTCTTGTTTTCGTGTTTCAGATGTATCCACATGCAGCGGTAGCCGACAGGGAGATTGGTTGCGAGTGAGGCTTGAGGCAGCTCGCTGAAACCATCGAATCCTGGGAGCAAGCCAGCCTCAGCCAAAACTTGAAATCCGTTGCATATGCCGAGAATTGGGCGCTCTTCTCTAGCGAATTGTTTTAGTTCGCTGCCAAGTTTGGCCACGACTCCCCTGGCTAGTATGGCGCCTGCTCGAACATAGTCTCCGTAGGCGAACCCGCCTGGAAACACCAACGCATGGTAATCGAGAAGATTCCTGTCTCTGATGATGTCATTTAAGTGAGTGATTTCCGCCTTGGCGCCCAAGTCTTCAAATCCACGTTGTGTTTCAGCGTCGCAGTTGGTTCCACCAACGCGTAAGATGCAGACCTTGACCTCCTCAAGCTTCATACGAATCAGCTCCAAACGTGCTTTTCCAAGCTTTCCTAAGCGCTGCCAGCCCAACCTCAACCATTTTCTGATGCTTTTGGTTGTAAACTGTGAAGCATGGGCTTTTCTTCACTCTTCCAACCAGCGCAAAAGGGTTGCCCTGCATCAAGCCTTCAAAATCCTCTCGACGTTTTTCATCAACCTCAACAAGGAAGCGACTGTTAGACTCGGAGAAGAGAATGAAATCGTTTCGGGTCAAGCCTCTCGGTCTGGGCACGTCTTTCAGCCACAAATCGACGCCGTAGTTGCCTGAGAAAGCCATTTCCATTGCTGCAACAGCCAATCCACCTTCTGAAAGGTCGTGGCAAGCCCTAACGCAGCCTGCATCAATGGCGTTGACAACCGAGTCCACGTTTTTTTTGGCTTGCTTCACATGAACTCGCGGCACTGTCTTTCCAACGAAGCCCTTTAATCTATAATATTCGGAGCCGCCTAACTCGGGCAGGGTTTGCCCAACAAGGTAGATCGAGTCACCAGCCTGTTTCATTTCCATAGAAACTGCCTTCCTAACGTCTGGAATTATCCCGACTGCTGTGATTAGCAGCGTTGGCGTC
>Ga0315314_1002216_pt1 | contig 16269 bp, 6 predicted proteins | sample TDP9_MG_FD_203631 | JGI IMG/M metagenome (GOLD analysis project Ga0315314, IMG submission 203631) | Freshwater sediment microbial communities from Lake Towuti, South Sulawesi, Indonesia - TDP9 | ecosystem: Environmental > Aquatic > Freshwater > Lake > Sediment | place: Indonesia: South Sulawesi...
TCCAATCTATGTCATGGCCATCGTAACAATTCTTGCTTGGTTATTCATAACAATAACGAAGAGAAATTTTATGCCAGCCAACAAAAAAGAAGTTCCAAATCGCCACGCTCTATAGGACGACCATAAACCAGCCTCGTTTTCTCTGGTCTTTGGCACTAAAATGATTTTGAAAGTCTCAGGAAACATATAATAACTATACTTTCATTCAGTTAACTGTGAGATGAGATTTATGCTTCCAGCAACAAAAAGATTCGGCGGATACGTGTTCTCTGGATTAATCGCCGTTCTTCTCCTATCTGGATTCTTCGCTTTCACAGCCCCCGTTCAGGCAACAGACCCTCCCATACACATACATTTGACTTGGCAGCATGAAACCAACACAACAATTACGGTGACTTGGCAAACCAGCACAAATATGTCTGGAGACACTGTGCTTTACGACAATGTTTCACGTGGCGGAGATCCGTCCCTATATCGCTTTTCAGCCACCGGCATTAATTACACCTATAGCGGGGCTTCAGGCTACATACACGACGTTGAGCTGAATGGTCTAACCCCAGACACCACATACTACTTCATTTGCGGAGGACCGACAGGAGGATACAGCAGCGAAAGAAGCTTTCGTACGGCACCTTCCGTTTCATCCGATGTAAGGTTTGTGGCTGGCGGAGACAGCAGAACCAACATCGCCGAACGAGAAAAAATATCTAAGGCTATGGCCAAGTTCAATCCAGCTTTTGTAATGCATAGTGGGGACATGGTGGATGACGGCCGCGTTCAAAGTCAATGGGACATCTGGTTCACGGATGTGGATTCTCATTGGATCGGAGAAAACAACCTGACAATACCGATTATACCAGTTCTCGGCAACCATGAAAACCCACAATATGCAAACTGCAAATACTTTGATCAGTTTGCCTTGCCAGGCAATGAAAGATGGTACTCATACGATTTGGGACCAGACATACACATTATTTGCCTTGACTGCTATTCCTCCCCATACGGCTCTCAACGCGATTGGCTGGAAAGCGACCTGATCAACCATTCCTCAGCCTTGTGGAAAATCGCCATTTTCCATGAACCGCCCTTCGACTCAGATACCCATGGTGATTGGGCTCCGGCAAAAACTTACTGGGTTCCTTTGTTTGACAAATATCATGTAGACATCGTCCTTAGTGGTCATAACCATAATTATATGAGGTCGAAGCCAATCAATTATACGGCTTCCACCACTACTCCTCAACCCATGTACAACAATGGAACCATGTACGTGGTTTCAGGGGGTTGGGGAGCACCCTTATACGCTGTTGGCACCCATTGGTATACCCTTTATGCAGTAAGTAAGTATCATTTTTGTTTGGTGGATGTTTTCAAGAACGGTACCCTGCATCTTCAAGCAAAGGATGACACGGGAAACACCTTTGACGAAGCTTGGATCATCAAAAACTTCTCTCTACCTATACCTGAACCGTCCATAAATCTGAAAGGCCCAAGCGGTTACACCAAACTTCCGATCCAATTAAACTGGAACTCCATGGGATTAATTGACCACTATAAAATATTCATTGACAATCAGTACACAAAAACGCTTCCTCCTCCCACACGATCCTACACAAGGACTAGCCTAACCGAAGGCGAACACACTATTCTTGTATCCGCGTACGACGCATTGGCCAGAACCGCAAACGCCTCAGTAACGTTCACTATTTTGTATAAAACAATTGACGGTGTTCCTTCTGATTGGCTTGGGATAAATACAGCGATAAACACTTGGAACTACAGTAAAAGTGAGTGGATTTGGCGCGATGAAGTTGGCGACGACACCGGATGGAACGGAAATTACACGTATCCAACTCATCCTGCTTTTACTGGCGGAGACGCAGATTTTACAGAATTACGAATTACGTGGACCCCAAACTATGTTTACTTTTTGCTAACATTTGACAACATTACAGACAACGGGTGGATTGACACTGCAGGCTGGCTCTCGGACCCGATTCAGGCTGAAACCACGGCTGTTGCCATATGCATAGACACTGACCGCGTTTACGGTTCTGGTTATGACATTGTTGATACTCAGTCTGATGGCCTTGGAAGCGTGCGCGCAGACATAGCGCTTCCCTCATCATGTTATTGGGAATACATGTTAGAAATATGCCTTGAGGACGTCGTGCTGTGGCGCTATGATCCTGGCATCATGGCCGTTGTGGAAGCCACCCGAAATTTCCCCATAGCGGCTAACACAACGGTTTACGAGACCATCGAGTTCGCAGTTCCCATCGATAAGGCTGGCGGTGGTGCTGAGGGACTGTCAGACCCAACCAATGCCACTTGGAGGCTCTCTATTTTCGTAGGTTTGCAGGACTATGCGCACTTCAGGGAGGTAGATGCTTTTGCCTCTGAATGGCATGGCGGCGGTGGTACCGACGCAGAAAATGATCCGGATTATTATGATGCATTCCCTCTGCTTCCGATTCCGATTGAAGAAGGACCCTTCCTCGTGATACCGGCGTACCAAGATGTTGAGATGAATCGAATCTTCATTCCAGAATTTCCTTTGCCCTTCGGTTTCGCCTTGATAGCCATCGTCGTACTAGCAGCCTCCTTCAAGTTGAGGAAAAAGCGTTACCCCTAACCTCCCCTTTTTCTCTCTTTAAACTTAAAATCCTTAAATACAAATGTATATATCATTATCAGAGGTATTAAAATGAAAAAATCGCTATCTATTTTGGCATTGCTGCTCTTATTGTCGATTCTGACGTTCTCTGCACTTCCTTCAGCTAAGGCTCTTCGACACGCGCCAATAACGGTGGATGGCAACCCGTCGGATTGGACTGGAATGCCTCCCGTAGCAGATAACACATGGCTTTATGATAGCTTGGCGGGCGAGTGGATATGGCGCGACATGGTAGGTGATGACACTGGATGGGATGGAACCTACACATATCCAAATGCCACGTTTTTTACGGGTGGAGATGCCGATCTGACAGAGCTTCGAATAGCTTGGAATGAGTCCTATGTTTTCTTTTTGCTGACCTTTGACAATATTACAGATAATGGATGGGTCACATGGTCGGATGGCTGGCTCACAGAAGATCAGGCTGAGACTACCGCTGTCGCCATATGCATTGATACTGACCGAGTTAACGGTTCTGGCATGGACGTTGTTGACGACGGAAACGATGGCATCAGCGTGGATGCACGGCTTAACTCAACAGACTATTGGGAATACCTTATCGAAATATGCCTTGGGGACGTTGTGCTTTGGCGCTATGATACTCTTAGCGGGACCGTTCTCGAAGCGCTTCGCAATTTTCCCTGCGCAGCTAACACAACCGTTTACGAGACCGTTGAGTTTGCTGTTCCGATCTCAGATGATCCTTATAGTGGACTGCCAGACCCTGAAGGTCAAGTCTGGATGTTAAATGTTTTTATAGGCTTACAAGACTTCGAGCACTTCAGAGAGGTAGGCGGTCCAGATGATCCAGATTGGTACGACAACGCGATAATTCCTGAGTTTCCGCTACCTTTCAGCTTCGCTTTAATAGCCGCCGCAATATTTACTGCCTCCTTCAAGTTAAGAAAGAAGCTAATTTCCATCGCATCGATTCAAATGCGTTAACCCAACATTACTAGAAAATCATCGTTGCATCGCCAAACTTTTCGCCAAAGAGAATTTTCTCTAATAAAATATTTAACTATCTGTCTTAGATTCTAGCAGAGGTGAAGAAGGTTGTCGGTTACCTTTTGGGAGCACATGCACGCCTATCAGCCTAGAAGATTCGTTGACGCCTTCACGGGCGAGGAAAGGGTTTTCGGAAAAGTTATCACCAAGAAGGTTAGGGATAGGGAAGTTAAAGGGAAAAATTACTTTGACATTATTTTGGTTCCCGGCTCGGTCTATGACGAAATTGTTAAGGCTTCTGAGATGCGGTCCCTGAATGTTGAGCCCATCACCCTTCTAGCCTTGAAGCAGCTCAATGAAGCGGCTTTTAATCAGTTGATAGAGTTTGTCTTGTCTCGTAAAACATTTATTTTAGCTACATCCTATTCCCACCCGATTCTTCCAATGATGATGGAAAACAGCGAACTTGATGCCAAAATCAACTTTTACTGGTCCCTTATGTTCTTTTATGAAACTTTTTGGCGCCGTCTCTGGGAAAACGAGAAGCGTGTTCCCTTGATTGGTTTTTGGTTTCCAGAATGCGCTTATAGCAAAGATGCCTTAACCCTCTTCTTTGAGGTTTTGAATAAGTTGACGGCGTCATGGGGTTGGACGAATACGCCTCAAGTCTACTTGATCTTCGATGAACTTCATGGCATAGACCTTGACCCCTCCAGAATGTACATGATTAAGGCGGGGGAACGCCAATGTTTCGCATTCTTCAGGTATCATTCGCTTAGCAACACGGTAGCCTTTGAAAACAAGCTACGGAAGATCATGAGCAGGTTCTGGAAAGAGACAAAAAGGTGCAAATATGATCTAATCGGCGTCGCTAATGACGCTGAGTGCTACGGAGGCAACTACAACCCTGACAAGCCAGCTATGTTTGAAAAAATTAGGAAACTGCTGAAAAAACGCGGATGGATCAGCTCATCCTCCGAAGAGGAACGCCGCAGCCTACAGATAGCTTCTGCTGCCCAATGTTTAGAGAATTTTAAGGGCTCCGCACCTGAAGCAAAGCTTAAGGATTATGCCGCATGGTCTGACTATGAAGGTATAGGCTACCCCTTTCGACTCCGCAAACGCCCCCCTGCTTTCTTCGAGTATTACATTGGTTATGCCGCTGGTGGTCTATGCCGGTGGACGGGATTAGAAAGAAACTCGGATGGAAAATTGTCCAATCGAACTTATTTCTTGATGGTGTCTTGGTTCAATCCTTTAGATAAAAAGACTTATGTGAGAATAGTTAGTTCCCTTTGGAAAGTCGCCTTTAATAGGATTCGAGACGAAGCCGCCAACTTCGTCCGCCTAAACTCCCTCAACATAATTCAACAATACGTTAAGCAAAGGGACAACGTGGAGGAAATATTGATTCAATACTGGGTTTGCGCCCTGCAAAAAGAAAAGGTGGATAGCTTCATTGAGAGAATGGTTCAGAAGGGATTGCTTCAACGCCTTAGTCAGAAAGATGACAGTGAAGCTTTAGCCATGGCTTTGGAGGCATATCAGTGGGCCTGCCAAGACGCCTACATTAGTTGCCCCACCTTCTATTCAGATATTTTCTTTGAAAGTGAAACGACATGGACCTCTTTAGCGCATTCAGCAGCCGCCTTAGCCAAAATCGCTAACGCCTTTTACACATTAAAGCAGATGGAGAAAGCCAAGATGGTCGCTGAAAAATATAGAACCCTCTTCCTCGATTTTTATGCTGATCCTTTTTGGGGAAAAATCGTTGAGGGCTTAGAGGTTCCCTTTAAGCTACTTTTTGAGGAAATTAAGGAAGCGGCAAAAAAGAATGGTTATGATCTTTCAAAAATTTTACGTTCAGCTGATTTGACAAAGATGTCAGAAGAAGAGCTCTGGTCTTGGGCTTTGAGGGCTTCCCGTGAACTTTACGAGGCTGCGTTGCATGGTTGGATTCCCTTGATGCATCAAGAAGAGAATCCGCATCTCGTCTTAGCCGAAGCCTATAGGGCTCTTGAGCAAAGGGAAAAGGCTGAGGAACAAATGGGCCAAGCTAAGTGGCATGAGTGGAGGAAGTGCATTAGACCAGTTCACACGGATAAAAACATTGTGCAAAGGGTAGGTTTGCTTCACGCCAAACACTTCCCTGAATATAAGCAGATTTTTGGAATATCAGAGGAAGACACGAGGGCGGATGTGAGACCAACCGAAACCCTTAGATGGGAACTGTGACCAAGACGATGCTTTGCTTAATTTTAAGCAACATATCCCAATGGGCAACGAGTAGCTTAAAAGTTGGCGCGTGTCAGAAATTCCGATTTTTTCTTCTTTTATCTAAGGGCTTATGATTGTCCATGATGTTTTTAGTAGTTATAATAGAAAGTGTACAGTTGCAACTACTTGAACGAAGCTTCATTTTGGTCCAAAAAATGTGGGGTTTGGGTTTAAAAAGAAAAAGGGGGGTTTAGAGGTAGAGCTTTTTCCTCAACTTAAAGGAGGCTGCTAGTATGACTATGGCTATCAAAGCGAAACTGAAGGGTAGCGGAAACTCGGGAGTTACTCTGTATGAGGGCCCTAAGGGTTCGTCCGGTGGCATTACGGCGAAATCTGTGTCAGTGAAGCCGTTAAGTGCGATTTCTTGCTTAGGCTTATCTGCGAAGAAGGCGCAGTCGAAAGCATCCGGATCATAGCCGATATCATCTGCACCACCATTGCCTTCGCCACCTCCAGCTGCCCATGCGTTTGTAGATGCAACTTCAGTGCTTGCTACCTCCCTAAAGTGCTCAAAGTCTTGCGAACCCACGAAACCGAATAAAGCCCATTCTTGGCCTTCAGGGTCTGGCAGTCCCTCAAGACCAGCCGCATCGATCTTAACTGCACATTCGATGGTCTCAGTAACCGTTGTATCAGCCGCTGCGAACATCCCAGGGAAATTGCGGGTGGCTTCGACAACGGTCATGGTGACAGGATCATAGCGCCAAAGCACGACGTCCCCAAGGCATATTTCTAACATGTATTCCCAATAACATGATGAGGGAAGCGCTACGTCTACGCGAACGCTTCCCATCATATCGGTCGTCGTATCAACAACGTCAAAGCCAGAAGCATCGACTCGGTCAGTGTCTATGCATATGGCGACAGCCGTGGTTTCAGCAATATTTGGGCTGGAGACCCAGCCTGCACTCTCTGCAACCCAATCGTTATCTGTAAGATTGACAAATCTTAGCAAGAAGAAGACGTAGGTTTCATTCCACGCAATTCGAAGCTCCGTTAAATCGAAGTCTCCAGGACTGAAAGCCGTTCGATTAACTCCGCCTACTACTATATAAGCGGTCGGGTACGTGTATGAGCCATTCCCCTTGTCGTCGCCCAACGTGTCGCGCCATATCCACTCGCCCGCCAAGCTATCATAAAGCCATGTGTTATCTGCTACGGGAGGCATTCCAGTCCAATCCGACGGGTTGCCATCCACCGTTATTGGCGCGTGTCGAAGAGCATTAGCTGAAGGAAGTGCAGAGAACGTCAGAATCGACAATAAGAGCAGCAATGCCAAAATTGACGGTGTTTTCCTCATTTTCTCACCTTTCGCACATAACTATTGATAAGAACGCTTTTTAAATTTTGTTAAATCCCACATTTCAGAATTAAAAAAATAGAGAGCGTAGAAGCAAAGCCAGTTGGCGATTAGGAACGGGCAGCCTTTCTTCTTCGTCTCCTGTAAACTATTAGAGATGCCGCAACAACTATTGCCGCAAGGGATCCTCCGACAATGAATAGAACGTAAGGAGGTTTCGGTGGTGGCGGGGGACTCAGTAATGCAATAACTGCATCCGCGTAGGCGCTAGCATGTTGGTAGCCCGTTGCCGGCCCGATGGCTTCATCTGCCCGTTTATACCATTCGCTGCATTCAGCAATGTATACGTATTTCAGGGCTGTTCTAAAGGTTGTATTCGTGGCCCTTTGCGTAGCGTTCAACGATTCCGCATACTTCATGACCGCTTCTCGTGCTGATGCTGTTGCGTTCCATAGCGCATCTTTGGTCGTTAAGTGGACTGGACTTGATGAGTGCATAAAATCAATGGATGGGGTAATCCATTCATTTAGTCCCGTTGTGCTTATCCATGACCCTTCAGGAAGGTTGGTTACAGTTTTTGTGGGCGGCACATCCTTTAAAGCGTCTTTCAGCGTTTTAGTTTTAATCCAAGAAGAGCATTGTTGAAGTGCTGAGTAGATGTTTTCGAGGGTTTTGTCCGCCACTGGGCCTCCCGTGGAAACCCATTCGTCTAGAGCGACGGTTACGACCCTGCTCTTAGTGATGCCTCCACTCGCTAATGTCCATGTGGTGAAGAGGCATGCGATGAACTGGCGGGCTGCTTCGCTTGGGCGGCCAGATGTGCTGAATTCTGTTGCTAGCCTATTGCAGATGTCATAGTCATGTGCCCAATGTGATTCGGTGAAGCGCGCCCTAAAGAAGGCCACGACCGTCTTGTTTGACTTTGTGTCCTTTACGTACCATGGCTCGTAACTGGGAGCGGAAAGCTTCGTTGCATTTTCCAGCATGCGGTGATCCAACACAATGTATTGGAGGCCAGTGCCATTAATGATGGGCACTAGGCCCACGTTGAAGGCCATTTCAGGAACCCATAAGCCAGTCGGATTCACCTCCATGAGAGTTTGAGTGTAGTTTTTACCCAACTCTAGTTGGTCTATTAGGTCGCTTGTCCAGTTCTTGGCTAGCAGAATGGGCATAATTGGATGGTAATAGGGTGAGGCTAAAAGCTCTATTCGACCTGAAGACGCCAAACTCTTGTATTTTTCAATGGCTTCTCCGCATGCCTCGGATGGTTCTTCTCGTCCCTTTTCCCAATGTGCGTATGCTGTAGCGGAGTTCCACCACCAATGCCACCACTTGTCGTTCGCAGAAGCATTCCACGAGTATAGCAAGGTCGGTTGGAGGTTAAATGTCACGTTTATAGAGGTATACTCTTCGAGCAATTGTGCATGCAACAGGTACGGCTTGTTGCCCTTTTCAACATAATCCTGCATCGATGTGCTTAGAAAAGCGCTGGGAGGCCCAGGAAGCTCTGGGGAAGGAGTAACTGTCAGTGTTGGGGAATCCAATAGGTACGGTTGATATAAATTCCAAACTAAACAGACTGTTAGAGGTTTGGCTTTCGGGTCAATTTTAGCAAGCGTGTCTACAATTGGGATGAGTAGAATTAGGCTTGTCAGGGGTTTTTTCTCTTTGTATACCTGCGCATATAGGCAGTAAATCCCAAGTTTTGGGTTCAGCCTTGTCTTGTCAACCATAGTCGGAAGCGTTAAGTTTAGGCTACCTGTTAAAGTTGAGGTAGACTTACCAGGCACTGTGAGGTCGGTCCAGTTTTTTACGTTGAAAACTTTTGTTGTGAGGGCCTCGTATTGGTTAGACAACCAAAATGTTACATTAACATCCACGTCAGCCATGGGGTCAGCCAAGCCATTGGTTAGATTTAGGGCGTAGTTGCATATTTGCCCCGGGAGATACACGAATTGGTCTGAGTCCAATTCAGCGCTGAAGGCGACGCCCGCGACAAGGTTGCTCATGTCAATTTCTGCTAGTTGCGGAATGTCTGGCGGCCCTCCGTAAACTTTGAGGACGTAGGCTACCTGCGAGCCTCCCGCTATAGTAACGGGTGGGTATTCAACGCGTGTTTCGGATCCCCAAGCGCCCCTTGCTCCTTCAAGCCAGACAGTGCTTGTGGCATTTAGGATGGCTAGGGCAATTATGGCGCCTGTTCCTTTGTTGTATACGGCTACCCATTTTAGCTCTTTAGCATCAATTCTGTTCCAGCCTTTATTCACGCCAAGATAGGGAATTAGGCCGTCTTGATAGCCTTGGTAAAGGTCGGATAGGGGCTCTAGATACCCGACGGCGTTAATGTTATACCCCACTCTCTTAACCTCCCAAGTAGCCGCTGTGCTTATTGCTGCGCCTGTTGGGTTTCTCAAAATGATCGTCATGTCAAAGTAGTATTTATCCTGGTAGAAGGTGAGGACCTTAATTATTTGAAGACCTGCTATTGGGGTTTCGGTGCAAGTGTAGTTAAAACTGATAGTAACACTTCCAGTATAGGTGGCAGAAGTGGCATTTGTGCCGTAAGTACCTTTGCCCCCGTATTTGCCCCCCGTTGCCCCGCAGAATTCGCCAGGCCAGTCTTGCCCGTTCGGAATCCAATCCCATAAAGGATACCTTTTGCCTATTGCGCCTGCAGGTTGTGCGTTCGCTGCAAGCTCTAAGCCCGTCGCCAAGTCGGTCCACTCAACAGGCTTAACACCCTTTGTAGTAAACACAATTTTTACTTTTTCATTTGTTATAGTTACTGTCTCATCGTCCTTCGAAACCGTAATGCTTCCTTGTTTAACCACTGATGAAACTCCTAATGTTTGACCACTGCCTATTAGTAGAGAAATTGTCATCATGGAAAGTAGAGCCAATGAAATGCCTTTCATTTTTTTCATTTATACACCTCTCTGACCAACTATTAGATAGGCATGCAAATAAAAAACTATCCCTAAGCCGAGACAGACAGCAGTGGCCTCTCTTCGAAAATAGGGCCGAGGAACGTAAGTTTCTGCTTCGAACTTCATTCCTCAGGTCATTAACACATTAACCATCTAAAGCTAACAGAAACGTTTAATTTTTAAATAACCACGTTAACATATACTAATTTGGAGAATAAAACATGAGGCATAGCAAAGAAATTTTTCTCCTACTCATATTCGCAATCTTACTTTTTTCCTCAATTAAAATCGGCAATTTCGTCTACGCAAAAAACACGACGCCAGTAGAGGGAATCAGCGCTGAGGAGCTTCTTCAAGAAATAAATTTCACCAAAATAAATGAAACCATTTACACGCTTTCTAACAGTCCCTATGTCCCCAGAGTCACTGGATACTCAGGATGCAGAAACGCATCAGAATACATTTTCAACAAATTTAAGGAATACAACTTATCCGACGTACATTTTGAAAACTTTTCAGTCACGGTCCCAATTGATTATGGAGCCAATCTGACAAATATCAAATATTGGAATTCTACAGCAAATGAATGGTTAGACGCTGCAGTTTCACCAATCACAGCATACCCTTTGTGGCCCAACCAGCTTAATCCTTGTAAAACGCCGCCAGAAGGATTAACTGGCGAGTTAGTATATGTAGGACGCGGAAGGCTTTCCGAATTCAATGTTGGAAAGAACATTGCGGACAAAATTGTCCTCATGGAATTTGACAGCGAAAATAATTGGCTTAAAGCAGCTGCGTTTGGAGCTAAGGCAATAGTGTTTATTATGCCTGAAGAAATGACCTATCTGATGACGGAAACAAAAAAGTTAAGTATACCCCTGTACATGCCTAGGGTAATTGTATCACAGAAAGACGGAAAACTTCTAAAGGACTTGTTAACCACCTACGGAACCCTCCAGGTTCGCTTAAAATCAAGCCTGCGTTGGGAGAAAACTTTAGGCAGCAATGTAGTCGGTTTCGTAAATGGAACACATCCAACACTAAAAGATGAAATCGTTGCGTTCTCCGCCCACTACGACGCCATGTCCATAGCGCCATCTCTCTCCCCAGGCGCCACCGATGCATGTGGAATAGCAACCCTCCTAGAGTTGGCACGTTGCTTTTCGAAAAATCCTCAAAACAGAACCATAGCATTTATTGCGTTTTCCGGCCACTATTCGTCGCTAGCAGGTGCGAGGGACTTCATTGCAAGGCATTTCTTTCCGGACACGACAGGGAGAGATCAAGGTGTCCCCGACGATGTTGGCAGTAAAATGAAGATCCTCATAAACTTGGATTTAGCCACGGACAATGACAAGTTTGGCATAATGTATTCAGGATATTACGGTTATGAGGCTTACATAGGTCAGAATATAGAGCAAGATGACAGAATTATATTCCTTCGTAAAGAGTTTTTGACGAAAGAACACTCATACATCGAAGATGCTCGAGCGCTGGAAATCGTAAGTGAGGAAGACTATAACGAGGAGAAAAGCATAATTTTACAAAGCCTATCAAGATCTGAATGGCAAATTTTAAGCCCACTCAGGTATTGGATGGACAGTGAGCCTTTCCTTAGAGCTGGCTTAAATGGAATAAGTTTCTACACAGTATTTTCCCCTAGAATACATCGTAACACTCCTTCGGACACCTTTGAAAGGCTCAACCTCAACTTAAGCTCTCCTCAAGACAATTTGCGTCGTCAAATAAATCTCGCGTTTTATTTCGCCCACAGAATAGTCAATACTGAAAAATTTGATTATGAAGGCGAACCACACCGAAGAGGGGGAGGCGGCCATGACGAAATGTTTTGCAAGATTGTGGGCAGAATCGAAGTTTATAACAGAACAAGGGGATGGTACTCGTATTTAACGGAGGCAGGCATCCCCCCAGTTTTAGTTAACGTTTATTTTCCATGGGACCCTGCGGGGGTAAACCCCACAATGGATGTAAACTACATAACAATAACGGATGAGAATGGGCTCTTTGAAATAGACGGCATATTTTGGAATGGAATAGTATCCGCGTACGTGTTCGATGAATCTGGAGGCATTACCTATGCGCCCGATTTCGGCGAATTTGGCGCCTGGGAGTTTTCCACTCTATTTGACATACCATCGGCATCATCAGGCATCCGTGGAAGCAGGGAGACTCCACAGCCCTTTATCATATTTGAATGTGGGTCCGTCACGCTCTATGGTTGCCTAGACCCACGAAATCTTCTCGACCCGGCAGCTTCTACTTTCAGAATTCCAGCCGGTCCAGGAAGGGAATTAGGGGTATCCGGGGCGATGCTCTCGTATGATCTGCTCGATATTGAGGCTGGAACGGAACCTGAGAGCTTCGGGTTTGTTGCCGATGCTTATGGTGATTTTGTTCTTTTTGTTTCGCCAAATATTCCTATAATGTTTAAAATAGGAATTACAGGGGAAAGGTTCCCCATTTTAATATTGACTAATGCAACTAAGGAGAACCCTGGGGGCTATGGCTACATTGTTGAGAAGGGGCAGCATCTGTCCATACCCTTTACTCCCTATTATGTTGCTAAGGACATGTATTGGCTAAATGAAGAAAGGATGAATGTCTCTCATAGTTATAGCGTATTTAGCGGAACTGGCGAGCAATATCATAAGCAGACAGCATCCTACCTCCAAAAAGCTGAAGAAGCCCTTAGCGAAGGTAAATATGACGAGTTCTATGAGGAGGCGTTGAATGCCTTCAGTTCTGAAAGGAAGGCGTATATCGCTTTTCGGGGAAATATTGTGGATGTAATAAGGACTACTGTGTTCTTTTTCGTGTTGTTAATACCCTTTACGTTTCTGATTGAGCGATTAATCTTATCAAAAAGTGGTCTTAGAAGAATTTTATATATGGCGTCTATTTTCACCGCCTTTGTAGTGGCATTGTACTTTCTTCATCCCGGTTTCCATCTGGCTTCAAACGTGTATATGGTGTGCATTGGGTTTGCTATGTTTGTCCTCTCAATCCCAGTTATAACCATGATTTCTAACGATTTCTACTCTGGAATGACAGAGTTAAAAAAGATGGTTCTTAAGAAGCACTTTGCGGAAATCGGTAGGGTGAGCGCGGCCATGATGGCGTTTTCAATTGGGCTTGAAAACATGAAGAGGAGAAAGCTTAGATCAGCTTTGACCCTCACAAGCGTAACCCTCATAATAATGTCCCTTGTAGCCTTCACTGCAGCGTCCACTTTTGTTCTGCCCGTTTCACCTGAAACAGCCTATCGTTTCGGAAAAACTCCCTACAATGGTACGGTAATTGAAATACAAGCTGGCATATATGGGAACATGCCGCTTTCACCAGAAGTATTCTATTATGTAAACAAAACATTGGAAGACGCTGCTGTTGTAACCGCTCGATACTGGACAGGTACTGGCACCCAAGGTTTGCACGTATATCTTTATAATTCATCTCGAACTGGTTTTTACACGCTTGAAGCCATCTGGGGTGTCATGCCCCAAGAGGCAAATGTAACCCTTCGGCCCATTGAAAGTATTTTGAAAGCTGGCAGGTGGCTCCGAGAAGATGACTATGCACATTGCCTAATTAGTGAGACGGTCGCCGAGCACCTTACCCTAAGGGTCAATGATACGGTATCGCTACGAGGGTTCGAAATGAAAGTAATTGGAATTTTTGATGAAACTATAATAGACAATACTAAAGTAGGAGTGGAGTTAGATGAAGAGGGGATATTGCCTATAACCGATAAGCGTGCACACGCCGGAGCCACTTCAACGCTAATAGTACCATATCGCCTTGCTAGAGACTACCCGTGGCGTTCCCATGAAATGGGTGTCTTCATGATGCTCGCCCAAGTGGCGGTGAGATTCCCAGATAATGTAACTAAAGATGAAGTTTTGAATGCAACGAGGCAGCTGGCGCTTCGCCTTCCAGGATTGAATATTTTTGCGGGTTTTGGAGATAAGATTTACCCGTTTAGGGAGGCGAGGTCTTACTCGGTCACGGGGTTGCGTCTTGTTATGGTGCCTCTGGTTATTTGTATATTTACAACGCTTTCTACGGTTTTGACTGCTGTTCATGAGCGGGTTAGAGAAACTGGGATTCTTAATGCTGTGGGTCTCTCTCCGTTGCATATAGCTTTTCTGTTTTTGGCTGAATCTATAGTTTATGCGGTGATAGGCGCCGTGGTAGGCTATCTCTTAGGTATGACTATGATAAGGGCGGTGATGGCTATGCAGTTGTTGCCTGCAGGATTCTATCCCAATTTCTCCTCGGGCTTTGTTGTGATTGCGATAGTGGCATCTATTTTAATAGTTATTTCATCCTCGTTGTATCCTATGTATAAGGCGTCTAAGCTTTCCCTGCCTTCTCTGAGGAGGGTTTGGGAGCTCCCAACAAAACCTGCGGAGGACAGGTGGATGGTGCCTTTGCCGTTTGTAGCCACAACGGAAGGTGAGGCTAGGGGAATTTTGCTGTATTTAGAGGAGTTTCTTGGGGCGCATACGACTGAGCAGCTGGGCGTTTTCGTGATTGAGGGAGAAATGACCACTGAGGAGAAGGAGAAGGGAGTAATAGCGTTAAAATCCAAGATACGCGTCGCTCCGTGGGAGGCCGCCATACACCAGTATGCGCACATTCTTGCGGGCTATAATCCCGAAGAAAAGCGCTGGCTTTTCCAACTTAATATAGAGAGGATCAGCGGCTCTAGAGGCGTGTGGGAGAAGGCGAACAGAAAATTCATTGACAGCCTAAGAAAACAGTTCCTCATATGGAGGGCGCTAACGCCCTCCGAAAAAGGGGAATATGAAAGAAGAGCTTTGGAAAAGGCTTAAAAACAATTGAGCCTACTACGTATAAAAAGAGGGAATAAATTGAGTAAAGAAGCTAAAGGCTTAACGAAAAGAGCACTGATTTGTGGCACTATTGCTGCTATTCTCGGACCGATGATCGCGAGCTATTTCATGAGCCTCGGTTTACCTGGGGCCAACACTAGTGAATACGCGTGGACGGTTGCAGGTCCTTTCACGATCTTTGCATTCATTATTCCAGTTTACCTCCTCCTTTCTTACCTTGCGCCTAGACTAAAAATTCATCCTTACGAAATGGTTGTCATCTACTCTATGCTAGCAATCAGCATGACCATCGCCATTCTTCCAAGTTGGGTGATTGGAATACATATGAGCGCCATGTCCGATAAAACGGTCTGGAGTACACACCTAGGTGGAGGGGCATATATGCCGTCCCTCTGGGCTCCGCCATTGGAAACCGCCGAGCCATCGGACTCTGCCGTATACGGTGTTGTAGCAGGGGTTCTTCCCGAAGCCACTGGGTACTTCCTGCCGTTCCGTCCACTCCGAGTTATTCCTCTTGGACGCCCGGTTCCGTGGGGAGCGTGGATGGTACCAATAGCCTATTGGATTGTTCTCTTTGTCGCCATTGGTTTATTCCAGTTCTTCCTTTTTGCGATATTCAGAAACCGTTTCATTGACATAGAAAAACTTCCGTTTCCCTACGCACAAGCAGGCATGGAGTTACTTAAGGCAGGGGGCATAGGCCCATCAGAAAAGTCGGAGAGGATACTTGGTTTGCCCCCATTTTGGTTAGGGGCTATCATCGCCTTTCTGTTCTACCTTCCACACCTCTTAAACGGTTGGTTCATAGGCGCGCGCGCCTGGGCTAATCCTTCATGGTATGCCACATTGATAAGTTGGGGAACAGATGCGACATCAACATATGGTCTAAAAAATATGGCCTTGATACTGGCATTTGACCCAAGATGGATTGCACTGGCATTTCTAATGCCCCTAGACGTCCTTTTCACAGCGATAGTATGGTTTCTGTTCTTCTACATAATTGCTCCACCGATACAGATAGCATTAGGGCTTTACGTTCCGCCTGCCTCCCAAGATGCAGGTAACGTCTATTATATGTTTGGTCACTGGAATGACAGAGGGTTTACCCCCCACTCTATAGAGCAAGGAATGTGGGTGGGCGTAGGGCTCTTTGTAATACTTTTCAACCTTCGATACTTGATAGGCACCTTTAGGGCTAAAGGAGAAGGCGTGGAAAAAGAACCTATGCCATACAAACTAGCTTGGATAGGCCTATTCTCAAAG
>Ga0315314_1002217_pt1 | contig 16267 bp, 10 predicted proteins | sample TDP9_MG_FD_203631 | JGI IMG/M metagenome (GOLD analysis project Ga0315314, IMG submission 203631) | Freshwater sediment microbial communities from Lake Towuti, South Sulawesi, Indonesia - TDP9 | ecosystem: Environmental > Aquatic > Freshwater > Lake > Sediment | place: Indonesia: South Sulawesi...
ATCTCCTCCCGGATCTCCTTCGGGGATTTCTCGGTGACTATCCACAGGGCGGGTATGCCCTTCTTCAGCCCTTCCGCCATGAACGAGCTGAGCAGGACCTCCTTTCCCGTGAACGGCGGACCGTAGATCAGCACGTTCGAGCCGAAGGGGACGCCTCCCATGAGCAGGTCGTCCAGCCTCGATGTGCCTGTCTTGGCCTTCTCCTGCTTGACCTCCAGCATGCGGTCAGCCTCGCGCTTGTCTATCTCCTGGTCGATCACGCCCTGCTCCCTGAGCCGGAGGTCCTCCTCCTTGGCGGCGAGGTACTTCTCCTTGGCCCTGATCTCCTCTTCCTTCTGGGTGACCTCTGCCTGGAGTTCCTCGAGGCGCTTCTTGAGAGTGATCTCGTCCTGCGATGTCAGTTCCGCCTGCGCCCTCGCAACCTTCTTCTGCTCTTCCTGGACGAGCTTCTCGCGGTACATGAGGTCCTCCTCGCGCCTGAGCATCTCCTCCTCCTTGTACCTCAAGGGCTCCTTGATCTTGGCCATCTCGTCATCGCGTATCCTGAGGTCCTCCTTGAGCTTCTGGACCTCCTGCTCCCTGAGCACGAGGGTGCGCTCGAGCCGCTGGGCGTCCTCGAGCTTGCGCATGACCTCCTTGTCGACGGCCTTTCCAGGCCCGCCGGCGAGCTTCATCGTCTCTTCCCTCTGCTTCAGTGCCAGCTCGGCCTGAGCAAGCCCAGCCTCCAGCTCGCTCACCCTGGCAGAGTACTCCTGCTCCTTCCTTGAGAACTCCTCCGTCTGTCTCACGAAGTCGGTCGAAGGAACCGTCGCCCCTTCGCCCATGGGCGCTCCGAGCATCCCCCTGCTGAGGGCCTCTTCCTTGGCCAGCAGCTGCTTCCTCATGGCGGCCAACTGCGCCTCCCTCTCGACCAGTGCGAGCTCCTGCTCCTTGAGCGCCTGGGCGTCCGGGGGGAGGTCCTCGATTCTCGCTTCGATCTTCTCCTTGAGCATGGCGGCGGCTTCCTCGAGTTGCATGATCCTGAGCTCGAGCGTTTCCCTGTTGGCCATCTCGGACGCGAGTTTGTCCGTGAGCATGCTCTGGTCCGCCTCTGAGCCCTGTTGGCTCTTGATGAACTTGATGACAGCGATGCTGCCACGCTTGACGTTCTCGAGCTCCTCCTCGAGCTGTCTCGTCTTGCCCTTCTCGACCTCGAGGTCACCCTTTGCCCTCGCGAGTTCCTCGATCGTCTGCTTGGGATCGAAATCGCCCGATTCGAACTGCCTCAGCTTCTCGCGGAGCGTCTCGCGAAGCTGGATCAGCTCCGCCTCTCGCGCCAGAAGCTCGTTCGGACCGATTCCCGAAGGTGAGGGTTCGGCGGGCTTTGGCTCCTCGAGCCAGGTGTTGAGGTCTTGCTCTTCGCCTGAGAGCCACTTGGCGAGAGATCCGTCCTGCGCAACATTCCCGGTCGTCGCGACCGCGCTCGACGGTTGGTTTCTCTGCTCTCCCGACAACCATTCCGACAGCGCGTCCTCCTCCCCGGCCAGCCAATCCGCGAGCGGTGCGCTCGAAGGCGCCATGCCCGAGACCCCCTGCAGTATCTTGGCCGCGAGCTTCTCCCCGATGCCCTTCACGGCCGAGAGGTCTTCGACCCTGGCCTTCTGGAGATCCCTTATCGAGTGGTACCCCGCCTCACGGAGCAGCTCGGCCTTTGCAGAGCCCACTCCTGGGACGGTCTGCAGCTCCTCAATCTCCCTGTCACGATCCCCTGTCGAGACGGTCTCGTCTCCGCCCCCGCCTCCCGTGAGACTGTGGTAGCAGTTGGCGCATCTCCTGGAGCCCTCGGGCGACTTATGGCCACAGATGGGGCAGGTCGTCGCGTTGTCCGGCGAATCCTCGTCTGGCATTTGCTCTCCTTGCTGAGGTCCGGTAGGGGGGAGCACGGCACCCACATAAGCATATTATGCCGCGTGCGGCAGAGACTATGCTCTTGTCCTATCCTGACCTAAATAGTCGGGTCTGGATATTTATAGTTACCCGAACAGGAATCGGGCCTGGATTGCGTCGCACCGCTCGCCTTATTACCTCGCAGAAACGGGAACGCGGTCCGACGCTGGGGCTGAGGGTCATCCGGCATCTATCGTCGGCCTTCCAGAAATACACCAAAAGGAACAATTACTCTGTTAAGCATCTCCAGGGTTCGCTCACATGGCCGAGGAAGTGGGGAAGAAGCCCTCCAAGAAAGACAAGGAGGAGCGGATCGGCGTATACGTGTGCCACTGCGGCACGAACATAGCCGGCACGGTGGACTGCAAGGCCGTGTCCGAGTACGCCCAGGGCCTCGAGGGAGTGGTCGTCAGCAGGGACAACGTGTACACCTGCTCCGAGCCCGGCCAGAACCAGATCGTCGAGGACATCAAGAAGTACAATCTCACCAAGGTCGTCGTCGCGTCGTGCTCGCCCAAGATGCACGAGAAGACCTTCAGGGCGACGATCGAGGGGGCGGGCCTCAACCCCTATTCCCTGGAGATGGTCAACCTCCGGGAGCAGTGCTCGTGGGTCCACAAGGACAAGACGGAGGGCACCAAGAAGGCCAAGGACCTCGTCAGGGGCGGAGTGCTGAGGGCTGCTCGGCTCGAGTCCCTGTTCCCCAAGGAGATGACGATGTCCAAGGACTGCCTCGTCATAGGCGGGGGCATCGCTGGCATTTCGGCAGCGCTGCAGCTGGGGAATTCGGGGTACAGGGTCTATCTGGTGGAGAAGAGGCCGAGCATCGGGGGCAGGATGGCCCAGCTCAGCAAGACCTTCCCGACGCTCGACTGCGCCCCGTGCATCCTCAGCCCGAGGATGGTCGATGTCGCGGCAAACCCGAACGTCGCGCTCTATACGGGCACTGAAGTCGTCGATTTCTCTGGATTCCCAGGCAACTACAAGGTCAAGATCAGGATAGGCCCGAAGGGCGTCGACCCTAAGAAGTGCGTCGGATGCGCGAAGTGCGAGAAGGTGTGTCCCGTCAAGATACCGAACGAGTTCGAGGAATGCCTCTATGAGCGCAAGGCGATCTACAAGGCCTTCCCGCAGGCGGTGCCCGCCTCCTACATCGTGGATTTCGAGAAGTGCAAGAAGTGCGGCGCGTGCCTGAAGGTCTGCACGGCCCACGCGATCGACCTCGAGGAGAAGGAGAGGGAGCAGGAGCTCAGCGTGGGCGCGGTGATAATGGCCAGCGGGTTCGACCTGTTCGACGTCAAGAAGCTGGGGGAGTATGACACCTCCTTGCCGGACGTCATCACCGGGACTCAGATGGAGCGCCTGATGATCAACGAGTGCGGCGCCGGCATGGTCCTCAAACGAAAGGCTGACGGGAACAGAGTCAAGAAGGTCGCGTTCGTGCTGTGCGCGGGCTCCAGGACACGAAAGGTGGGCGTCCCCTACTGCAGCAAGATATGCTGCAACTACGCCATCAAGCAGTCCGTCATCCTGAGGAAGACCTTCCCGTACATGCAGGTCTACGTGTATTACATAGACATCAGGGCTGCGGGGCGGGGGTTCGAGGAATTCTATGTCCGCTCGCAGGAGGAGTTCGGAGTCAAGTTCATCCATGGCCGCGCGACGGAGATTCAGAAGGGCGAGGGCGGCATACTCGTCAGGGCGGAGGACGTGACGCTCGGCGAGATCATCGAGAACGAGTACGACATGGTCGTGCTGTGCACCGCGATGCTGCCGTCCAAGGGCACATCGGAGCTCGCGAAGCTCTTGAAGGTGCCCCTCGGTGAGGACGGTTTCGTCTCCGAGAAGCACCCGAAGCTCGACCCTGTGGCCACGCACAGATCAGGCATATTCGCGGCAGGTGCAATCCTCGGACCGAAGGATGTCAGGGACAGCGTGATAGATGGCCGCAGCACGGCTGCCCACGTGATCGAGTTCCTCGGGACTGGCAAGATGCTGATAGACCCCGTCAAGGCGTTCATAGTGGACGCGATGAGATGCACGAAGTGCAAGGCATGCGAGGTCGTCTGTCCGGTCAAGGCCATTTCTGTCGAGGATCTGCCGCAGATAGACCAGATCGCGTGCATAGGCTGCGGAGCGTGCGTGTCGGAATGCCCAGTGGACGTCTTCGACCTCGCGCACTACACTGACTCGCAAATCGATGCGGAGATGCGCGGTCTCCTCGACGAGAAGGAGCTCGACATCAGGATTCTCGGGATGTTCGGGGACGTCCTCGCATATGTTGCTGCGGACACTGTCGGGACGTCGAGGATGGAGTATCCGCCGTCGATCAGGATCATGCGAGTGCCATCTGCGGCTAGGGTGGCCAGGAAGGAGATCCTGGAGGCGTTCGCATACGGAGCCGACGGTGTGTTGCTGTCCGACGAGGAGGGTGGGGAGATAGGTCACATAGTCGAGGAGCGGATCAAGGCCCTCGCGCCCGAGCTCGACGCTCTGGGCATAGGAAAGGACAGGCTCACTTTCGTGCCCATGCTCCTCCCGATCTACAAGGTTCTGCCGAAGTTCGTGGACACTTTCGACAAGAAGGTCAGGCAGCTCGGGAAGATCCCTGACGAGGTGCGGAAGAAGGCTCTCAGGGCGTCGAAGCAGGAGAGCGTCCCAGTGTTCCAACCGAAGTGACCTACCGCCTCTGGAAGCCCGCTGGCCGTACGTGGAATCAATTGCGCGCGGGCCTATGCGCGCACGCATATGCGTGGCGCACCCCTTGGCTAAACATATTTATATCGAGACACTCAATAAGAATATTGGCTCGGCGTCTGGCTGATGCAGGGAACCGCCATGCAGAAGCGCGTATTGGTCAAGATAAAGAAGGACGGCAGCGAGCTGAGCCTCCGCGAGGTTCTTGAGAGGATCAAGGAGCTGCAGGACAAGAACCCCGACCTCGACATCTTTTTCGACGGCGACGAGTACGCCATCTGCAGCCGCCCTCGCAAGGCCTCTCAGTAGGCAGAGTTCTAAGAGCCGCTTCGCACATTGCCCGAATGGACGCTATGCATGGCAGAGTGACAATAGGACTGTACAATTCGTATGACCCGGTCAAGTTCCACGAGTCGCACAGAAGAGCGCTCGCTCGCGCTGGCCCACTTGCGCTGGCATTCGAATGCAATCTCGCGACGTTCGGATTTCCCTATCAGAAAGATCTGTCAACACCTGTGGAGATTGCCGAGTGGGTGTCGACGACCACGAGCATAGGCGAGAGCGGAGCATACTTGGTGGAGCTGTCCAGGAAGGGCAGGTTCTCCTGCTTCGACTTCCCGAAGAAGGGCTTCCCGCCGCAGCTCGGGGAAGTGATCGTCACGACTCGCAAGCCGTCCAAGGAAAGGAACACGAGTCTGTCGGAAGTCAAGGGATTGCTCGGCTCCGGCAGGTCCGTGCTGCTCGTCTTCGGACTGGGCCCTCACGGCCTCCCCAAGGAGATCTTCCAGATGAGCCAGAAGCATTTGGACGTCACGGGACGCGGGCTGTCACTGGAGACTTGTACCGCGCTTGGAGCGGTCGTCGGAGGCCTTCTGGCAAGATGATGCGAAAGAGCTAAGCCGACGTTGCGCTCATAGGGGGCTGGGAGGAACTTGGTATGCCAACCTATGTTGTTCTGTCGAGGCTCACGGAAGAAGGCAGGAAGACTCTCAAGGAGAGGCCCGAACGGCTGAAGGAAGTGAACAAGGAGATCGAGAAGATGGGCGCGAAGGTGACGCATCAGTTCGCCCTTCTCGGGAAGTACGACTTCCTTAACATCCTGGAGGCCCCTGATAACAACGCAGTGGCGAAGGTCATGGTCGAGCTCGGTGCGAGAGGCACGATGGAGACGATGACCTTGTCCGCGATACCCATCGACGAGTTTCTGCGCGGGCTCAAGCGCTGAACAGGATACGCGCCTCTAGTACTCCGTGTACTCAAGCCCCAGCGAAGGCACTCTCACGCCTTCCTTCCGCGTGGCGTGACCGACGACCTTAGCTCCCTTCCCGGCCGCCTTGGAGACTTCGGACGAGATATCGTCGGGCACTACCAGCACGTATCCCATGCCCATGTTGAAGGTCTGGTACATCTCCTGGTCCGTCACTCCGCCGAGGTCCTGCATGACTCGGAATACATCGTTGGCCTTCATCGGGTCCGCGATCTCAAAACCGGTGCCCTTCTTCAGCCTGATCAGGTTCCTCAGGCCGCCGCCTGTCACGTTCGCCATCCCGTGCACTTCGAAGTCCGACAGTATCTTCAGAACTTGCTTGACGTAGATCGTCGTTGGTTCGAGGAGTTCGAGTCCCACGGATCGCCTCAGCCCCTTGACCCTCTCCCGGTAGCCGATGCGGTGTCCCTCGAAGATCTTCCTGGCCAGTGTCAGCCCGTTGGAGTGAATCCCGGAACTGGGAAGTCCAATCACAGCGTCCCCAGGCCTGATCCGCTCCCCAGTCACGATCCTGCTCTTCATGACCATGCCGAGGCAAGTGCCAGCGAGGTCGAAGCCGTTGATGATCTCCGGGAGCACGGCAATCTCGCCGCCGACTATTGTCATGTTCGACAGCCTCGCCCCTGCCTCGAGCCCCTTGCCCACCTCAGATGTGATCTTCTCGTTAGGTCTATCGATGGCGATGTAGTCGACGAACGCCACGGGCTCGGAGCCGACGCAAATCGTGTCGTTGACGTTCATCGCGACGCAGTCAATCCCCACAGTATCCCACTTCTTCATCGCGTCTGCGACCATCAGCTTCGTGCCGACGCCGTCTGTGCAGAGCGTGAGCGCGAAATCGCCGAAGTCAACGAGGCCCGTGAAGTGCCCCGGAAGGTCGACGGGCCCCCCGAGCCCCTTCCTGCGGTACTTGAGGTGCTTGACCAGCGCTGCGATGCTGCTAGACTTCTTGTCGATGTCCACTCCCGCCTTGGCATAGGTCATCCTCTTGGCCATCTCGTCAGCTCCCCTAGCGGTTGGGCGATGGCCTCACCCGACTAAACCTTTTGCGTATTGACATGAGAAACCATATCTGGCAGGATGCGAATGACTGAGGTCGTGACCAAGCGCTGGAGGGCCGAGAGACGGAAGGACAAGTATTACAGGAAGGCCAAGCAGGAACATTACAGGTCAAGGGCGGCCTACAAGCTCAAGCAGCTGGACTTCAGGTTCGACCTGATCACGCCGGGCGACGTCATCGTGGACCTCGGGGCATCACCAGGCGGCTGGTCCCAGGTCGCCGTCGAGCTCGGAGGGCCAGGGTCGAAGGTGTTCGCGCTTGACATCGACCGCTTCGCCCCCATCGAGGGCGTGACGTTCATCAGGGGAGATATCAGAGAGGAGGGGGTCGTCCGGAGGCTCCTCGAACTTGTCCCAGAAGGGGCCGACGTGGTCATTTCCGACATGTCGCCTGACATCAGCGGCAACTATCCCTACGACCACGCGCGCTCAGTCGAGCTCTGCGAGCACGCGCTGAAGTTCGCGTCTCGCGTGCTGAGGGAAGGCGGCAATTTCGCGGTGAAGATGTTCTACGGGGACATGAGCAGGAGCTTCTTCGAATCGGTCAAGGGGCAGTTCGAGGAGGCGTACATGCATCACCCCAAAGCGTCTCGCTCGACCAGCTCCGAGATGTACGTCGTGGGCATAGGCTTCGCTGGACAGTGAGCTCATCATGTGGATGATCAAGAGCCGGACTCCCCTGGAGGAGTCCGCAAGAAGCTCGAGCCTTTGTCGGTGAGCGCATAGTACACGCGCACCCTTCGCTCGGGGGAGCGCTCCTCCTTCTCCACCGTGATCATACCGAGGTCCTGCAGCTCGGTCAGGTGCTGGTACACGCACACGAGGCTGATCTTCTTGCCGATCCTCTCGATGAGCTGCTTCCGGATCGCATAGGCGTAGTCCCCTTTCCCGGCCAGGATTTGGAGGATCCCCAGCTTCGTGTCCCCTATACGCTTCCCGGTCTGGCCGGAGTCAAACCTGGAGATGATCCTCCTCGCCGTGCGATTTTTCATCGCTATGCGTCTCGAGACGGCGGGGTCCTTGAGCCCCATCCCCGTTATGATGCACGCCACGGAATCGCTCCTATCGATGGTCCTTGAATCGATCAGCCTCCTCAGGGCGGCGATTGCGGATGCCGCTGCCGGCTCGGCGAAGATGCCCTCGTTCCTGGCCAGGATGCTGACGGCATCGAGTATGTCCTTCTCCGAAACTGCGACGGCATCTCCTCTGCTCTCCTTGATGGCGTCGAGGGCCTCTTGGGCCATCGCTGGCTTCTCGATTGCGATGTACTTCGCGAACGTGCTGTTGCTCCTACGGTGTCTCGTGTCTGTCTTGTGCATCAGGTCGGCGATGGGGGAGCATCCCTGGACCTGCACCCCCACCAGCCTCGTCCCGTTCTCCTCGATGAATCCGGCCTCTTCCAGCTCCATGAGCCCCTTGTGGATCATCGAGAGGTGCGAGCCGTTGCCCGTGGGGACGATTGTCCAGTCAGGAGTCTTCCAGCCAAGCTGCTCCGCGACCTCGAACCCCGTAGTCTTCAGCCCCTCCAAGAAGAACGGGTTCCTGTACGTGACGGGATAGAATTCGTCCTGGACCGCCTCCAGCTGTCTGTTCGCGTCTTCCTGGGAGTCACATTGCACTATCTCCGCCCCGTAGGCGACTATCTGGAACAGCTTGACGAGGTCCATCTCCACCTGCAAGTAAGCCCTGGGCCTCAGGCCTCCGCGCGCGCAGTATGCTGCAAGGCTCGAGGCCAGGTTTCCGGACCACGCACATGCCGCACCCTTGGAACCGATTGCCTTCGCCCTGGAGATGTCGACTGTCATCCCTCTGTCAATGAATGCACCTGAGGGGTTCGAGGTCTCATCCTTGATGTAGAGCTGCTTGAGACCCATTATCCCGGCGAGCGAGTTTGCCCTGAGGAGGTTCGTGTTGCCCTCGCCGAGGGTTACAATCGCGTTCGGGTTGATCACGGGGAGCAGGTCCCTGTATCTCCAAATGCCGCGCTCCCTCGAGTTCTGCACCGACTCCTTCGAGATCGTCTTGCGTGCTCCGGCGACGTCCATGACCACCTCGAGCCTTCCGTTGCATGACCGGCACTCCGGCAGGGCAGAACTGAACGGGACCACCTTGCCGCAGCCCTTGCACCTCACGCAGGAGAAGTTGCGCTGCACCGTCTCAGCACCCTTATGCATAGGCCGCGTTGGCAATACATAAGGTTTTCCTTAACTATCGCCGCCCCCTTGTTGAACCTGATGACCATGTTGCCGGACATGCGCATGATGAGGGCGCTGCATGAAAGGAACTGGCGACGGCCTGGCAGCCGCTCGCTGGTGCGGTATCTCAGATCCGAGTGCTGCGAGCTCCCGAAGGTCGGAGGCAAGCCGGGAGGGGCTCGCATGAGCGGCACGGCGTGCGAATCAACGGAAGGTTCGGAGGCGGAGGGGCAGCCGGACGGTGTCGCCTTCGCACCGCGCCTCCGCTGCGCCGCCCCCGACTCGCAAGCCTAGTCCCAGAATCTCTTTGTCCTAGCGTAGGTGATCTCAGCGGCCAGGATATCCCTGAGGAACTCCTCCTCCTCGACCTGATACCTCGCGAGGATCCTCGCCGCGGTGTCAGGTCCCACTCCTCTCCCTACCATGGCCATGGCGGCTTTCTTGCCGTGGGCCATTACGAGGTTGGCGTTCTTGTAGATGCTCTTCAGCTGCCTTCGCTGCTCGTCGCTCGAGGCCCCCTTCCTGAGTATGTCGAAGTGAGCCTTCATGTACGGCTGAATAGCGGCCATGAGCACTCCATCGCATTTCGCGCACCTGACCTTGGGCTGCATGTTCTGGACCGATGTTCGTTTCTGAGTCCTGCAGTTCATGCAGACGAGCACGACCTCTTCCTTCAGCAGCCGCTCCTTGAGGGCCATCAGAACTGCCTTGTCAGCTCTCTGAGGCTGCATGAGCTCTTTCCTGGTCCCGATCGCCTGCTTCCCGATATGCGACAGCGGCCCGGTCTTGAGGTCTATCGTCCCGTCCTGGATGCGTCGGAGGACCGTCTCGGTCGTGTCGACGTCCATGTTCTCCCACAGTGTCTTGGCCAGGGCTTCCTCGAACATTGGCGTGCGCTCGAATACCTCGACGAGCTTCGACAGGTTCAGCATCTTGTAGTCCGCGCCCTTGCTCACGGCGCCGAACTTCTTCGCGACGTGCACGAACTGCCACCGGAGGTAGGAGGAGTTGCGCACGAGCAGCCTCAACAGTTGGACGAGAGAGGTCGGGTCCGTCTCCTTGAGGACCTTGGCGACATCCGCCGCCTTGACGTTCCTGGGCGTCTCGAGGACGATCGAATAGACGTCCGACTGGACCCCGATGCTCTCCCCGAACCTGGCGGTCAGGAGCCCCGCCACAAGCTTCGAGAGCGTCTCGTTGACCTTGCTGCCGAAGCAGCAGTTGATGACGATCACTCCGTCCCCCTGCTCCACGGTCACGAGCTTGTCGGTTGGCAGAGGCTGCTCTCCCTGGCTCCTGATCCAATCGAGCAGTTCCTTCTTTGTATGCTCGTCGCAGGGGTAGGGCTCAAGCTCCTGAAGCCTCCTCATCGCCCCCACCTCTTGAGCGACCTCGTACGGAACAGGGATCTCCTCACCGACCCAGGAGGGTGTCGCGCCGATCTCATGGATCTGCTCGACCACGACCTCGTCCTCACCGACCTCGACCACCCGCCAAGTGCGCCCGCGCGCGACGAAGGTCGCGTATGGTTCTGCGTATGTCGCGACGAAGCTCTCGTCGAGCGTGCCTATGACCCCCCTTGAGGACACGTCCCTTATCTTGTACGTCTTCTCGTCAGGGATCATCGAGATGTTGTCGTAGAAGTGCTTCATGCCCGTGGTCTTCTTCCTGAAGACCGACTCGTCGTCCCACAGGATGTGCAGCTCCGCCAGCAGCCTGAGCACATCATCGAAGTCTGCCTTCTTCAGGTTCCTGAATGGATAGGCCTTCTTGATCACGGAGAAGGCCCGCTCCCTGCCGACTTTCGGCTCGGTGAGGGTCATCGCGACGAGCTGGTTTGCCAGGACGGCCATGGGGTTCTCGCGGATCTCGAACCTCTCGAGCTCCTCGACCATCGCCCGCCTGGCGATCGCGAGGCTCTCCGCGACCTCCACAGGTGTTGTGGCGACGATCTTGCCCAGCGAGACCTCCCCAATCCGGTGGCCTGACCTTCCGACTCTCTGTATGAGCCTGGTCACCTGCCTCGGCGAGTTGAACTGGATGGTGAAGTCCGCGGAACCCACATCGATTCCGAGCTCCAGCGACGAAGTGCAGATGAGAGCCTTCAGCTTCTCGGCCTTGAAGTCGTCCTCCATCTGTACCCTGATTTCCTTCGACAGCGAGCCGTGGTGGACGCCCACCTTGAACTCCTCGTCCCAGAGATGGTATCTGACGCCAAGGGCCTCCGCGTAGTCCCGTGTGTTCACGAAGAACAGCGTTGACCTGTGCTCTTCGACGAGCTCCCTGCACCTCTTCATGCACGCCAAGTGCTTGAGGTCAGTCTGGAGCTTGTCTGCCAGTGCCTTGTCCTGGGGGTCCTCCGCGGGACTCTCCGTTGACACTCGCATGTCCTTGGCGGCGGAGACTCGGAGTGTCTTGACCTTCCTCCCGATTCCCGCGAGGTAGCTGGAGACCTCGTCGATGGAGCCGACCGTCGCCGACAGCCCTATCCTCTGGAACTCCCCCGCGACCGCAGCGAGCCTCTCGAGTGCGACCGCGAGCTGCGCCCCCCGCTCGTCCTCCGCGAGCTCGTGGATCTCGTCGACGATCACATGCCTGACGTGCTTGAGGTGCTGCCTCAGCACTCGGCCGGTGAACATAATCTGAAGCGTCTCAGGAGTGGTGATGAGAATGTCAGGGGGGTTCTTTGACTGGGCTGTTCTCTCGGACTGCGGCGTGTCGCCGTGCCTCACTGCGATGCGCAGCCCGACGGCCTCTGCGAACTCCTTGAGGCGTCTGAGAAGGTCCCGGTTCAGCGCCCTCAGCGGGGTGACGTAGATGCACCTAATGCCGTCCCTCCTGCCACCTGCGAGCAGGTGCAGCACCGGAAGCATCGCTGCTTCCGTCTTTCCTATGCCCGTCGGTGCGACGAGCAGGACATGGTTCCCCGAGAGCACTGCAGGTATGGCTTCCCGCTGCGGCTCCGTAGGTTCCGTGATGTCACGCGCCACCAGCAGTCTCTGCAGCCTCTCGTCCAGGAGGCCGAACCCGCTCATCGGAGCGCACAGCGTCCGCGCGTGTATAAAACCTTTCCAGTTTTCCATGACTGCTGAGCACTGACAATCAAGCCATCTCCTCCTTTCTCACGTGGGGTCATTATGTCGAGAAAGGCTCGTCCGTGCAATCTGTTTTTATCGTGAGTCGCCGTTCCTTGTCCGGACAAGATGACGAAGATCAAGGCCGTGAAGGCGCGCGAGGTGCTCGACTCCAGGGGGAACCCGACGATCGAGGTGGACGTCATCCTCGTCACTGGCAAGGTCGGTCGCGCGTCCGTCCCGAGCGGAGCCTCCACGGGAACCAGAGAGGCCGTCGAACTCCGAGACGGCGAGAAGAGGCGCTTCTTCGGCAAGGGAGTCCAGCGCGCCACGCAGAATGTGAACAAAATCATTGCCCCTGCGATTGTAGGTCGTGAGGTGAGCAGGCAGGCTGAGATCGACGGTATCATGCTCGACCTGGATGGGACCGAGAACAAGTCCAAGCTCGGCGCGAACGCCATCATGGGTGCATCATTGGCTGTCGCGCATGCGGCGGCTGCGGATGCCGGCGTGTCTCTCTATCGCTATCTGGGCGGGCCGAAGGCGACTCTGCTTCCAGTGCCGATGATGAACATACTCAACGGGGGCGTGCACGCGGACAACAATCTCGACTTCCAGGAATTCATGGTCGTTCCTACATGCGGGAGCTTCAGCGAGTCGCTGAGGTGCGGAACGGAGGTGTTCCACGCTCTGAGGGCGAACCTGCGGAAGAAGGGGCTGAGCACCGCCGTCGGCGACGAGGGCGGTTTCGCCCCGAGGCTCGGGTCGCACAACGAGGCTCTCGACCTCATGGTCGACTCCGCGGAATCCGCCGGACTGGTGCCAGGAAAGGAAGTCTTCCTGGCGATGGATCCCGCGTCGAGCGAGTTCTACGACGGCCGGGAGTATGTCTTCAAGAAAGGTTCGCTCGAGAAGTTCGCCCCTGACGAGATGGTCGACCTCTACGCGGACATGGTCAAGACATACCCAATCGTGTCGATTGAGGATGGCATGGCTGAGCAGGACTGGATCGGCTGGAAGGGGATGACCGCACGCCTGGGCCGGAAGATCCAGCTGGTCGGCGACGACCTGTTCGTCACCAACAGGAAGATCCTTGCCGAGGGCGTCGAGAAGGGCCTGGCCAACGCCATCCTGATCAAGGTGAACCAAATAGGCACCCTGACGGAGACGCTCGAGACGATGAAGTACGCCTCCAAGGTCCACTACAAATGCGTCGTGTCGCACAGGTCCGGGGAGACGGAAGATACGTCCATCAGCGACATCAGCGTGGCGACGAACGCGGGACAGATCAAGTCGGGCGCGCCGTCGAGAGGAGAGAGGACCGCGAAGTACAACCGCCTGCTGAGGATCGAGGAGGAGCTTGGCAAGAAGGCCCGGTTCCCGGGGAAGGCGGCCTTCAAGGTCGCGTGACTCCGGCTTGGTCCACGTCAGGTCGGGCCAGTGTTCATGTGCCGTTCTCTTCCTGGGCAGTTGATTCAGACGGCTCGGGATGGCTACCGTTCTCAGAGGCGTTTGAACATCAATAGCCGATGATAGTGGTCATTCGACCACTCATGTTGTCATGTGTACGACAATCAAACATTTCATAGTCCATTTCTAGACACAATGATAATTATACTCCGCCGGCATTCGGGAATGAAGGCAGGGAGGACTTTGAGGCAGGCAGGCTCTGAGTCACGCGGGACGTCGGCTCTTCTCGATCACTTATCGCATCTCGGCAGCGAGATTTCCCTCCTTGGGAACGGGCTGAAGGTCCAGCCTAGGAGCGATTGGCAGGTGCCCGGGCACAGCTGAAGGGTTTGGGCCCTGTCGATTGGTGGTGTTGGCAATGAGCATGAAGAAGACGAGCAAGCGTGAGACGGGATCGTGCGCCTCATTCGTGTCGGGAGCTGCGGGCTTCGCTACGCACCTCGATTCCCATAACCCCCTGCTCGGGCCGATCGGCATCGTCGACACCACTTGCAGAGACGGCGAGCAGATGCCCGGTATCTCCTTCACGCTGGAGGAGAAGCTGGAGATTGCGAGGAAGCTCGAGCTGATGGGGGTGGAGCAGCTCGAGACGTTCGCGACCTACAACGACAGCGACAGGAAGTGCGCGAAGCGCCTCAGGAAGCAGACGAGCTCAATCTCCATCATGGGCTGGAACCGGATGGTCAAGGCCGACATCGAGGACTCGATCGCCCACGATGTCGACGCTGTCTCGATCTCCACGGACACGTCCGATATCGCGCTTGAGCAGAAGCTGAAGATGACAAAGGACCAGCAGCTCGAGAGACTCGTGGACTGCGTGAAGTTCGCCAAGTCCAAGGGGATGTACGTCTGCTTCAACGCGGGCGATGCCACCAGGAGCGATGTGGAGTACTTGTTGAGATTCGCACGGGCCGGCAAGGAGGCGGGTGGGGACAGGTTCAGGATATGCGACACGATCGGAGTTCTGACGCCTGCTTCCTCGAAGAAGCTCATAGAGGCCGTGATGTCCAACGTCGACATCGACATCGAGTTCCACGCTCACAACGACTTCGGCCTCGCGGTGGCCAACGCGCTCGCGGCCTGCGAGGCCGCGGCCAAGTTCAGCGGCCGGAAGCTCTGGGTATCGACCACGGTCAACGGCTTGGGAGAGCGCGCGGGCAACGTGTCGCTCGAGGTGCTTGTCATGAACCTCCACAGCCACTACGGGATTGAGCGGTACAACGTCGAGCACATTCTGCCCCTCTGCAAGCACGTCGAGAAGGCTACTGGTCTCGGCATCCCGTTGAACTATCCCATTGTCGGCGGCAACATGTTCACTCACAAGTCGGGCATTCACGTCGACGGCGTGCTGAAGAATCCGAGCCTGTACGAGGCCTTCGACCCCGCGAAGCTCGGGATGACCAGGAGGATATCATTGGGGAAGCACTCGGGGAAAGCGTCCATCAAACACAAGCTCGAGCAGCTCGGGCTGGTCGCGACTCCAGAAGCTATGGAGCTTCTGAGGGTAGAGGTTAGCAAGGTCGGAGAGGTCAAGAAGAGGGATCTTCTGGACGAGGAGTTCATGGAGATCTTTCGCAGGCTCGAGATGAACGGCAGATTCCCGAAGGACTCTCCTGCTTCTGCCGATAAGAAATCAGCCGCTGTCGAGAGCAACCTCATGTCAGGGTTCGCGTAGGTGCGTGTGATGGGCAAGACAATCGCTGAGAAGATTCTTGCAGCACACTCGGGCGTGGACTGTCACGCGGGCGAGATTGTAGTCGCCTCCGTCGACTTCGCCATGGCCCAGGACGGCACATCCATGATGATGATAAGGGAACTGGAAGAGCTCGGCTTCCAGTCTGCCAACACGAAGAGAGGCCTTGTCCTGGTGATCGACCACAACTCCCCTTGTCCATCAGTCGACGTCGCGAAGATTCACGGCAAGATCCGGGCGTTCGCAAGGTCCAAGGACTTGCCAGTCTTCGATGTCGGCGAAGGCGTGTGTCACCAGGTGATCCCTGAGAGCGGGAAGGTGTTGCCAGGCGACCTGGTCGTTGGGGCGGATTCGCACACGTGCACCTACGGTGCGCTCAACGCGTGTTCGACAGGCCTCGGGTCCGCGGACATCGCGGCAGCAGCCTACACCGGCAAGCTGTGGTTCAAGGTCCCGGAGACCTTCAAGATGCTAGTCTCTGGCAGTTTCACAGAGCACGTGGGCGCCAAGGACCTCATCCTCGAAGTCATCGGAAAGGTCACAGCTGACGGAGCGACATACAAGTCCGTCGAATTCTCGGGGGAGGCCATCGAACTGATGGCGATGGACGGAAGGATGACCGTCGCCAATATGTCAGTCGAGATGGGTGCCAAGTTCTGCCCGTTTGCGTTCGACAGCATTACGGCGGGATGGTACACCAAGATCGGACAGGCGATTGAAGGTGGCGTGGCTAGCGACATCGACGCGTATTACGAAAAGCGCTTCGAATTCGACGCGGGGGACCTCGTGCCGAAGGTGGCGAGGCCGCACAGAGTCGACAGCGTCGTGGATGTCGCTTGCCTCCGAGGCACGCAAATAAGCCAGGTGTTCCTCGGGACTTGCACCA
>Ga0315314_1002218_pt1 | contig 16267 bp, 19 predicted proteins | sample TDP9_MG_FD_203631 | JGI IMG/M metagenome (GOLD analysis project Ga0315314, IMG submission 203631) | Freshwater sediment microbial communities from Lake Towuti, South Sulawesi, Indonesia - TDP9 | ecosystem: Environmental > Aquatic > Freshwater > Lake > Sediment | place: Indonesia: South Sulawesi...
GGCGTCTACTTGGTAGGTTTTTTCGGCTTCTCTGTAGAGGAATGATAGTGTTTGGGCTTGTTGTGCTAGTGTTTGGAAGTCTTCCCATTGTTTGCAGCGTAAAATGACTGGTGGACCTTGCACTTCTCTGGTTTGTATCGGTCCAATTCTTTGTTCCTGTGTTGGCTGTATTGCTATTGGAGGGGGGGCTTCGTGGGAAGCGGATAGATATGTGATGAGGTTTGTTATTTCGTTCTGCAACGTGGTTAATCTTTCTTCAACTTTCTCTATTTTTCCGCTTAATTCGCCAGTCTGGCCTAGTCTTTCGGTTATGTTTCCTAACTCGCTTATCAGTCGGTCTAAGTCTTTTTCGTGTTCTTTCAGGACATTGACTATGAAATCTAGCGCTTCGAAAGCTTCGTCCTTCGATGGAGCTTTCTTGGACATTGCTTTTCGCCCTTTTTTCTTCACTCTATAGATTCCCTTCTCTATAAATAAACGTAGCGAATCCATAAAACGTATCCTTGTGAAGAGGTATCCGTACTTATTGAGAATAAGGTGTGAGTTTTTGGATTAAAGCGCGTAGTTAGTGCAATTTAAAAAATAGATAGAAAAAGGTGGATATTAGTGCACTATCAGTGGGGCTTCTGCTTTGCTTGGTTCGTGAGTTGGTGAGCCAGCGTAGCTTACTCTGAGTAGGTATATTCCTAGCGATGGAGCAGTGAAGGTCTTTGAGAAAATGCCATAGAAGTCAGTGGTTAATGTGCCTGCTGGATGCCAGGTTAACCCATAGTCGGTGCTATATGCCAATGTGACAGTGGCAAATTTAATTGGATTACTGAACTGATCAATCAAAATGCCCTCAAGTATGCAGGTTTTTCCTGGATTGACAGGGTTTGGAACGAATATGAAGTAGATTTTGCTTTTTGCTTTGACGACCAATATTTCCCAGTCAGAAGACGGAAAGTACTGGGGTGAGCCTGTGAATTCTGCTGTGATGTTGAAGGTGCCCGCAACCTTAACTTGACCGGTGGCTTTGAACCATCCTGTAGAGTTTGTCGTGAGCGTTACTACAGCCGAACCATTAGCTTTGATAGTTACTGGTGCACTTGGAATGGGTAAACCTTCGTTTGCAGTTAGGTTTCCTTGAAGAGTAACGGTTTGTCCCCAAACTGTTGGGTTAGGCAAGAGGTCAAGATGTATTTTTGTTGGAATACCCGCACCCGAACTGATTTGATAATAGCCATCTATTCTTTCCTCATCATTGAACTCTATGTTTTCATCGAGTGTCCATGTGCTGTCGGGTTCAAACCAAAGCTTACACGAATATGTAAACCCTTGAGGCGGCACAGTCATGATTGTGAAGTTTACTTGCACTAGGCCTGCGTCTATTCCACTGTATTCTATTGCCCCCCAAGTAGTTGTCGTCATCATGAAATATTGGTGGGTTGCATTAAAGTCATCTATGGCTGGTGGTATTGACGGGTATGAATCTGGCGGGAATATGAAGTCTGGCGCATAGGATATGTCGGCTTTTGAGACATTTAGTAGGCTTTTATCCCATACAAGTTCAACTTGCCAACCAGCCACTTGGGAATAATTGTGGATTCTTGCTTGAACTGTGAACTTTGTCCCGTTTGTTGTTGGTGGACTTGTGAAGTTGCATGATGCTGGTGATACGTAGATTGTTGCGTAGCCTTCGCCTGGTCCGGGTTCCATCGAGAATACGAAGCCCACTTCTGTAATGCCTAACAGGATTGAGACGGTGAGAATTGCTGTCAAGAACGTTTTTCTAAGCATGTTTTCTTCCCTTCTTACTTTTTGTAAACTCTGTGTATGTCGAACAGTTGTATTTTAGGTTTTCTTAAGTTAGTTATAGAACAAAGTTCCATTTCTTGCTTGTTCAGTAATTGAGATTCGTATGGGAGAGTTAAAATATCGGTTTCAAAGATGTTGTAGATACTGCATAGAAGAGGTTCTGCAGATGCACGAAACTTTGCAATTCTCTGAAAGAGAAGAAGTCGTCAGGTTCATATCGGAAAAGGGCATTAAGGTTCTTAATTTGTGCCACATTCCGGAAGAAGGGAGACTAAAGACCTTAAGTTTTTCAGCGACGAACCGCGATAGAGTCTATGAAGTTTTGGAGTTTGGCGAGAGGGTTGACGGTTCAAATTTGTTCTCGTTTATCGAGGCGGGTAAAAGTGACATTTACATAATGCCCAGGCTAGGTAGAGCCTTTATTAATCCGTTTTCAACGTTGCCAACACTGAACATTTTATGCGATTATTTGGATGAGCATGGAAAACCATTGGATGTTGCGCCAAAAAATGTTTTAGCACGGGCTGAAGAAAAATTGCATTCTTCAAACGGCGTTATTTTGAAGGCTTTAGCAGAACTCGAGTATTACGTAATTTCTAAAACAGAAACTGAGATGTTGTTTCCAGGCACTCCGGATAAAAATTACCATGAGTCTGCACCGTTCACGAGGTTTGAAGATTTAAGAAATGAGGTTTTGGTTGCGCTGGCTGATGTTGGCGTCGTAACTAAGTATGGACATAGCGAAGTTGGTCGAGTATTTGGCAAAGACGGCTCATTCATGGAGCAGCAAGAAGTAGAGTTCATACCGCAGAATCTGGCAGAGATGGCTGAAACCATTACAATTGCAAAGTGGGTCATCCGTAATGTTTGTGTGAAGCATGGAGTTTCCGCTTCTTTTTCGCCAAAAATTGCTCTTGAACATGTTGGGAATGGAATGCACCTTCACTTGTGCGTTTTTAAAAATGGGGAGAACATAGTTGCAAATCCGAATGGAACCCTGAGCAATGAAGCCATGAAAATGATAGGTGGAATACTAAAATTTGCATCAAGCCTTTCAGCTTTTGGAAACCCAACACCAGTATCGTATCTGCGTTTTATTGCTCGTAAGGAGTCGCCGATGCATATTTGTTGGAGTGCAAGAAACCGTTTAGCCCTGATACGCATACCCTTGTGGTGGAGCTTTGCAAAGAAAGGACTAGAAAAGGGTAATTGTAGAGAAACCTTCGAATATCGAGGTCCAGACCCGTTGGCAAATGCTCACTTGCTTTCTGCTGGATTAGCCGTAGCCGTGAATTATGGTTTGGAAAATTCTGAAGAAGCCTTGAAAATAGCTGAAGAATTGCACATTGAAAGAACCACTGGCAAGAGAAGAAGGTTTAAGGTTTTGCCTCAGTCTTGCAGTGAATCTGCTAAGAAGCTCAGGAAGGATAGACGCTTTTATGAAGCGAACGGCGTTTTCCCGAAGAAATTGGTTGACGCAACAATAGAGCATTTGAAAGCGTTTAGGGATAAGGATTTATGGAAGAACCTATCGGATAAGCCGGAGAAAATTGAGAAAACGTTAAAGCAGTATTTGCACTGCGGCTGAATGGGAAATGCTTAATAGCCTATCCATGACGGTTAAAGTTTCAGAACAAAGCTAGAGGGCGGGTAGATCAGCTTGGAATGATCGCCACGTTGGCATCGTGGAGGTCGCGGGTTCAAATCCCGCCCCGTCCACCATGCGCGAACCCCGACCCTCCAGAGTTTTCAGCACCATCTGGGAATTGAAGAAAAATGGTAGAGCAGAATCCACGCTGGCTGGCTTAGCGAAACGGTTGAGGATGATTGCCAAGGACACCGACATTGACGATCCTGAACGGGTTAAGGAGTACATTGCCGCGAAGCAGACGAGTAACACGTACAAGGAGGGGTTGGTGCAGGCTTACGACCATTACGTTAGATTAAATGGGCTAAGATGGCAGAAGCCAGTGTACGCCAGAGAAGAGAACGCCATTAAGGTTCCAACGAGCGAGAACGTTGAAAAACTAATCGCTTACGCTGGACCTAAATACTCGACGATAATCTCGGTGTTCCGCGACACGGGGGCAAGACCATGCGAATTGGAAAGGGTGCGATTGAAGGACATTGATTTGGAGCAGGGGATAATCTATTTGCCCAGTAGAAAGGGCTCGAAAGGGCGACCGAAGAAGCTTAAGCCTCAAACGTTGGCTATGCTGAAGGCTTACATAAACCGAGGCTGCTTCAACTTTGACCAGCCGATTTTTCCATCGGGTAAGATGATGGGTCACGCTTTCAGACGACAACGCAACAGATTAGCCAGAAAGATTGGAGACCCTGCGATTAGAACGATTCGGCTGTATGATTTGAGGCATTACTACGCGACTATGCTTTACTTGAGGACCAAGGACATTGTTTACACTCAGCAGGAAATGGGGCACAGACGCCTAACAAACACTTTGAAGTATGTTCACCTTGTTAATTTCAAAGAGGACGAATGGACAAGCAAAGTTGCACGGACGCTGAACGAGGCTTGCAGCCTGATCGACGCTGGCTTTGAATACGTAACCGACATGGAAGGCGTCAAAATCTTCAGAAAACGCAAATAAAGCCAAAGCGAGGCAGAAAACCCTCAACTAACCCTTTCTTTTTCTCTTCTTGACGTTATGTTCAACTGCCGCCTTTCTGTACCATATAAAATGGTGATTCTACCTTTGTATTTCTCTACATCATTTTCGCCATGAAGCTCAAGTTATACATACGCATTTATACACTGTAAACTGAAACTAACATTATGCCACTTGCAAAGATTCCCTTCAAGAATGTAGAGCCCCTATTAAGAAAACATCTTTCTAAGCAAGAGGACTTAGAAACAAAGGCATTGATGAAAAAATTCTCAGGAGCGAAACAGCGGGGTTATTTAAGAAAATCTGAGTTGATTGATGTGTGCTATTGGAAATCTGCTCGCGCCATCAACCTCATCAAGTTGAACTCGCCAAGTGAAATCAGAAAGCTCACTGAACAAGCTTTCGCCACTCGATTTGAGAAGAAGAAACTTGAACTCTTAACCACTCTTTCGGGGGTCGATATCCCAATGGCATCGTCGATTCTGACGCTGATAGATCCAAAGAATTACGGAGTGATTGACATAAGAGCGTGGCAAGTGCTCTTTGAAATGGGGACCGTAAATACAAACCCGAAAGGTGTTAATTTTAGCTTCAAAGAATGGTATAGATACCTTCAGATAATCCGATATTTTGCCAAGAAATTCAAGGCAACGGCAAGAGACATTGAGCGGACACTCTATGAAGCTCATCAGCACTATCAAAAGGGAAAATTGTATGAGCATTGACGATAAGGATAGCGCTTGGTTTAGTGATGACTGAATCACATGGAATGAGCGGCTTATGGATATTGAAGAAACTATTGAAAATGCTTGGCTTAAAACTGTTGAAGATTTCAAAAAAGCTGTCACAAGTGGAGATGCTTGGCTTTGGACAGAGAATACATTCAGGTTGAATTTCTTTCGTCGTTTGTGTGAGACTGCCAGCTTTGAAAGAGTTTTAGCAGACACGGCTTATCATGTAGGTGATGTCGACCTAAAGCCTGACATTGTTGCAGATGTAATGATTGATGGAAACATCAAAACAATCGTTTTTGAAATGAAGTTTTTCCAAGGATCAGAAACATGGAAGAAGGATTTGGAGAAACTTAGCAAGTACAGTCTTGTAGGATGGGACTATGGGTACTTTCTCGCGATTGGGCGACCTGAAGAGTGCGAGGAGCTTCTTAAGGTGCCCGTCGAAGAGCAACCTGACTATCGGTTGAAAAGGTTAGTCTACGCTACTCAACCACTCACTAAGCCAACTTATTCAAAGTTTGCTGAGTATGTGTTGAAGAAATCGCTCGAAAAAAATGTCCCATATGTGATAAACGAGCTTTATGGAGCGGTTGCTTGGTATGAAAATTGGTTGATCCATTTCGATATGACGGCCAAGGAAAATAAAATCGTAGTATGGGCTTTGTTTTATGGAAATGAGGTTGAAGGATGCAAATTAAGTGAACGCGACTTTCAATGGATCACTTTTGATGATGAAGGCGTGATGCATTTATCAGGAGCTTATACTGGACGGATACTGATCTGTGAGTTCGATTGGGCTGCAAGCGTTGACGAAACAGCCAGAGGTGTGCAGGAAGCATTGAGCCAGTTCTGGAAAAAAATCGCATCCTTCTGATGGACGGATTGAGCTTTGAATGAAGACGATTTTAAGAAAAGGCTGGTTAGTGATTTAACCAGCAGAGGTGTTTATTCCACTGACCTTGTTCATGGTACGTTTGACATTTTGGCTAACCAGAAGTTGGTTGAAGTTAAAAAGCTAAGCAAATCGAAGAATCTAATATACAAGAAACACACAATCTATTTTGGCAAGCCCCAAAGCGATGAAATGAAGCGAATGTGGAAGTGGAAGAAAGAACAACCTTATGTAGTTGTTTTTGGTGAAGAGCCAGAAAGATATTATTTGATGCCTCCTGACATGACTGCAGAAAAAGTCAGAAGTCGACTAATTGAACGGAATTTTCGAGTAATGTGGATAACGGAAGACAAGCTCGAAAAACCAGGAATCCGTCTTTTCCATTCTTACGAAGGTCTGCTCAAAGCTCTCATTGAATTTTTGAGCTAATTCTTTCAATTGTCATGTGTATCAACAGCCACGTTATTGATATTTGATACAAATCGGAAGCTTATCCTGGCGATTTATCCTGGTAACGTATCATTACAAAAAATAAGTATGTGAAAACAGTATAAAGCCTCCTCATGACTGCCACCAAGATTCTGATGCTTTTGCTGGAGACACCACGCTTATCGCCAGCGTTGATATCGTCGAAGTCAGGGATTGCCATCCACTATGTTAGGAACCTTCTCGCTGTTTTGTTGGAATTGAAACTTGTCGAGACTCCTGCAAGAGGGCTCTATCAGATAACGAGTCTTGGCGAGTATGTCTTGCAGCGGATAACGTAGTGTGGGAGGTGAATTGATGCCTGAAGTTGGATGGTGTAATAACTGCAACGTTCCTATCTTGGATGGACGTGAATGCGGCATATGCCATAGTCGCAGTCTCAAACTTAAATTCCCAAAGGCAGAACTGAAGCCCATTTTCAAGGAAGAAAAGAGCCTGTACAGAAAAATTTTGGCTGAGAACGGGGTATTTTCTCACGACATTTTCCCTAAAGGCATGTCTTTTTACAATATCATGGGCGAAGTTGTTATTGACGGTAATAAGGTGTTCCGTCTCTCTTATGATGAAAAGAAACAAGATTGGAGAGTTAAATTTTTCAAAAATTTTGAGAATGAGGTGCCCTCTTTCAAGGGTAGCGACCTCAAAGACCTAATCAAGGCAAACCAAGCCATTCTTAAGCAAAAAGAGAAAGAAGCTGTAGAATTCCTTAGGAAAACCATCAAGAGATATTCCCGCTTGCCGTTAGCCGTGTCTTTTAGTGGTGGAAAAGATAGTGTTGCAACATTATTTCTTACGAGATTGATAAAACGAAATGCGGACGCAATTTTCCTTAACACTACAATCGAATTCGACGAAACCGTGGAATACGTACACGATTTGGCGAGAATGTGGAAGATTAATCTTGTTGAGGTAATGCCTCCCCAAGATTTCTTTAATCTTTGCAGAGAGCTCGGGCCGCCCAGCACCAAAATGAAGTGGTGTTGCAAGACTCAGAAGTTTAGTCCCCAAAATCAATTGATTAACGAACGTTATCCTAAGGGAGTTTTGGTTATCAGTGGAATCAGAAAGAAGGAGTCTAACATTAGGTCAAAATTCAAAAGAATCCAACGAAACAAGATGATACCAAAACAGGTTTTGGTTTTTCCAATACTTAACTGGAGTTCTTTGGATGTTTGGCTGTATCTCCTTTGGAAAAAGATACCTTTTAACAACATGTACAACCAAGGCTTTGCCAGGATAGGGTGTTGGGCATGCCCAGAAAAAAGCCTACGTGATTTCAAACTCGTGGAGACCGCACGTCCCGACTTGGTTAGAAGGCTTCGACGAATCTTAAGAAACTATGCAAAGCAAATTCAAATCGAAAATCCAGAGACTTGGATTAGAAGCGGCAAGTGGCGATTCCGAAAAACAAAATGGATTAAGACAGTCGCCTGCACATCATCACAACTATGTTCTCTGGGAAATGAAACGGTCTACAATTTTGCTGATGCTTCAGACATGGATCGAGTGAATGAATTTGTGAAAGTTTTTGGACACATAACCAAGACAGGACCCATGACAAAGATTGCCAATTCCAGAATAGAAATCACGATAGTCGGAAGCAAAATGCGTACCAAGATGAAAAACCCTGATGTCTTTCCGATATTCGAAAAGCAACTCACAAGAGCATTAAACTGTGTTGGCTGTGGTGCCTGCGTGGGAATATGTAGCGCTGGCGCATTGAAGATTGAGTCGGGAGAGATTAAAATTGGAGCAGAGTGCACCCACTGCTTGCGTTGTGTGACATCAAATGGCATCAGAATGTCATGTGTCTCTGTAAACTACAAGCCTCACGTTCTTTCAGTTACCTAATCTTGCTTTTCCGCATTAGCCAAGAAATAATGATGCGTTCGACCAGATTTGCAGGCTTTTTGGTTTTTCTCCGCAAAGCCATGAAAGTTCTTCGAGGAAACTTGATTGTTAGGGATATCAGATCTTCTCTCTGAGGTTCGTATGAATAGAGACTGCCATCTTTTGCCAGCCAATCTTCCACGATACTATTAATCAGCAAACGAATATCTTTTGATTCTTTTTGGAGCATTGCATACATTTCTTTAGGAAGAGCAATCATTGCAATGTTAACTTCTTTTTTCTCAAGTTCACTCAGCACTTCAGCCCGTATGCTCGCAACAGGCTTGTCGGGATTTTCTGATACGCGTCTAATCACCTTTCTGGCGTCCTTAAATGGCAAACCAGAGACAGCTCTTGCAGCTTCGAGCTGCTTATTGGAATCTAAGGGCACCAGATCGAAAGCAACCGTAATTGGTATTTTTCGTTGAGATATGAGTTTTTGCACCTCTGCAGGAAGATCCGGGATTTTTGACAATATTCTGACTGTCTCTCTTCCTATCCCAAGTTTTTCAGCAACACTTTCAGGAGACCCATATAGATTTACAAGAGCCTTGCAGGTACTTGCATATTTCATGGGATCCGCAGTCTTCTTCCCCTTCTTGAAGTCTGCGATGAAAGAAGCAAGAAGTTGTTTCTCGTTGCTCACCATCAACTATTCCCTTGGAATGTAGTCGTTTACGACAAGCCATTCGTTGATAATTCTGTGCGCCAAGTCTTCTGGACTTTCATCCTCTTCTTCTGCCGCTCTCTTAAGAGCTGCCAGCTCAGAGTCGGAGATGGATACATTGAACTTGATTAGGGTGACTTTTTTCTCCGCACGTTCTTTCAATTCCTCACGAGATATGGTAGGCATTCTTCTTGCAATAGATACTGCCACCTTCCGAGTTTCCCGAGAGACCTCGTCTTTTTTGGGCATTGCGGCGATATCTTTAGCAACTTGTACGACATCTTGGGGTGGTTTCCATTTTAACATGTGACGAAGGCTGGCGGCTTCGGTTGTCGTTAGCTTCTTTTCTTCTACCATCGTCTTGACTTCTTCGGGCAAGCCTTTGAAACCAAGCATAAAACTTACCCATCCTTCCGACATGCCTAATGCTTTAGCAACTGCTCTGTTAGATCCAAGTTGTCTTACAAGGTCAGAGACTGCTGCGGCTCGATCTGCTTCACTAAGATTGATTCTTTGAAGGTTTTCGATCGCTGATATTACACGCATATCCACTGGATTTAGGTCATCGTAGACCATTGCTGGTATCTTTTCTAAGCCAGCTTCTATTGCAGCCAAGAATCGGTTTTGACCCACTGGCAGTTCATATCTGTCTCCTCTCTTGACTACAATAACTGGTTGGAGAACTCCTTTTTCTTTGATACTTGCGATGAGTGAATCCAGCTCACCCTTTGTGGCTTTTATTTTCCTCACGTTGGTTTCGCTGACGTCTATTTTCGAGATTTCTATCTCTTCGAACTTTGGTTTCATGCTATCATCACACTCTCTTTTCTTCTTATGTGATTATCCATATTCATTTTAATTTGTCCCCATAACATGAATTGAGACCAAGAGCCAACGCTGCGGGTGGCGACTATCAGTCCCCATTACGAAGCGAAGCTCTCTTTTTCTTAACGAATCCAGTCGTCCTTCGAGCTCTCCGCTTGCCATTTCAGGGATGACCCTCCCCCAGCTGTCGAATCTCTTGAGTTCTCCTACTTCGCATATATGACCGCTGCATCCATCGCAGCACTGGAACCTTACTTTAGGTATGCCTTGTAACGCCAAAAAATCTGGCTTGATTGGTTGTATCATCCCCAGCGTTTTCTTTCCTTTCCAAGAGTCGTCATGAAGAAATGTTCCAAGCTCCGTATATTGGCGAAGAATCTTCTTGCATATGCTGTCATCGTTTATGTGATCTACCTTTTCTATTGATTCTGGGTATATTTTACGACTTTCAGGTCTTGTTGGCTCGGGTCGTTTTTCTCGGTACTCCACACGAATAACATCGAACTTTTCTACAGGCTTGATGCTTGGAACAAGTTGTTCCACAAAAAGAGGATATAATCGAAGCCAACCACTACTCTCTCCGACGCCTGCCACACAGTGGGTTAGGCATCCATACTTAGTGCTGTATGCAGGAACCCCTTTACCCAATACTATAATTGGTTCAGACAACTCTTGAGAGCTTGAATCTGATAACGTTGACTGTTTCATCAGGGTCCCACTCACCGTGTATACCCATCCATACCTTTTTAAATTGCTCCAAGCTATAGCCACCTTCTCGCCTTGCATCTTCCTCCTCGAATTCGCCCAGCTTTTTCCTGTAGACATCCGTTACTTCGAGATCGGCAAAGTAGGTAACCGAAGCACGCGCTAAGGATCCTTTTCGAATGTTCATTAGCAAACCTTTGCGGGACGTTTGGGTTTTGACTCCTTGAAGTATTCTTTTGTAGTGCTCATGGCTAAAAGGCAACATTGGAGGCGCCTCTACACTTTCTTTAAAGATTTCACGTACCTCTTTTTGAGGAGCATGCTCCACTTTTTTGATCACTTGACGAACAATCCGACGTGGTACATGTCTTCGGGCTACTTCTTTAACAAGCGAGACTTGTTTCTCGGGTCTTTCAACTTTCTTGATGATTTCTAAAGCTGTGGTATATTCTATTTTTCCTTTTGGAACAGCCCCTCCGGGCTTAACTTCGGGAGCAATTAGTTCTTGGATTTCCTTCGGGGCTTCGACTAATTGCATCCAGTCCCTTATTGTAGCTGGACTCAATCCGAGTTTTTCAGCTATGGCTTCATTGTTTGGGTATTCGTTAGGGAATTGATCTTTGAGCAATTTGCAGATTCGGCCTTTGTCAACGGCACTCAAATCTTCCCGGTGAATATTCTCAGCCAATATTATTTCCAAAGCTTCTCGGTCTGAGACATCTTTAATGATGGCCGGGATTTTTGTGATTCCGGCTCTTCGCGCTGCCTCTGATCTTCGGTCTCCTACTATTATTTCAAAGCTATCGCCTTTAGGGCGAAGGAGAATTGGATGAACCAATCCGAGCTTTTTGATGCTTTGCATTAATTCTTTGATTTTTTCTTGGTCCCTTGTTGATCTGGGCTTAAAACTGGACGGTCTAACTTTCTCTAACGCAACCTCTGAACTACTCAATCTCTATCACCACGTTCCTGAATACATTCTATTTGAGTTTCCACACCGTCCCTCTTTTTTCGTTCACCCTGGTTAGGCCTATGTCTTTTTCCATCATTCGAACCCACTTGTTGTTAGGAGCCTTTTGAGGCAAACCTAACTTGTTTTTTATCTCAGTCCAAGTAAGACCTTCCGGTTGAGTCTTCAGGACAGCCTCTATCTGTATTTTGAATTTCTCATACGGAGTAGTTTGTTCACTCAATTTCTTACCTCCTTTTTTCTTAGGGGGCTTCTTTTTTCGCGCCCTCAAGTCTCCAGACGACTTTCGCGGTTTTGATGTCTAATTGGCGTAATAGCCCGATGTCCTTTTCCATCATACTGACCCATAGGTTATTAGGAACTTTCTGGGGTAGCTGCAACTTTTGTCGAATTTCAGTCCACGAAAGCCCTTCTTTTTCAGTGCTTAGAAGGGCTGAGATTTTGTCTCTAAACTCCAAGTATGACATTTTTTGAGGCTTTTCTTTCTGTTTAGTCTGAGGTATAATCGAAAGCGATTTGCCTTTAACGTAGCTTTCAAGTTCTTCACCTTCCTTCCACCCGAGTTCTTCCACTTGAGATGGAGGGACAATGATTATCCACTTCGAATATTCGTTGTCACCGATTAGCCTTGAAACTTGCTTCAGAAGGCGCATATAGCCCCCTTCAGGGTTTGGTGAAATAGGTATCTAAGCTTATAAAGGTTTAGGTATCTAATTTGATACAAGCTTAGACACCTAAAAAGCGTTCCTATATAGAAGAATTAGAGCCTGCCGTGTACTTTCTCGGTAACCAGACTTAATGATTTAGCGTAATCCATGAAGGCAACCCGAAGGGCTTCGCTTTCATCCATGCCCAAGCTTTGGCATATCCTCTCGAGAAGCTTCTTCTGTTCAGGTGTTAAATAGACTTTAACGATTTTTCTGGCCATGCACGGGTCCTTCTAAGGTATCATGCAACATTTCTTTTCTAAATGCTTTGTTGTCGTTGAATGAAGAATAAACATCAATTTGGAAGTGTCATGATGCCCTATTGGACGAAAGAGCAAGAAACAGAGCTCAAGGACATGGTTGATCAAGGCAAAAGTCTTGAAGAGCTCGCGGAGCTTTTTCACCGCAGTCAGGAAGCCATACGCTTAAAGCTTAAGCGCTTAGGTCTACCAATACCTCTACCCCTATCTCCAATCAAAGTTACTACAACCACAACAACACCGAGTCCGGAGCCAGTTAAGCCAGCTGAACACCTCATCGACTACGAAGGCACCATGCGCCTATTGCTCGGAGCCATAAAACGGTTAAATGAACCCAACACCAGCCCAGAGGAAGTGAAAAAACTCCGACTACTAATCAGCGCCGCCAAAGCCTACGCCCTACTGTTAGCCCGATACGTGGACATGACTGGCGAAGAACTCAAAGACAAACAGCCCGAACCAGAAGAACCTAACGCGCTTAGTCTTGAAGAGAGAGTGAGCAAGCTGAAGGACATAGTGAGAAAATCTGCACCGACATGAAACAACGGAGGTGAAAAGCATGGGGGAAATCGAGCCGGTGCCCAAGCCTAAGGAAGACTCAACCCTTGAAATAGCTTATCGCACCGTTGCCTGCTGGCTAAAAGAACCGTTGGGCGTGATCAGTAAAGCCATTCCAAAAATGCCAGATCTGGAACAAACCACAGGGCTACAGCTGAAGGCTATGGTTGAGGAATACGACAGCGAAATCAAACGTTTTAAAGATTTGCTGGGTGGAAGATTGAAATCCCGCTTCCATGTGGTTGAACCTTCGGTTGCCGACTTCAGTGTGTTTAAGGCCAGACGATTAGAAAAAGAGCGCCAAGCAGACAAGGAAATCATAGAGAAGGGCATAGTCATACTCGAGAAGCGCAGAAGTAAGCTCTGGAGAAGACTCCAAATTCTAAAATTGAAGCAGCCCTTAGCCAATCGAAAACTGGGGGAAGCAAACCAAATCATCGAAGAAGCAAAGCATCTAAATGCCAAAATGATGGAGGAGGCAGACAAGCTGAAGCAGATGCTGCATAGGATGGAAAGCCTGAAGTCAAAGTACAATATAGTCTGCAACGAGTTTCAAAAAACAAATTTAGACCCGGAAAAACAGCTTCCACCGTTCAACGTCGAGTTACCACGTACAATACAGCAATTATTCCGCTGAAAGACCTGCAAGATTTCAAATGTCGGCGGAGAAAAAATCACCGCTCCGACAACATTTAAACCACGCCTCCTGGACAGCTAAAATGTTGTTGTTAATCGAAAATTTGCCCCAACAACATTTGAACCAAGTCTCCGCCAATCTCCCATGCTCGTAATGCCTTGAAACCCCATTCAGGGGGAGTCTACAGCTAAGTTGGCATCAAAACTTTTGCAGAACCCAAACAAAGTCTGCGGAACCTGCACGCATGTTCGGCTGAGCCTGGGCTTGATCGGAAGCTTAGACTTCAAATCAAGGCTGAAGCAAATCATGCAGCGTTTAACGGCACAGTGTCAAACAATGGAGAACATAACCATTGATAACGAGCTGTTCGAGGTTTTGGCGTTGCTCAACTGGCTGTCAAAGCAAAAATTCTACTGTCGAGCCGAACGAAGCTGGACCCATCTTTTTGATACGTCTTGCTTCGCTTGGCAACGGTATGAAGACCCTTAAAAGCAAACGTAACATCGCTTAGCTTCACTTATTCTAAACCAGATGAACTTCATTCGCGCCAAAAAAAATGTTTTTCATTTTGGAACTTTGTTTTCGGTTTCAGGTTCAGGGGGCCACCGGGTCCAAAGAGGTGCATAATCCGACAGCGTCAGAGTGACAACTTTCTTCCGAAAAGAGCCTTCATACAATGTGAGAAGAGGCGTAACCCTCAGCAATATTCTGCATTGGTCCATAATAATACGATCCAGTTCATGCCCTTCCCTAAGAAGCCTAACCGTGGCGTTCAGAGCATGTAGCTCGCTTCTAAGAATACCTAACTCTTCTTTCAACCACATCCTTTTATTTTCCAACAAAGAAAGCAACAAATCTCTATCTTGAGGCAGATTCAAATTCGAATCGTCAAAGGAAACTGTTCGCCCAACTTCCTTCAGCTTAAGTTCTTCGCCAGCTTTAGGCGCCAAAACATTTTGCAGGGCTTCGATGTCTTGTGACAAGTACAGCTGCTCCTGAAAAGGAAAGTTCACGTTAACATGCAACCTCGACGTTTGAACCTTCCCGCCAGGTGAAATTAAAACCTCCAGTCTAATGGGAAACTTGACAGTTAGGCTAATCAAACCCTTAGAAGTCACATGTCCACTTGCATGCCGATCATTCTGAGCCTTTCTCAATGTCTCCTCAAAATCAATGTTGGACTTGAAGACTCGTTGAACGCTTAACTCCATACTATCAACCGAAAAATACGGGGGTATCCGACTGCATATAGTTTTTCATCATGAGGGTGTGAAACATGCTTCCAACAATAGAATGCAAAAAATGTGAGTACAGATGGACCCCTCGAGTAGAACGACCTAAGAAATGCCCCCGATGCGGCAAGCGACTCGAAGACAAGGAGACATCAGCATAATGAGCTTGGAAGAGAAGTCACAGAAACTGGGCGAGATGCTGGCACAAATCCGCAACAGCTTTCAAGGAACAGTAGAAGCCATCGACACCTTCTTGGACTACCTTGGCAAGCCTTCAGAACCCGATCATCCAGAAGTTTACGAGAAACTCAACTGGGAAACCAGAACAGGCGACAAAGGACCCTTTCAAATGCTACGCAAAGATAACTGCAACGACACGCAACTGTTCAACCACCTCGAAGCCATTCTGAAACAAAACGAGAACCACATCTCCATAGGCGACTACCACTACTGGGCAGGCGAACAAGGCTACATCTTCAGACGAAAAAAGAAACAACAAAGACCGAGGGCAGAAAAATAGATGACTGAGCCCGAAGGCCCAGCCCCAAGACAAGAAGCATTGCAGAGAACAGATAAAGGTTATTATCGAGTTTTCACGACGGAGCCAAAGGTACGTCGCCACCTGCGAGATTTGATGCCTACGAGAAAGCGAGCGACCCTTCTTATGGAGTTGCTTTATCAGAACGATTTTGTTTTAGAGGCGCCTTACGAAATCATTCGTAAATTTGTGGTGGAGAAAGCCGACTTCATAGGACTTGACGATAGAACCACAACACAATACATCGGGCGACCCAGAAAAATCCTTGCCCCAGATGAGAACCCCAAAACAGACTTAACCATATGTTACCTCAAAACCAACACAAAAATATTCAAAGAGTACTCAGCTAAGCGCACTCTTCCTGAAAAGCTCGGTGTGTGCCAGAAACTTGGATATATGAGGTTTGAATACCGAGGTAAAACACCATTCCTAATCTTGAATCACAGTGAAGTGCCATTACCCTACCACATGAAAGAGAAGGCGCTATTTGATTCCGAGAAGAGTGAAGTCTCAGAGCGCTCCAAAGACGATTTGTGTGTGAGCCCTATAGGCTCAGAGACCCAGAACAGAGAGGCTGACATAGAGACGATAGTGATGGAGAGAAAGAAGAGAGAGAAGAGACTCTAAGCAGCACACACAAATTTGCTCCAAAGATTTGAAGAGCAGTCTCACACGTTCCCCTCGAGAAAAAGCATGTTTGAAGTCTTTTCATGAAAGTACTGGAAGTGAAAGAATCAAACGA
>Ga0315314_1002219_pt1 | contig 16265 bp, 16 predicted proteins | sample TDP9_MG_FD_203631 | JGI IMG/M metagenome (GOLD analysis project Ga0315314, IMG submission 203631) | Freshwater sediment microbial communities from Lake Towuti, South Sulawesi, Indonesia - TDP9 | ecosystem: Environmental > Aquatic > Freshwater > Lake > Sediment | place: Indonesia: South Sulawesi...
ATGAAGTGAGCTTGCTGTATGATTACGACTCAGCGGTGAGAGGTGCTATGAGTGTGGCCTACCTTATCTTTGGGAAAGAGCCTATCGCCAACCCTGTGGTTCATGAGGCTGACCTCCTGCTCAAGTTGTCGGATAAGGCAAAGGGACTTCGAGCAGAAAAGACGGTATGCCAAACCGGCCTTTGCACCGATGAGGAAATCCCTTTTAGCAAGCTGGGGGTGGAAAAGTTTGGGCAGGAGATCTTTGGCAACATGATTGCTTTGGGGCGGTTGATGGCCTTGGTGGATGTCGAGGTCTCCGACGAAGAGTTAGCCAAGGTTCTTCCTCTTAAGTATAGAGAGGAAAATATAGGTGCCGTTCATTTTGGCTACTATCTCAAGGAGGAAGACCTGGGGAGGGGTGCCAAATCAAGAAAGAAGCGTGAGTTTGATTTTTCCAGCGAGCAGCCGGGGGCAGCGGGTGTGGAAGGTGAGAGCTCATAGGTTTGACCAGGCAGGATTGCCCCGACCTCTGGCAGTGAGGGGATTTGAGCCTTTCCCTTGGAATGCTTGACCTGGCTATGGTGTGACTAGATAAAGGGGGGAAACATAATGGAAGACCAAGGACCGGATAGCGTCAGTTCCCTGTCCACAAGTTTGCGCTTGTGGCCGTCGAAGCGGTACACCGAGATGCATCGCCGCTCGGTGGAGGACCCTGAGGGATTCTGGTCTGAGCAGGCAAGGAAACTTGACTGGTATCAGACCTGGGACCGGGTGTTGGATTGGGAGATGCCCTATGCCCGGTGGTTTGTGGGCGGTCGGCTGAATGCCTGCTATCAGTGTGTTGACCGCCATGTCAAGACATGGCGCCGGAGCAAGGTGGCCATATACTGGGAGGGGGAGAGGGGTGAGACAAGGGTGCTCAGCTATTCTACCCTCTTCCGCGAGGTCAATCGCTTTGCCTCAGCATTGAAGAGGCTGGGAGTCAAAAAGGGGGATCGCGTTGCCCTTTATCTTCCCATGGTCCCTGAACTTCCCATTGCTATGCTCGCCTGTGCTCGAATAGGGGCGGTGCATACGGTAATCTTCTCTGGGTTCAGTGCTCAGGCAATGTGCGATAGGATTAGCGATACACAGGCGAAGATGATTATTACTGCTGATGGAGGGTATCGCCGTGGCAAGGTTGTGGCGCTCAAGGAGATAGCTGATGAGGCAGCCAGGCTCTGTCCCTCAGTGGAGAAAATTATTGTGGTCAAGAGGACGGGGGAAGCGGTGCCTATGAAAGAGGGAAGGGACCTGTGGCTTTCCTCTTTGCTGGAAAAAGCGGAAATGTTGCTTGAGCCTGTGGCTGTGGAATCCACCCACCCGCTTTATGTGCTCTACACCTCTGGGACTACGGGCAAGCCGAAGGGGGTAGTGCATAGTACAGGCGGCTATCTAGTGTTCAACCACTTGGCATATCAGTGGGTATTCAATATAAGAGAGGAGTCGGTCTATTGGTGCACCGCTGACCTGGGTTGGGTAACTGGTCATAGCTCCATAGTCTATGCCCCCCTCTCCCATGGTGCTGCCATTGTCCTCTATGAAGGGGCTCCTGATTACCCCACAGTGGATCGGTGGTGGGATATTGTAGAGAAGTATGGCGTCAGCATTTTCTACAGCTCTCCGACAGCGGTGCGTATGTTCATGCGTCATGGTGAAGAATGGCCGCTCAAGCATGACCTGTCCAGTCTTGAACTTGTGGGCACTGCTGGTGAACCCATAAACCCGGAGGTATGGCAGTGGTATTACAAGTATATTGGTGGCGAGAGATGCCCCGTCGTTGATACCTGGTGGCAGACAGAGACAGGGGGCATTATGATCTCTGCCACGCCGGGCATTGAACCCATGCCGCTAAAGCCAGGCTCGGCTACCTTTCCTCTTCCTGGAGTTGATGCTGCTGTGGTTGATGCTGAAGGAAAGGAAGCTCTTCCAGGACAAAGGGGCTTCCTCATAATAAGAAAGCCTTGGCCTGGGATGCTTATAGACATCTACGGTGCTCCGCAGCTTTATAAGGAGTCGTACTGGTCACGCTTCCCCGGCTCATACTATACCGGCGATTTTGCTATGCGCGACGAGGATGGCTACTTCTGGCTCCTGGGCAGAGCAGATGAGGTACTCAAAGTGGCTGGGCATCGCCTGGGAACAACGGAACTCGAAGATGCTGCTGTATCCCACCCCGCCGTGGTTGAGGCTGCCGTGACAGCCAAGCCTGATGCGGTAAAGGGTGAAGGAATTGTCCTCTTCGTGACCCTGAAGTCAGAGATTTTGCCTTCTCCTGGTTTGAGAAAGGAGCTCGTTCAGCATCTGCGGCGTGTTATCGGCCCTGTGGCCACCCCCGACGAGGTCTATTTTGTGGAGTCACTGCCCAAAACGAGGAGTGGCAAGATCATGCGTCGCGTCCTCAAAGCAGTAGCCTCAGGGCAGAGCTTGGGCGACCTCACTACTCTGGAGGACGAGGCATCGGTGGAAGAGGTCAAAAAGGCGTACGAAAGCCTGAAGATATCTGGCAGCTAGAGATAATTAAGGCGCTTAGCGCTTTAGGAGGTGAAAGCAATGGCAGCACAGTTGACGCTTAAGGAAGTTTTGGAAAGGGCGATTCGAAAAGAGATTGAGGCACAGCGTTTGTATATTGCTTTGGGCCAGATGGTGAAGGAAGAAGCAGCCAGGGATGCCTTTCAGAAACTATCCCAACAAGAGAAGGGTCATCAGAAGCGGTTAGAGCAATACCTTCGCGGCGAGCTCAAGGGTGGCGCACTGAGCAGTGGACACAGTGTGGACTATAAGATTGCCGAGCTGCTTGGCGAACCAGACGTGTCTCCCCATATGGAGCTTAAAGATACCTTCTTGTTGGCTGCCAATCGGGAAAAGGCATCTTATGAGTTCTATCTCAGCCTAGCTCAAATTCATCCCAAGGGGGAAGTGAAGACGCTGCTCGAAAAGCTGGCAGCACAGGAGCTGGAGCATAAGCAAAGGGTAGAGTCCTTGTATACAGAAGTCGCCTTTCCTCAGACCGATGGGGGATAAGCGACCGCGCTGGATATCAGAGAAATTCCCTTTGCCAATACTGTTTGATGACCGTATTTCAAAGATCACCTTTGTTAGACCCGCAATCTGAGGACAGAGGCTGTCTAAAATGTAGTTGCCCCCCGATATATCGGGGGGCAACTACAAAGTCTTAGGGTGAATAGCTTCCAAAGTACCTAAAATTGAAGCCAAAATGAAAATTAGACCGTGTCAATTAGAGCAATCCTTGATGAGCCGGTCTTATTCTTGATACAGACCTTTGACCTTAGAGAAACACCACACGCCGCCTTTTTCCATTTCGGCGATGCACCGGTTACAATGGTCGCACTTTGACGCCTGCCAGTCGCCCCTCTCCATCCTGCGCACCAGGTCCGGTTCCATGATCAGGGCTCGACCTATCTGCACGAAATCGAAGCCTTCATCCATGGCCTTTTCCATGTTGTCGACGGAGCAAATGCCCCCGATGAGAGCCACTGGAATACTCACCGCCTGTCGCAATTTCCGGGCATCCTCAAGGAAAAACATTTCTTCGAAGGGGTAGGTCTGAACCAAGAAGCTACCAAAGAGAAACAAGCCTAGCTTTTCCAATAGACCTCTCGGCCCCTGGATCCACTCCTTGACAGGTACCCTTCCCCGCGTCATGTAGAAGGGCGTCTTGGCCGTGAACCCGCCGCTGGGGATGAGAGCGCTCGCCCCCTCCGTCTCAAACCGCTTAGCTACCTCAACAGCCTCTTCCACCTCCAGGCCACCCTCAAACCCATCCTTGAGATTCATCTTGACCAAAATTGGGAAGTCAGGCCCTACGGTCTCTCTTATTTGCTTGATCACTGAGGCGGGAAACCGCAGGCGGTTCTCCAGGGACCCGCCAAAGCGGTCCCGTCGCCGATTGGTGTAGGGAGAGAGGAATTGGCTGATGAGGTACCCGTGACCGGCATGAACCTCTACAGCGTCAAACCCTGCCTTTACAGACAGGGCAGCTGCTTTCCCGAAGTCTTCCGTTACCCTGTTAATTTCCTGCTCAGTCATTTCCCGAGAAAAAGCGCGGCGGAAGGTGCAGAACTTGCGGGAAGCACCAAGGGGTCGGCGTTTGATGACAGACTTGTTGGAGAAGTAGCCGCAATGTCCCAGTTGAATGGAGGCGGCGGCTCCCTCTCGATGTACGGCATCAGTCAGTCGCCGTAGCTCTGGCACGATCTCCTCCCGCATCCACATCTCAGTGTCAAAACCACGACCATCGAAGGATACCGAGCAATAGGACACGGTGGTCATGGCAGCACCGCCAGCGGCCACCTCTCTGTGGTGTTCCAGCAGTGGATCAGACGGCGATCCGCCGGGACACATACCTTCGAAACAGCCAGATCTAATTATGCGATTGCGCAATTTGAGCCCCCCGATCTTGCCGGGAGAGAGAACCTTGAGCTGCTTTCTATCTGCCATGTGGAGCGTCCTCCTTTACAGTCCAGCGAGACCGCTAGACGAGAGAATAGGCCTCATGTTTTTTGAGTGAGCGGCATCATTATAATGCAACGACGAGATTCCAGCAATTGGCTCGCCTATTCGCTGGACCAGTATTCTTGGCGCGGCTATATTAACATGAGGCTTTAGCTGAAGGGGAAAAGGCTTGCTGGAAGTCGAGGCTATAGTGGGTTATCCTTCGACCCGGCTACCATCGGCCGCACCTATGTTTGGCACCGCTACATCGTGGAAGACGATGACAACGAGATGAGGGGCCAGACAAGATAGTGGCCTCTGGAGCTACAAGGACATACATTCAAGATCCCGATTACTAATAGAAAATCGCGTTATTTTACCCCCACTGTACAGCTTCGTTCGATAGTTTTCGGGGAAATCGTTCTCTAGCATCTCCCACACTGTGCACAGGCGTGGCATAGACAGGTAACGCTTAGCTACAACTAGAAGCTGGTCAATTTCCCTTTCGGTTTCTCCTTCAATCATGGTCACTCTTTCGATGCCAGCGGGAAGCACTACGGGGCGGTGATGGATAGCAGATTGATAGAACGGTGATGAATCTCTATCGGGGCTACAGGTATCGGATTTGGAACTAAGCACGTTCCAGCGCCCATCGGGACATTCTCAGAAGCCAAGTTCTAGGAATTACCCTTACCAAAATTGGTATTAATTTAGTTCTGAAGCCAGGCAGGATGATATACTTTCCTTCTTCTAAAGCCTTATAACCAACTTTAGCAACTTTGGCAGCATTCATCATCAGACGCCTCTGATTCGTTCTTGGTTCTTTTCCAACTGCCCTCTTATAGAAACCTGTGTCTGTAAGCCCAGGGCAGAGACAAGTCACACTAACACCAGTACCCTTGAGTTCGTCAGCTATTGCTTCTGAAAAACTTAAGACGAACGATTTGCTTCCTCCATAGACAGACTCCAGTGGAACAGGGAAGAAACTGCCCACTGAGCCAACATTCAAAATCCTGCCATATTTGTTCTGCAACATCGTCCTCAAAAATAATTTAGTTAAAGCTGTCAAGGAAGTAACGTTAACTTGAATCATTTCAAGTTCCTGCTGCAAGTTGGTTTCGGAAAACTTGCCGTAAACACCATAACCAGCATTATTGACAAGGACATCTACCTCAATATGCTCCTTTTGGAGTGTAGAGAATATCTGTTGCGGCGCATCTGGTTTTGACAAATCTTTGGGCAAGACAATTACCTTAGTGCTGGATCTATTTTCAATCTCTGCTTTAGTTGCTCGAGCCTATCTTGACTCCTCGCTACTACCACAATATTCTTGCCATCCTGAGCAAACAGCTTTGCCAGTTCATAGCCAATTCCACTTGAAGCTCCAGTCACCAGTGCATATTTCCCTTTGCTGCCTATCATAACTCCTCCTTCTCAGAAGACTGTAATAATTCTGGAGACATTCTACTGGGATATGTATTCTACCACAGAAGTCCACAGTCTGATCTATTGTGTAACCCCATGTCGCTGAGTCGATTTGATTTGCGCTTGGAGATGGTTCCAATTACAGAGCTAGAGTCACGAGCATTGAGGTATACTCCAGAAACTGGCTCTGTTTGAGAGGACAAACTCACCTTGATTAAGAGTAAGAGGCGTAATGTGCCACGCCGTCGCTCCAGATAGCAATTCGTGTCTTCTCGTCTTGCCCCAGGGCGACTTTCATGCCTGACAGTGCTACCCTGTGCCAGGGAGTGCTAAAAAGTTTGTCGGCAAGAGGCCCGCAAACAGATAGTGAGCCGTGTGGGATTCGAACCCACGACACCCTGATTAAAAGAGAGAGGCGTAACGTGTCACCTCGTCGCTCCAGATAGCAACTTGTGCTTTCTTGTTCTGCCCCAGGGCGACTTTCTTATCTGGCAGTGCTACCCTGTGCCACGGAGTGACAAACAGTTTGTCGGCAAAATGTCGGCAAGACTGACAACGGCCTTGGCCCAATCATGACTGTAATCCCGAAAGATCAGTGCTCGGCTGCATGTAGCTCTCCACGATCCAATAGCGCCAAGGCATTGACAATCCACGAACAGGGTTGTAGTATGGTCATACCCAAATACCTCCTACCAGCATATCACACGGAGGGCTGATAGAATGAAATGCCCAAAGTGCCAGTTTGATAACCCAGCCGATATGATGGTTCCCCGACTGCTAGTGAATTATGGGAGGCAATGGGAATGTAATGAAGTTGATCAAAAAATGGAGGTGAAGCAAGGGAAAAAAGAAAGCGAATAATTAAGTCATACAATCAAAAATGGTGGTTTCTAAAAAGTAGGAGGGGAAATCAAAATTACATGGGAGAACGTTCACACGCATCACAGAATATTGTCTAGGCTGCGACCGGCCAGACCGTTCGAAGACGAGAAGGGGGGCAAATGGCTGAGTTCCTGTCTGACGAGTGGTTCAGCAAAGTAGGCGAGGCGTACCAGACCTCCGGCGACCTGCAGATGCCGGACTCCCTCACGAGCGTGACGGTGAACCTTACCGTGAAGACGGCCATGGGAGAGGTCAAGATGGCCATGAAGAAGGGCATCATTCAGAAAGGGTTCGTCGACGGCGCCGATGTCGACATGTCCATGCCGGCGGACTATGCCTACAAGATCCTCGTGTCGAATGACTGGTCCGTGGGCATGCGTGGCTTGATCAAGCGGCACATCAAGCTCTCCGGCAAGATGGCCAAACTCATCCCTTTGCAGGCCTACAAACCGAGCCAGGCGACGGTCGAGTTTTGCAAGAGAATAGCTGAATTCACCGATTATCAAGGACAGCGCGCCGCGGGCCCGCAGGCTCAGACAGCCACCGTCCCAACTCCTCAGGGGCAGCGCAGCGCCCATGGAGAACGTTCACACGCATCACAGAATGTTGTACTTCCGGCAGATGAGAGTCCGCATCCAGGCTCGGCGTCGGAATGGTGGTACTTCCTCGGTCACCTCAATGGCACGGACATCTTCGGAAACCATCATCAATATGGATTTGAAGTAGTTTTTACCCGCGCGGACCTCCTGCATACTGAGCCGGTATCCTGCATCTACTGGGGGATGCTCGCTATCAGTGACATCACCCGTGGTACGTTCAAGCACGATGTGAACACCTTGAACATCCAGCCGGATGTCTTACCGCCGGGCGGTGGTTTCAACATCAACATTGGCACCATGCACGGGGACGGAAAGAATGGTGTCTGCCACATATCCGCCGGTGGGTTCTCGGACCTCAGCTACACGATGATCAACCTCACCCTGAGCCAGTGGACCCCGGAGGCTCTGCACGGTGACGGCGGGATCATCGATTGGGGACCGTTTGGCATGTCCTACTACTACTCGCAAACAAGGCTCAATGTGACTGGCACGCTCATCGATCATGGTGTGTTAGTGTTCGTCACGGGTATTGCTTGGAACGACCGTCAGTGGGGCGACTTCCTGTTGGAAGCCTTCAATGGAACGGGCAGCTGGGATTGGTTCCCCATCCAGCTCACCAACAATACGCAGTACATGCTCTACTTCATCAAAGACCCCAGCGGCCATATCATGCAGAAAATCGGCACGTTTATCAATGCTGATGGCAAGGCGACGAACATCGACCCGAACTCGATAAGCAAGACACCACTGGGTACCTGGACAAGCCCACATACGGGCGTCACCTACGAACAGAATTGGATAGCCAACGTCCCCGGCGGCACCCTGAAGATCACGACGCAGATCGTGGATCAGGAGCTGTGTAGCCCACTCATCCCGCAATTTTCCTACTACGAGGGCGCCTGTACAGTCAGCGGGACCATCAACGGCCAGGACGTCACTGGCTATGCCTACGCCGAGGTCATGCATACCATGACATGGCCGGTGGATACCATAAACATTATGAAATCCCTACTCGGGCTGTAAACAACGCATAGAAAATCTGCCACGCTGTTTCGAGGATGTTCTGTGGCCTGATCTCCCAGTTCTGGACCTGGAAGATGAAGATTTGAAGAAGAGTTGGCCTTATGGAGTCACCTTTGGTCTCAACTGCCACAGAAGGGATTCGAACCTCTTCATTACCGAGCCCAGTAAGGTAGCATAAGTCAGGGGAGCTGTCCAAAATAGGTATGGGCAGATTGTCTGAGAAAGTCATTCTAAGGAGTCCAAAGGAATTTGGACGACGAAGAATCTCTGAGATTCCTCCTCCGATAAATTGGGGTCAGAACACTTTCCTGTTAGTGATATTTCTCCTCGAAGGCGATGACCCTGTCCACCTCCGTTTGGTCAAACCTGTCCGGTATCCGGGCGATCCCTGATTAAAAGTAAGAGGCGTAACGTGCCACGCCGTCGCTCCAGATAGCAATTTGTGCTTTCCTGTTCTGCCCCAGGGCAACTTTCGTATTCGGTAGTGCTATCCCGTGCCATGGGGTGCTAAAGAGTTTGTCGGCAGAATGGTGGCAGGGTAGTGCGCGTTTGTCTCGATTACCTAGACACAATACACCCCACTCAATCCCCTTTGAAATCACTGTCTAGTGGCTAAAGACAAACACAGGGGATGTACCTTTTGAATAGAGCTTCCGATTCAATCACGATTTGGGCAGCATGCGGAATAGGTTCTACTCTGGCCTGGCAAGACGAGGCACGTATCAACGAACTACGCAACACAGAAGTCGTTGGCTAGGCAGCTGCTCCTGGAATATGCTCCACTGGCCTGACTAAGGTAAGCTCTAGTGCCCCGGGTTCACACCCCACTACACAAACTCCACACCCCCAGCATCTCTCCTGGGCAACGACTGCCTTATATTTCTTGGAGTCCTTGGGCTTGATCATATCTATGGCGTCGAACGGACAACGTTCCACACATTCTTGGCAACCATTACACGTCTCAACATTGACCTTGGCCTGATAACGGCTTTTCTCCCAGGCTTTGCCAATGGGTAAATTCAACATATCCAGCGGAACATATATCTCACAGCAATCGCGACAGCACTGACAGCTTGTAGGCACACCAGTTAGTGCGGTGCTGTTGGCCCACGTGTGGATCAAACCGTCATCCTCGATTTGGTCAACAAGCATTAAGGCTTCATCCAGACTCAGCCTCTTGCCTGAACCACGCTTGATTACGTATTCTGCAGAACGGGCAAATTGAAGGCAGTGCCATTGTTCCTTTTCCTTGGTGCGATGGCAGTATCTCTCGATAGCAGTGGTGCAATAGCGACAGGAGCAGGGAACCACTGCTATGAGTTCCTGAGCTGCCAGTATCTGGCGGAAGTCCTCGCAGGGAAGTACCCCACGAAGGTTCTTGATCGCTTTATAGGCCGGTACTACTCGCAACATTGGCTGGGGCAATCCAGCCATGGCGTTGCCCCAACTTGGGTACCACTCATTAATACAGAAGTCATACCACAACTCGAAGAACCTTCGATCCCGGACTAGGTCTAGCTTTTGAGTAGCCTGGGTAGCATCGTGAAGCTGCAGGATACTGCGAGCAAATCGGAAGTACTCGCGTTTATCAAAGTCCCGTGGGAAGGTGACGCCCTTAAAAAAGAGGTCATCTAGCTCTGCTCGCACCTTATGCACTGCAAACCCTGTTCTCTGAGAGACTTCTTCCGGGGTGCCTGGTAGAGCTGCCACCATCTGGGCCTGCTCCGGGGTCATCAAATGCTCAAGAATCAAGCGTAAACGCGTGGAACCGGGATGCCCCAGGCGTTCCATGAGAACGGCATAAGCGTCTTTAGCACTCATACCATCGCCCTCCTTCATAGATAGAGATCCTGCCAGCGATATTCTTTGCTCGTCTTGTGATCACCATTATAAACCTTTCTTCCCTGAATTACCTGCCCATAATCTTTATGTGTTCGAATGTTATCTGTGAAGACTTCGAGACAGGAAGGTAGAGGTCACTACACCGGGATCAGAAGTGATGGACATAAGCATTCCAAACGCTGACACCCTTTCTCAGGTTCAGGATGTCAAGCCAAGCCGCTCTTGGCAACATTTGTCCAGAATGTTCAAACAGCTAGTAGCTACATCTGCATAATATGAGTAAGGGCCACTTGATGTGGCCCTTGTCTCAATCTTCCTGGGGTTAGGACTTACCTATTCGGAAGACTTTGGTCCCGCACCTCGGGCAAACACCTTGAGTCGCAGGACGCTTGTTCTTCATTGTGATAGCCCTGGGGTTCTTGATCTCAACCTTCCTTCTGCACTTCATGCAATACGCCTGCATTTGAACCTCCTTTTCATACCAGATTTGTTCCTCACAATAGCACCAAGATACTGATTAGTCAATAGATTCTCCGACATTTCATCGCATTGTTATGCAGTTGTCCTAGACAGAGAAAAAATGAGGCTAAATCGGGTGTTTAGCGTGTAGTGTCTAGTATCTGGCTGGAGAACCTAGCGGTCGGTTCAACGTTCAGTCGCCCAGGCGAATCGATCAACATGTAGTCAACGTACTTTGAGGCGCTAGTCAATATTTCTGACTTTCGTTACATCTCGGCTCTTATTCTGGCACTAGCTGTAGCGCCTTGTTATGTGGCTGGCCAGAATTCACCCCGCCAGACGTCGGCAAGATTCACTGTAGTCACTCCTTCGTTTGCCCGCCGCTAATGTCAACATAACCCCATTGCTCTTCAACCCACCACGAAGCGCTCTCGGCGGGATCAACGGCACCGACCTAACCAACTCCCAGACTTGCCCACATTCCATCTGTCCAAATTGTTTATTGGTTACATTATCACGGGATGCCTAATACTCCTGATGGCTAAGAACGACCCCGCAAGTTTGACAAAAAGAGTCAGGCTACTAAAATTGTCCATTACTGAGTGGCACCATATTTTTTGGCGACGATGTCTATGGTATCTGCGGAATCAGGCTATATTGCGCTATACCACTCTGGTGAATTGGAGCGCCGTGCTCGCGCACTTGCGGCCCGATTAGCCTCCTGTGATATCTGTCCAAGGGAATGCCGAGTCAATCGGTTAGAAAATGAACTAGGTTTTTGCCATTCGGGTTATCTCCCCATAGTCTCAGCGGTCTGTGCTCATCAGGGAGAGGAACCCGTCATTTCGGGAAGCAGAGGGTCAGGTGCAGTATTCTTTGGCAATTGCAACATGAGGTGTGTTTATTGTCAGAACTACCAGATAAGTCAGAACTGGAAAAAGCAAAAGTCAAAGGATACGGATTGCCATACCCTGGCTGAAAGTATGCTCTACCTTCAGGATGAGCTGGGCTGCCACAACATTAATTTTGTTTCGCCCTCTCACTTTGTTCCTCAACTGGTTCGGGCTGTCCTGGAAGCAGTGCCTATGGGGCTTCGAGTACCACTGGTCTACAATACTAACGGCTATGATTCTATCGCTTCTCTAAAAGAGCTTGACGGCATAATAGGTATTTACCTTCCTGATTTAAGATATGCCTCTGATAGCTGGGCCAAAAAGTTTTCGCACACTCAGGACTATGTAACCAAGGCTCGCCAGGCTATTAAAGAGATGTATAGGCAGGTTGGGGACTTGATAGTGGATGAATTTGGCTTGGCGCAACGAGGATTAATTGTGCGCCACCTTATTCTGCCCAACGGCCTGGCGGGTAGTGAGGAATCACTACACTGGCTGGCTGGGGAGCTTTCTCCCACGGTGACGGTTAGTATAATGTCCCAATACTTACCGGTGCACCGGGCACAACAAATCCCATTGCTTTCCAGAACGATTTCAGTGGCTGAGTATGAGACGGTTCTCCAGTTACTATCTGACCTAGGACTGGAAAACGGTTGGGTACAGGAGATGGGGGCGTCGGAAAACTATCTCCCTGACTTTGAACGAGAAGGCCACCCCTTCTCCCCAGCCCCCTAGAGAGGGAAATGACGGGTGTAAGGAGAATCTTCTGATGTTAAGTGGTATCATAGATAATACGATGTCTCTCAGGGGATGAAGTTGGGCCAGAAATATCGCAGTGATATACGAAATATAGCTATAATCGCCCATGTAGACCACGGGAAGACCAGTTTGGTGGATGTCATGCTGAAACAAAGCAAGGTCTTCCGGGATAACCAGCAGGTGGGGCAGTTTATAATGGACTGGAATGTTCTAGAACGAGAAAAAGGCATCACCATACTGGCCAAGAACACCGCGGTGATTTACCGAGGGGTCAAAATCAATATTATAGATACTCCGGGTCATGCTGATTTTAGCGGAGAAGTGGAGAGGGTGCTGAATATGGCCGATGGTTGTTTGCTCCTGGTAGATTCCGTGGAAGGTCCGATGCCGCAGACCAAATTTGTGCTGCGCCGGGCACTGGAAAAAGGTCTGAAACCAATCGTGGTCATCAGCAAAATAGACAGGGAGGATTCTCGGATAGCTGAGGTAGTCAACCTGACCCAGGACCTTTTCTTGGAACTGGCCACCAGCGCTGACCAGCTTGATTTTCCGGTGATATATACCAGTGCCAAGGATGGTATCGCCGTTACTGAACCTGGGGCTAAAGGCAACGACCTGGTGCCTCTCTTTGAATGCATTCTGCAACAGGTGCCACCCCCGGCAATTGAGGAGGGCTCGTTTCAAATGCTGGTGTCAAACCTTGACTATGATAGCCACAAAGGCAGGATTGCTATCGGAAGAATAGACCGCGGCAAGGTGGCACCCCATGACCTGGTGGTCACTATAGATAAAGACGGAAATGCTACTTCGTATGAGATTAGCGAGGTATTCACCTATCTGGGTCTGAGCCGTCTGAAGGTAGAGGAAGCACAAGCCGGTGAAATTGTAGCCGTGACCGGACTGGAGAAAGTAAGCATTGGTGATACAGTTGCCAGCCCGGAGCAGCCTGAGGCGCTGCCGGGTATAGATATCGGTGAACCTACCGTAAAGATGACATTTGGGGTAAACACTTCACCGTTTGCGGGACGGGAAGGACGTTTCTGTACCTCACGCCAGTTGCGGAAAAGACTCTACCGGGAACTGGAAACCAATATTAGCCTTAGAGTCCAGGATACTGAGAGTCCGGATGTCTTCCTGGTGGCAGGCCGAGGAGAGCTCCACCTGGCTATCCTCATTGAAACGATGCGGCGGGAGGGCTACGAGTTCGAAGTTTCCAAGCCGGAAGCAATTACCAAACTAGTGCAGGGCAAGCTTACTGAACCTGTTGAGGTCCTTACTATTGACACAAGTGATGAATATATGGGAGAACTGATGGAGATCCTAAGCAAACGGCAGGCAAAACTCACCAATATGCGTAGCAATGGCCAGGGCAGTGTGCGTCTGGAATTTAACATCCCTACCCGGGGGCTTATAGGCTTCCCCAATGCTTTTCTGACTGCTACCCGGGGGAAAGGAGCCATGAACACCCTTTTTCTGGGCTATCAGCCCTGGTTTGGTGACATAGTTTTGACTAGAAGTGGAGCGCTGGTGGCAGCTGCGGATGGTGTGGCTGTTACCTATGGCTTGAATAATGCTCAAGGGCGGGGCCGCGTCTTTATAGAGCCCGGCACGCCGGTGTATGAAGGTATGATAGTGGGGCTGAATGCCCGGGGCCAGGATTTGGCTGTCAATGTCTGCAAGGAAAAGAAACAGACCAATGTCCGCTCTTCTACCTCTGATATTGCCATAAAGCTCTCCCCTCCTCTCAAGATAAGCTTGGAACAAGCCCTGGCCCTCATTGAGGATGACGAACTGGTTGAGGTAACTCCCAGAAATATCAGGTTGCGTAAAAAGTTGCTCACGTTGGAACAGCGACTGAGAGCTAGAGCCGAAACGCAGCGAAGCCTCGAATGATCGGTGACAGGGCCAAATCCGTTATGTGGTAACTGACCCCCTAGTTCACTGACTACAATGTAGCCATTCTTCTCTATCCCTAGGCTGTGCCTCAAAGCTGTAACGATTTGAGGTGATTGCCAGGGAGCTGCAATGAGCTTGTTCTTAGCCTTATAGTTTAATAGTACTTTCATCGCTTCTACATCGATAGCGACCAGGTCTCCAGAGGCAACACTAGTCCAAGCTCTGCCAATTGGCCCTTGGCGGGGCCATCAGATGAAAAAAGCCTTTCAGCCATCTTATTGCTGAAAAGAAGGCTGAGTTAGCAAAGAAGGGCGCTAAGATTGCCTTCTTGCAGAAATTCGCCGTTGCAGATTCTGACAAAAGGGGTAATGCCCAAAGGCGAGAAGATGCGCCTCAAAGGGTCAGCCTCGAGCCGCGCCAATAAGCTCAGAGAGCTCTCTTACCCCTTCCTTTTGCATAAATCGCTCAATTCCTTCCAGCACATCGAGTAAAGCACGAGGGTTAGCCAACTGGGCTGTACCTACCTCAATGGCGCTAGCGCCAGCCATAATGAACTCTAGGGCATCTTCTGCTGAGCTAATCCCGCCACAGCCAATAATTGGTATCTTCACCTTCCCCGCTACCTGGTAGACCATATATAGAGCGACGGGTTTTATAGCTGGTCCTGAGAGTCCGCCAGTGACATTACCCAGGAAGGGCTTGCGCTCGGTTATATCAATAGCCATTCCCGTTAGGGTATTAATCAAGCAGACGGCGTGAGCACCGGCGTTAGCCACAGCCAAAGCAATCTCGACAATGTCGGTTACTTTTGGGGTCAGCTTCACAATAATGGGCAGAGATGTAGCTGACTTCACGGCCCCAGTCACTGCGGCGGCTGCTCGAGGGTTTGTGCCAAATTCCATCCCTCCTGCCTCGATATTGGGGCAACTGATGTTCACCTCAAGGCCACTAACCCCAGCTACCCCCTCCAATCTGGAAGCTAATTCAGCGTAATCCTCGACTCGTTCACCGGCAATATTAACAATGACCGGAACCTGCCATGATGCCCATACGGGAGCCTTTTCCTGGATTAAAGCCTCTACCCCGATATTCTGCAGGCCTATGGAGTTAAGGAGTCCGGCTGGGGTCTCCTTTAAGCGAGGCTGAGGGTTTCCCTCTCGCGGCTCAAGGGTAGTACCCTTGCAAACAATAGCCCCCAGCCTTTGGATGTCGAAGAGTTGAGAGTATTCTGTCCCATAGCCAAAGGTCCCGGAGGCAGTCATCACCGGGTTCTTCAGTAACAGACCACGGGGGTGGGTGGGGGCTAATTGAACGGCGAGATTCATAAACGACTCCTTATGGGTGGTAATTTTGTTAATAATTGTAAAGACCCGTGCTGTCGTTAATAAGGGTGAAACCAGATTCTTATGGTAATTCAATAGCTATCAGAATCTCGGTTCGTTTTCTTACCTCGGAATCTTGAACCTCACCCGCTTGTGCGAGTGGAAGGGTTTGAGGTTTCAATGCCAGCGCTCTCAAGCGGCACTGGTCATTGCTTTCCACAAATTTATCCAAGTTGCCCAATCGCAGCTTATAGTTGATAGCCTTGTCATCCGGGGTAGATCCGACAAAGATTCTTTCGGCGAGAGCTTGGTTAATGGAAGGGCGATTCCCTCGACCCGGTATATACACTGTGCTCTCTAATTGCCGAGGTAGACTGTACCACACCACCCGCCACTTCTCATTATAGAAGTCCTTCGTGCCTTCTTCATGTTTCTTAGGCAGCCAACAGACCCCCATCACAAGGGCACGCCACAGTTCTAGGTCTTGGATGAGCCGTCGTGACATTGCTTCGTAGGAGGTCTTGAATTTACGAGAAAGGGAAACGACTCCCACTAAGCTAAGACTCGCGCACTGTGCCACAAAGTGACGTACCATTTCTTGTGGCATAAGCAACTCTGATGCAAAGATATCACATAGTTTTTCCTCGTCCGAAGTCCTTCCTCTCCAGACGCTTAACTTCTTCGGCGGAT
>Ga0315314_1002220_pt1 | contig 16263 bp, 11 predicted proteins | sample TDP9_MG_FD_203631 | JGI IMG/M metagenome (GOLD analysis project Ga0315314, IMG submission 203631) | Freshwater sediment microbial communities from Lake Towuti, South Sulawesi, Indonesia - TDP9 | ecosystem: Environmental > Aquatic > Freshwater > Lake > Sediment | place: Indonesia: South Sulawesi...
AGAGAGAATAGCCGGCTCGCTAGATGGTGTCAACAGAGCGGCACGACTTTATGAGACTTTTCAAAGTGCGAGGGGTACGACTTTACGAGATTCAACACATCATTATGGCTTATTACATCGAGCACGACTTCCCTATCGAAAAACTTAACCCTTTGGCCCAGCGGGAGGCCAACGCCAAGCGCCCCATCGCCATGCTCCACAAGTGGTGGGCCAGACGCTTGGGCTGCGTCTTCCGCACCATCATCCTGGCCAGCCTCATCCCCGCCGAGGAATGGGAGCGGCTAGACGAGGAGGTGCGTAGGGCGGGCCTCGACGCCTGGACGGCCCTCTACTACCGAGAACACCCTAAAGCCAAGGCCCTCATCGAGCGCTACCTCAAGGACAAGATAGTCCTTGACCCCTTCATGGGCGGGGGTACGACCATCGTGGAGGCGCTCCGCCTGGGCTGCAAGGTCATCGGGGTGGACGTGAACCCCGTGGCCTGGTTCATCACCAAGAAGTCCATCGAGCCGGTGGATCTCCCGAAGCTGGACGCCGCCTTCGAGCGCTTGAAGGAGGAGGTGGCCCCCGAAATCCTCTACTTCTACCGCACTCGCTGTCCCTCACCCCTCACCCCCAACCCCTCTCCCAACTTTGGGAGAGGGGAGGCGGGCCAGGGGGGTGGGGTGAGGGCTCACGAGGCTGATGTAATGTACGTCTTCTGGGTGAAGCGGGTGCGATGTGCAAGCTGTGGGCGGAAGACGAGGCTCTTCAACTCCTTCCGCCTGGCGACGAAGAAGGGCAGGGATACGGTCTTCTGCCCCCGTTGCTACCGGGTGGGCGAGGTGGAGGAGGGAACGCCGCGCGTGGTCTGTCCTGACTGCGGGCACGAGTTCACCCCCCGCGAGGGCTACTCCAGTGGCGGCAAGTTCCGCTGTGAGCACTGCGGCCACGTGGACAAGCTGGTGGACTGGGTGCGGCGCACGGGCCAGGCCCCCGAATACGAGATGTTCGCTATCGAGTACTGGTGCCCCACCTGCAAGGTGCGGGGCTACAAGGGAGCCGACGAGTTCGACCGGGAACTCTACCGCCAGGCCTGCCTGGAGTTCGAGCGGGAAAAGGCCAAACTGCCTCTGCCCGAAGGCGAGATCCCTGCCGAAGGGCGCAGCGACCCCCGCCCCATCAGCTTCGGCATGCGCCGCTGGACCGCCCTCTTCAACCCCCGCCAGCTCCTTTGCCTGGGGAGGCTTTTGAAGGCAATTCTGGAGATAGAGGATAAACCAATCAGGGAAGTAATGCTTATGACATTATCTGATTGCATCAGATCTAACAATATACTCTGTGCCTATGAGTTTCGTTACCAAAAACTTGCACCGCTTTTTGTTTTCCACGCTTTTCGAATTCCGGAGCCTGCTATTGAGAACAATATTTGGGGTACGAAGTTTGGTCGGGGTACGTTTAGGTCATATTACGATAAAACCCAGCGCGCAGTGGAGTGGCTCTTGAGCCCAGAAGAAGTAAGTAGCGATGGCAAAGTCCCAATAAGTGATAGCCCTGTTACACTTGTTGCATCCGACCCTTCCACCGTTGTTAATGGTACTTCCAAAGCCTGGCTTGCTGCCCGCAGCGCCGAAGACCTGGCCTTCATTCCCTCCAAATCCGTTGACGTCGTCATCACCGACCCGCCCTACTACGGCAATGTCCAATACGGGGAGCTTTCGGACTTCTTCTATGTCTGGCTTCGGCAGGGTCTGAAAAATGCTTATCCGGAGTTCAACTCGCTGGTTGTGCCCAAGGAAACTGAAATCGTAGTCAATGTGGAAGCAAGCAAGAAGGATGAGCACTTCCGCCAGGGTTTGCTGCGATGCTTCAACGAATGCCATCGTGTTCTCAAGGATGAGGGATTGATGGCTTTTACCTTCCATCACGAGGAAGCTAAAGCGTGGGGCGCTGTGCTAGAAGCAGTGTTAGAAGCAGACTTCGATGTTAAGGCGGTTTGGACTGTCCACTCTGAGGTGCGTCAAGGAGTGCATGGCGGTGGCATCCGCTTCGACACCATCATCGTCTGCCGAAAAAGGCTGACAGAGGCGGAGCCGGCGGCATGGGGGGAACTCAGGGACAAGATCGTGCTGGCCGTGAGGGAGGAGCTGAGGCGGCTCCTAGAGAATGGGGCGGCGCTATCCACCGAGGACGTCTTCGTCATCACCATGGGCAAGGCCCTCTCCATCTACTCCCGCCACTGGCCAAAGGTGATGCACGATGGCGAAGAAGTCAAGCTCACCCAGGCCATCGAGGACATCGAGGCCCTGGTGGACGAGCAGATTGACGCCTACTTCGGCATGGTCACCCCGCCCTGGCTGGATGTGCTCTCCCGCGTCTACCTCCAGCACCTCGCCCGCCGGGCGGCGGTGACCAAGGACACCCTGGTCAAAGCCTGTCGCACCAGGGGACTGGATTTCGCCGAGTTGGAGCGGGCCAACTACGTAAAACGGGCTAAGCAAGCCGGCGTCTACGAGGTCCTCTCGCCCCAGAAGCGCCTGCGGGGGCTGGAGGGGAGGCTGGACGAGGGCGAGGCCCTCTCGCCGATAGACCGCGCCCACTATCTCTACGCCCTCTACAAGGCGCGCATGCCCCTGCGGGGCGAGGCGCCCAGGGTTTACACCAGGGGGCTGGAGGAGGTCTGCGAGGCCCTGTATCGCATTACAAGAGATAGGGCCTACGAGGTCATTAGCAATGAAATAGGGCGGTTGAAAGAACAAAGGGTCTTGATTTAGACGAGAGACATCCGAGGTTTCGGAAACCTCGGAGGTCTAAATGGGAAGGGCTCGAAATGGCCTTAACACCTGGCTTCTACATTTTGGAGAAAAGGCAGTTGGGGGATGTTATCCCCCGGCCGAGGGAGACGATGAGCATCATCGCCTTCCTTCGAGCAGTGCAGAGGAGGGAAGAGCTTCCCAGAGAGGTATGTGTCATCGGGCTGGAGAGGCTCCTCTACCGCGCTGGCGACAGACGCAAAGCCGCCCGGGTTATCCAGCAAGCCCTTTACAACCCCCAGGCCGCGCACCACCTGCGACGCCAGGCGGCGGTGGTGATCCTGCCCCTGGAGTACTTGGAACTCTCCCTTCACTGGAAGGCAGGCATAAGGCGAGGCAAAACGGTGGAGGAAGTGTTCGCTGTGGAGTGGGTTTTCCCCCGTGCGGATATAAAAACCATCAATGAAGTGGATGTGTGCTACAGCATGTTCTAAGTCAAGACCTCCGAGGGCTTGGAGATCTCGGAGGTCTTTGGAGTGAGTGTGGGAGGGGAAGGAAGATGAAAAATCGAGAGTATTGGGATATGGTCTTCGGCCAGGACCTGGCCGAGGTGGATCCCGATGTGGCCGACCTGATCGCCTTCGAGGAGGAGAGACAGGCCAGGAGGCTGATCATGATCCCTTCGGAGAGCTATTGCCCCAAGCCCATCCGGGAGGCCCTGGGATCGGTCTTCAACAACGTCTATGCCGAGGGATACCCCCGCCTGGAGATGACCAGGGAGCCGCCGGAGCTATTGGTCCAGTTCGACCGCGAGCTGGCCTACTACCGGCGCTATGGCGATAGGCGCTTCTACAAAGGCGTCGAATACGTGGACCTCATCGAGTGCCTGGCCCAGAGGAGGATCGCGGAGTGCTTCGCCAATGAGAGGGCCAGCGCCGACCAGATCTACGTGAACATCCAGCCCCTCTCCGGCACCCCGGCCAACCTCTCCGTCTACGAGGCCCTCATCGAGCCCGGAGACACCATCATGGGCATGGCCCTCCCCCAGGGGGGACACCTCACCCATGGGAGCCCCTTTAACATCTCTGGCAGACGCTACAAGGTCGTCTCCTACGGGGCCAGCAGAGCCACGGGGAGGCTGGACTACGACGAGATCATGGAGCTGGCCTTGGAGTATAGGCCCAAAATCATCGTTGGCGGATACACCTCCTACTCCTGGGCCCCAGACTGGGAGAGGTTCAGGGAGATAGCCGACGCCTGCGGGGCCCTGCTCATGGCCGACATCGCCCACACCGCTGGCATGGCCATCGCTGGCGCCTATCCCAACCCGGTGGGCATCGCCGACATCACCACCTTCACCACCCATAAGACCATCTTCGGCCCCCGGGGCGCAGTTATCGTGACCACGGACGAGGACATGGCGGCTCTGATAGACGCCGCCGTCTTCCCCGGCGAGCAGGGTGGGCCGCACATCAACAAGTTCGCCGCTATAGCCGTGGCCTTCAAGATCGCCCAGACGGAGGAATATAAGCGCCTCCAGCACCGGATCGTGGAAAACTGCGTGGCCCTGGCCGAAGGACTGCAGAGGCGCGGCCTGAAGCTGGCTTACGGGGGGACGAACACCCACCTCCTGGTCATAGACCTTAACGCCATAAAGACGGATACCGGCTTTCCCTTGAAGGGCGAGATAGCGGCGCGCATCCTAGACCTGGCCGGCATGGTCACCAACAAGAACACCATCCCCGGGGATAGGGATGCCTCCGAGGCCAGCGGCATCCGCATCGGCACACCCTGGCTCACCCAGAGGGGGATGGGGGTGGAGGAGATGGACAAGATAGCCGAGCTCATCCACCGGGTGCTGGTCAACATCAAACCCTTCACCTATATCGGGCTCGCAGGGCCTCTCTGGAGGGGGAAGATAGACCTGGACATCCTGGAGGGGGTCAAGCGTGAGGTGGAGAGGCTGGCGCAGGCGGCCGAGGTTGAGATCCCGGCGCGGGGGCTAGGCTACCCCCACTATTGGTTCCTGCCGGAGAAGGCCCCTGCCAGGGAGACTGCCCTCCTGAGCAAACATCAGGAGTTGGGGGCCGAGCTGACCGAGAGGGCGGGTTGGAAGATGCCCCTCCACTATCACGATCCCAAGGAGGAGGTGGGGGCAGCGAGGAATGGGGCTGCCCTCTTCGACCTGGGCGATATGGGGCTTCTGGAGGTGATAGGGGAGAGGGCGGTGCCCTTCATGCAGCAGGTGCCAACCAACGACGTATCTCAGCTCCGCCCCGGGATGAGCCAGCGGTCCTTCCTCCTGGACAGGGATGGCAAGCTCTTAGACGATGTCACCATCCTCCGCTTCGAGGCCGACCGATGGGGGCGCGACCGCTACCTGGTGATAACCAACCCCGCCAACGCGGATAGGGTAAAGGCCTGGCTGCGCGGCCTCGCCGATGGGTACATCCTCTTCGATGATGAGGACCTCTTCCGCAAAGTCGAGGGGCCTATTGTGGTCCGGGACCTGGGGGAGGACTCTACCAACGAGGGCTTGCGCAGGGTAGCCATGGCCCTCCATGGCCCCAACTCCTTGGAGGTACTGCGGAAGGCAGATTCTGCCCTGCCAAACCTCGAGAACTTCCATTTCTGGGAGGGGAGGATCGGAGGCATAAAGGCCATCGTCTCCAGAAACGGATACGGCGATGAGCTAAGGTTCGATCTCCTGGTTCACCCGGATAGTGCCCCTAGGCTTTGGAACCTGCTCCTGGAGGCGGGGGCCACCCCGGCTGGCATAGAGGCCAGGAATGCCTTGCGGTCGGAAGCTGGGTTACCCCCCTACGAAGGGGAGGCCCGGCCGGATGGCCTGTCATTGCACAAGTCTGGCTACGAGGGGCTGTTCCGCCTGTCCAAGCCCTACTTCATCGGACAGAGGAGCTTGGAGGGCGTGAGGCCCAAGGTGGAGAGGGAGGAGTGGCGATACGAAGAGGAGGAGAGGGGGCTCAGGCGCACCCCCCTTTATGAGGAGCACCTGAAGCTCAGGGCAAAGATGGTCCCCTTTGCGGGCTGGGAGATGCCGGTTCGGTATACAAGCATCGTTGAGGAGCACCGGGCGGTGAGGGAGGCGGCGGGGCTCTTCGATGTCAGCCACATGGGGGTGCTAGAGGTCGCTGGCGAGAATGCCACTAGCTTCCTGGACCTAGTCGTATCCAACTATGTTCGCTGGATAGGCGATGGGCAGTCCCAGTACGCCTACCTCCTCGACCCGGATGGCAAAGTCATTGACGACCTCTTCATCTACCGTCGGGCTGCTGACCGCTACATGTTGGTGGTCAATGCGGCCAACGCGGAGAAGGACCTGGCCTGGCTCAGGGCAGCCAACTCGAGGAAGTACCTGATAGACCGGGCCCGGCCGGAGCTGGAGGTCGAGGGGGAGGCCATCATCAGGGACCTGAAGGACCCATCCTCTGGTGAGGATCGAAGGGTAGACATTGCCCTGCAGGGGCCTAACTCCCTGGCCATCCTCCAGGGCCTGGCTGAGGATGAGAGGCTGAGGAGGGAGCTAGCCAGGATCAGGAGGACGGAGTTCATGGAGACGGAGTTGGCGGGGATGGAGATGATCGTGGCCCGCACCGGCTACACCGGCGAGGACATCGCCTACGAGCTCTACGTCCACCCCGACGACGCCCCGCGGCTCTGGAACCTGCTCCTGGAGAAGGGCGAGCCCTTCGGCGCGAAGCCTGCTGGGCTTGGGGCCAGGGATTCCACCAGGACCGAGGCCGGGCTCCCCCTCCACGGACACGACCTGGCAGGGCCCCACAACATCTCCCCCATAGAGGCTGGCTTCGGCTCCTACGTCAAGTTCCACAAGCCTTACTTCATCGGCAGGGAGGCTCTCCTGAAGAAGGAAGCCACCAGGACGATGGAGATCGTCCGCTTCCGGATGGTGGAGAAGGGGGTAAAGATGGCCAGGCTGGGAGACCTGGTGGTGGATAAGAGGGGCAAGTACATCGGCCGGGTGACCAGTTGCGCCCTCGACGCCCAGGGCTTCCAGGTGGGGCTAGCCTACGTGGAGAGGAAGTACAACCGGGAGGGGACGGAGATCGGGATCATCTCCCTTCCGCCAAAGGAGAAGATACCCCCAGCCAAGCCGGTGGAGGAGCTGGAGCTGGGGGCCATGGTTCTCCTCGCCGATAAAGCTATAGTCCTCACCCGCTTCCCCCAAAACGAGGGCTCTCTCCGAAAATGAGGGGGCTTTTCACCGCCTCTCGAAGGCGACCTCAGCGATGCGAAGGGTTATTAACAAGAACTCTCTCCGAAAATAACGAAATGTCTCTCCGAATCATATGAGAGAACGCGTAAATGAACGAGATGCAGGACTTCGTGAGCAAACGGAAACGAGGGGTCTCTCCGAAAAATATGAAAGAATGCACAATTGAGGGTAGTGCAAAACTCCGAAAGAAAACGGAGAGACCCCTCGTTTGGAGAGGCATTTCGTTAATGGGAGCAAGTATAAGCTGCAAGAATGCGTTACTCCATGAGCAAACGGAGAGAGTTCTCGTTAGGGGGTTGCCAAGTGATATTGCGGGGACGGAAGGTCATCCTTCGCAGCTACGAGGATGGGTTCACCGACGATGAGTTGGCCAGGATATACCGGTGGAGCCAGGACGAGGAGGTCCTGCGGTGGAGCGGGGGCTCTTTGATGCCGTTGACCTTTGCAGAGTTCAAGGAGAGATTCAAGCGAGAGCGGTCGAAGCCCGATCCTGGGAGGGAGGTCTTCGCCATCTTCACCGCTGAGGGGGAGTTGATCGGACGGGTGGGGTGCTTCGCCATAGACCGCGAGGAGGGACAAGCGGAGTTGGGCATTGTCATCGGCGAGAAGGAGTACTGGGGCAAGGGCTATGGGAGCGATGCCATCATCACCCTCCTGCAGCATATGTTCGAGACGAGGGGCTTGCAGAGGGTCTACCTCTTCACCTTCACCCCCAACGTCCGAGCCCAGAGGTGCTTCGCCAAGTGCGGCTTCAAGAGGATGGGCATTGTCAGGCGATTCTCCGTAGAGCTGGGCGAACACGAAGGCATCGAGATGGAGATCCGTCGGGAGGAGTTCGAGCGATTGAGGCAGCAAAACGATAGGAGGAGAAGATGACTGAACGAAACCTGCTTATGATACCGGGGCCTATCAACTTCGACCCGGCGGTGCTCCGGGCCATGGCCATAGCCACTCTCAGCCACGTCTCCCCGGAGTTCATCGCCATCTTTGGAGAGGCCATCGAGAAGCTGCGGCAGGTCTTCCTTGCCGAGCGAGGGCAGCCCTTCGTCGTGGCTGGGTCAGGCACGCTGGCCATGGACATGGCCGCAGCCAACCTCATCGAGCCCGGAGATAGGGCTTTGGTGGTGAGCACCGGCTACTTCAGCGACCGCTTCGCCGCCATCCTCGAGCGGTATGGCGCTCAGGTGGCCCAGGTGAGGGCCGCGATTGGCGATGTCCCGCCTGTGGTTGGGGTGGAGGCAGCCTTGAGCGATGGCGGCTACAAGCTGCTCGTCGTCACCCATGTGGATACCTCCACTGGGGTGGCTACGGACGTGAAGGCCCTCGCCCAGCTGGCGGGTAAGCATGGCGCTTTGAGTGTCGTGGATGGGGTCTGTGCCACGGCTGGCATGGAGTGCCTCCAGGGGGAGTGGGGGATAGACGTCTACCTCACCGCCTCGCAGAAGGCCATCGGCGTCCCGCCGGGTTTGGCGATCCTGGTGGCCAGCCCCCGCGCTATCGAGGCCTTCAAGGGGCGTAAGACGCCTGTGCTCAACTACTACGCCGATTGGGCTAACTGGCTCCCCATCATGGAGGCCTACGAGGCGCGGCAGCCCAGCTACTTCGGCACCCCGCCCGTCAACCTCATCTATGCCCTGAGGGAGAGCCTCGATCAGATCCTGGCTGAGGGGATGGAAGCCCGCTTCCGCCGGCACCGGGCCCTCAGCGATGCCTTCAAGGCGGCCGTCTCGGCGTGGGGGCTGCAGCAGGTTCCCCTCGAGCCAGCCAAGGCAGCTCACACCATGACCGCCATCTACTACCCTGAGGGGGTAGATAGCTCCCTCCTGGCCTTGATCAAGAAGGGTGGCGTCGTGGTGGCTGGAGGGCTCCACCCGGCCATCAAGGATAAGTACTTCCGCGTGGGCCACATGGGGGCGGTAAGCCCTGGCGACATCCTGGCCACAGTGGGAGCCATCGAGCTGGCCCTGATTGACTCGGGTTACGAAGTCGAGCCGGGGATTGGCCTGGCTGCGGCTCAGGAGAGGCTGGCTTAGCCTCCACTGTAGCAATAGAAAGCCCACACCATGAGGCGTGGGCTTTGTCTTTCGTTGCGTTACACTTGAGGGACCTTCTGGCTCTATCCCCTGATGCTCCCCAGAGCAGGGGGCGAGTCGCATAGGACCCAATAGGCCAGGTTGGTGGCGTAGATGTGCTGGAGCAGGATGCGGTGGTGGAAGCCATGGGCCGGCCACCAAGGCTGCCTCTCATCCGCCCACATGCCCTCCAGGACACCATAGGCGGGGAAGAGGTGATCGCCGCTCTGGGTCAAGCGCCAGAGGACGAAGTCCCAGAAGGAGGGCGCTATCCCGTTGCTGTCGTAGACATAGCCTCCCCCCTCTTCGTCCCACTCGACCCATCCTGGGCACTTTTCGTCCTCCCCCAGGTATTCTTCGGCGCATTGGTGGTAGCCCTCGACCCAGACCCAGCGGTTCTTTTTATTAACGCTGCGGAAGTAGATCTCCGCCAATTCCAACAGCTTGGGGAAGAACTCCAGCCCCTCGGTGGATAGGCCGGCCATGCGCCAGCAGATCTCGTTGAGGCTCTGGAAGATGATCTCCAGGGCGATGTAGTGGGGGTTAGGGTGGATCCTATCCGGCCAAAACCTCCTTTCGGGGGCGAGGTTCAGGGCGAAGCTAATGGCCCATTCCGCCGCCCCTTGCAGATCCCTATCGCCCCACATGCAGTAGGTCAAGACTATATAGTGCCTCTCCCTGGAGCCTTGCCAGTCGTCCACGAAGGAGGGCTCTCCTTCGATCCTCTCCAGATATTCGAAAGAGTGTTCCCGCATGACCTCATGGATCGCCACCGTCATCTCAGGCGGCAAGCGGTCGTGAACCAACCATGCAGCCAGCCAGGCGCTCTCCGTGACCATGGCCTCCCTCTCCGCATCCACCCACTTTTCCCTGTGCCCCAGAAGCCATGAGAGCAAATTGATGACCTCATCGGAAGGGGCACCGCGGCCGGCCCACTCCAGGACAGCTAGGCTTAGCGCCTTGCAACTCTTCGCCCAGACCACGGCCAGGTTCTCCCAGAACCCTTCGGGAGGTTCCTCTTCCAGATAGCAGTCCTCCAACCGCTGGAGTTGAAAGGACCTCAAGGGGCTTGCGCGCGGGGGGCCGAGCTCCCTAAGCTTCCTCCCCCTGCGGAACAGGAAGAACAAGATTTTCCGAAGAATCTCCAACACGATCCGGATGAGTGATGGCGGTGCTGCCCTCGATTTTGAGCTGAGTTTGCCCATGCTCTTCCTCGGTTTTTAGCTGGCTGCTCGTGGGGATAGTCTATCACAATTATTTATATCGCGCAACACTCTTGACTTTACCTACATATCCTGCAAGTCTCGCCTGTGGATGAAATGCACAGGCTGAAAATCGGCGCGCTTCGAGCGAGCTTGGGCTTTCAGAGGAAGCGGCAACTTGTTGCCGTATTGAGCGAGAGCTTGTTCTCGAATCGGCCAAGAGGAGATAGCCATCAAACGGCTGATTGGATAGAGGATTGCGTCGTCGGCTACTATCAGGAAGAAGATACGGAGCGCACTCGCCCCACCGCCTGTGCCCTGTGCCCTTCGCGCGTGCCTTCATGTTTGACAAAAGAATAAATTTGTAGTAATATATTAACAATAGAGAAGTGCTTTCGCCTATTCCACAAGGGGAGGCAGGCAGGGTAGCGAGCTGCCTTACTTTTTACTAGCTGAACAGCGATGAGTTGTCCGGCTCATTGCGCCACTTATGATCGAATCAATCGAAACGACAAACAGGAGGCAGCCCTTATATACATAGCCAGCCTGCTTATTTAACCATCCGGGAGGGAAGGAGGTGGTCAATGGGGGGTATTCCTTAGTCGGATACAAGGGTTGAGCACCCTTGGGCCCGTCAGCGTTTGCTCCAAGCGGTCCTAAAGACGGCTTGGTAGCGAGAAAAAAGAAGGAGGGAATCGAAAAATGAGAGGGAGGCTTTCAACTATAATTGTGGTCACGGTGGTTCTCAGCTTGCTAGGTGCCGCTTGTCGCCCAGCGCCAACGCCAGTGCCACCAGCGCCCCCCACGCCGACGCCGGTTCCGCCTACGCCAAAGCCGGAGGTGTACAAGGTAGGGCTCATCAACCACCTGACTGGAGATGCGGCTGTATACGGCCAAAGTATGAAGAAGGGCACGGAGGTAGCCCTCGACGAGATCAATGCTGCCGGGGGGATCAATGGGGTTCCGGTGGAAGTGATCTATGAGGATGACCGCTTGAGCGCGGCCGACGCGCGGACAGCTTTCCTCAAGCTGGTGGAGACCGATAAGGTGCCCGTGATCATGGGCTCAGGCAGCAGCACGGTCAGCCTGGCCCTCTGCCCCCTGGCCCAGGAGAGAAAAGTTGTTCAGATCTCGTCCATCTCTACCGCGCCGTCCCTGATGGAGTGCGGCAAGTACTTCTTCTCTGTGATGGCTTCAGACACCGCTCAAGGCCCCGAGTGGGTTAAGGTGCTTGAGCACCTGGGGAAGAAGGAAGCAGCCGTCATGTACATTAACAACGACTACGGCATCGGGGTGAAGGACACCTTCGTGGCCGAGATGGAGAGGAAAGGCTACAAGGTGCTCATTGTTCAACCGTTCGAACTTGGCGGCACGGATTTCCGCACCGAGATCCTAAAGGTCAAGGAGGTGAATCCGGAGATCACCTTCATCGTTGACCACGTGAAAGAGGCAGCGATAGTATTTAAGCAAGCCAGGGAATTGGGCTTCGAGACGCAGTGGGTGACGGATGTGTCCATCGTAACGAAGGAGGTTCCGGAGCTCGCAGGCAAGGAAGCTACCGAGGGTATGCTGGGCCTGCGCGCTGGCTCTATGGAAACCCCCGAGTACGAGGGATTCGCTAAAGCCTTTGAAGAGAAGCACGGGGAACCCCCCACTATTTGGGCCGACTTTGCCTATGACACCATGATGATGGTAGCCAAAGCCATCGAGAAGGGGGGTTATACCGCAGATGGCATCCAGAAGGCTCTCTTCGAAGTGGGCGAGACATACGTCGGGCCATCCGGATCCAAGAAGCTCAATGAGTACGGCATCGTGTATGGCGTCTATGACTGGATGATAGTGAAAAACGGGGAGTGGGCGTTATACAGGGCCGCTCAATGAAATGCACCACAGGCGGAAAGGGCGCGCCTTCTTGGAAGCTATACTGATGGCTCAAGACCAACAGGAAGAGGAAGCCCCGCTCTCGATGTAGGGACAGAATCGCGAAGAGGGCTTCCTCTTCCCTTACTCAAAAGGCACCCTGATTTTTAATCAGGAGGTTTTACCCCTTAAGGGAGTAGTATCTATGAGCATACTTGCACAGTTGCTGGTCAACGGTCTCATCGCCGGGGGCAATTACGCCTTAGCGGCTATCGGCTACACCATGGTCTATAGTATCCTGAGATTCGTTAATTTCGCCCATGGCGCCGTATGTATGATGGGAGCGTATTTGGTCTTCGTGCTTGCTATGACTGGCTTAAAAATCAATCTAATCATTGCCTTTGTCCTTGGCATGTTCTTGACAGCCCTTCTCGGCGTGAGCATCGAGAAGGTGGCCTACAAACCCTTACGACAGGCACCTAAGTTGGCGACTCTTACTACAGCTATAGCTATCTCCTTCATTTTGGAGGCAGGGGTGATGATCGTCTGGGGGGCAGACATAAAGACCTATCAACTTCCTGTAGTTAAGGGCTGGCAGCTAGGGCCGGCGTTTATCACCCCAGTGCAATTAGTCATCATCGCTTCAAGCATAATTTTTATGCTCTTTCTGTATTTTTTGCTCACAAGGACACGATTGGGCAAGGCCATTCGAGCTGTGGCTGACGGGTTAGAGCTGGCAGAGATCATTGGCATAGATACAGATAGGATCATCTCTGCTGTTTTCGCTATTGGCTCCGCTCTGGCCGCCGCTTCCGGTACGTTGATAGGCTTAGATACGAACCTCCACCCCACAATGGGCTTCATAATAACCATAAAGGCTTTTGCAGCTGTGATTCTCGGGGGATTGGGCAATCTCTACGGCGCCATCATCGGCGGATTCATCATCGGCCTGGTGGAAAATATAGGTGTTTGGTACCTCCTTGGCGGTGATGCCCGCTGGAAAGACAGCATCGCCTATGGGATTCTAATTTTGGCCCTTTTATTTAGGCCTGGCGGTATTTTTGGATCAAAAGAGGGGGCGCGGGTACTTTAGGCTCTGCCATCGTCATTGCGAGCGGAGCGAAGCAATCTCCGACCACGCCGGGGATTCCCTTCGCTAGGCTCAGGGCATGGCTTCGGCGCAAACGGCGCGCCTACTCAGAAACTTGCCTGTCATTGCGAGCCCCGCAGGGGCGAAGCAATCCCCACCCCGCGAATTGGAGATTGCTTCGGCACAAAAACCGTGCCTCGCAATGACATGATGAAGTTTCTGTCCTTATTAGAATGGCGGGCCGCGCCATGGCCGACTCGCAATGACACCTGGATTGGAATCCAACATTGTCCAGGTATAAAAGGCGCGGGGATAAACTATGATCTTCCACTTGTTAGTGCTGATCACCATCTACGCCATTTTATCCATAAGCCTGAATCTAGCGGTAGGCGTGACTGGGCTTTTCAACCTAGGCCATGCTGCTTTCTTTGGCATTGGAGCTTATACCTCAGCCCTGTTAAATATGGCCGGTGTTCCCTTTTGGTTGGCTCTGCTGGCAGGCGTCTGCATGGCGAGCCTGATCGCCTTTCTGATCGGGTTACCCACCCTCAGATTAGTAGGCGACTACCTAGCTGTAGCAACTATGGGGCTGGGGGAGATCGCTAGGGCTGTATTTAAAAACTGGATCTCTGTCACCAGGGGGCCAATGGGCTTACCTGGCATCCCTCACGCCAGCCTGTTTGGCTTTGCATTTGATTCTTTCGCCAAGTTCCTGGCATTGAGCGCTGCTTGTTTAGGGATCGTCTACATCCTGGCGGAGACATTGATCCGTTCTCCCTTTGGCCGGGTGTTGAAAGGGATACGCGAGGATGAGATAGCGGTGCAAGCTCTGGGCAAGAACAGCTTTTGGTTCAAGATGTGGTCTCTAGTGATAAGTGCTGGCATCGCTGGGCTGGCAGGCAGCCTATTTGCTCACTACATGGGCTTCATCGACCCCTCCAGTTTCGGCATGTGGCTTACTTTCTTCATCCTCCTAATCATCATGCTCGGGGGGCTGGGCAATAACTTGGGCGCTGTGGTGGGCGCGGTCATCTTTGTGGTGGTGCGGGAGGGGTTGCGCTTCGTGGGTTTGCCCCCTGCCATCGCTGCTCCTTTGCAACAACTCCTTTTCGGCGTCCTATTGATCGTCATGACCATCTTTGCCCCTCGGGGGCTGATCCCGGAGAGGAAGGCCGTTACGAGGTACAAAGTCAATGCTGAAGATCGAGGACCTGACTAAGGACTTCGGCGGCCTCAGGGCAGTGGACCATTGCTCTTTCGAGGTTCCGCAGAACAGCATATTTGGGCTGATTGGGCCTAATGGTTCAGGAAAGACCACTATCTTCAACTTAATCACAGGTTTCCTGAAACCTGACGAAGGTCAAGTCTCCTTTAACGGCGAGGTGATTGTGAACTTGCAGCCGTATCAGATCATACAACGAGGGATAGCTAGAACCTTCCAGTTGGTCCGGATCTTTCGGAACATGACCGTAATGGAAAACATGTTGTTAGCTCCTAAAGGTCAAAGAGGGGAAAAGGTTTCCTTCGCTTTGTTCAATCCACCCTGGGCCAGGCGGCAAGAGAGGGAAAACACGAAAAAAGCTCTGAAGCTTCTAACGTTGTTTGGGCTCGACCGCTTTAGAGACGAATATGCCGGCAACTTGGGACATGCGGAACAGAAGCTGGTAGAACTGGCTAGGGCCTTGATGACCGACCCTCAACTCATCTTATTGGATGAGCCCACTGCCGGTGTAGATCCCAGCCTTATTGCCAAGATCCTTAGCTATATCAGAAAGCTGCGTGACGAGCAGGGAATGACCTTCCTTATCGTTGAGCACGACATGCGGGTAATAATGAATCTCTGTGAACGGATTGTGGTGTTGAACTACGGGCGGAAAATCGCTGAGGGGACGCCGGAGCAAGTCTCTAATGATCCTAAGGTCATAGATGCTTATTTGGGGGTTTGAGGGACGAGTGCGACGATGTTAGAGATAAGGGATTTGCGCGCTGGCTACGGGAAAATCGAGGTATTGCATGGCATTTCCATAGAGGTGCAGCCTGGGGAGATCGTTTGCGTAATCGGCCCAAATGGGGCTGGGAAGACCACGATGCTGAGAAGCATGTTTGGGCTTACTAACATCATGAGTGGCCATATCATCTTTGCTGGGGAAGAGATTACCGGCGTAAAGCCGCACTTGGTGATTGGCAAGGGAATAGTTTACGTCCCGCAAGAGAAGAACATTTTCCCTTCCCTGACCGTGTTAGAGAATTTGGAGTTAGGAGCTTATAACGCTGATGGCCATCAGCTCAAAGAGAGCCTTGGGAGGATTTACCAGCGATTTCCGGTCTTGAAGGAGAGGAGGGACCAAAGGGCAGGCACCCTAAGCGGGGGCGAGCGGCAGATGTTGGCCCTCGGCCGGGGTCTCATGTCGAGCCCCAAGCTGATGCTTTTGGACGAGCCTTCCTTGGGACTTGCTCCCAAGATAATCGAAGCGCTTTTCACCCACATTCAAGAGATACACGACGCTGGCACCACCATGCTCTTAGTGGAGCAGAATGCACGGAGGGCCCTAGCCATAGCCGATCGCGCCTATGTTTTAGACTTGGGACAAATCAGATTTGAGGGAAGCGGAGAAGAACTTTTGACTGACGAGCAAGTGCAGAAAGCTTACCTGGGAGGTTAATCCAGGTTATTCGTGACTACCTTGACAATGTCACATTAGACAAATGTTCTACGAAATCGCCGCGCTCTTGGCCGATTTGGGACGCCTGAACATGGAGAACATGCTTCAGACGGGAGACTTTGACCTCTATGATGACCCTGAAAGTGGGCAACTTATAGAACGCCTGTGCAATGTGACATTGTCAAGCTACTCAGGCTGTCATTGCGAGCGAAGCGAAGCAATCCCCAAGCCGCAAGGAGGAGATTGCTTCGTCGCAAAAAACGCTCCTACTCAGAAACTTGACGTGTAAAGGGTCAAGCGACTTGTGGCGTGAGTGTGAAGCCGAGTTTGGCGGCTTTGCGCGTCAACTGGGCGACCTCACGCTCGAGTACTTGCCGTTCATATTCTTC
>Ga0315314_1002221_pt1 | contig 16262 bp, 13 predicted proteins | sample TDP9_MG_FD_203631 | JGI IMG/M metagenome (GOLD analysis project Ga0315314, IMG submission 203631) | Freshwater sediment microbial communities from Lake Towuti, South Sulawesi, Indonesia - TDP9 | ecosystem: Environmental > Aquatic > Freshwater > Lake > Sediment | place: Indonesia: South Sulawesi...
AGAACCTCTAGGGTCATGTACCCGTTCGAAACGTAGCACGAGTACAAGCCTTTTTCACGCCCACGCTCAAAGAGCTCTAAGGTCCATTCGGTCAGGAGAGTGGGTTCTTGAAAACTGCCGCACAAGCCGTTGTCTCCACCGTGAAGTGCTACGTTCAAAACTCTTTCTTGGGCGAAGAAGTGACTCGACTTGGCTGGATTTGGCTCAACCTTTGACAGATGATGGTTCTGACACCAGACGCAGTCGAAGTTGCATGACCAAGTAGAAAATGTAAGCGCCGATGAACCCGGCCAATAATGGAAGAACGGCTTAATCTCGATTGGACGACTCTCAAGGGCGCTGAGGTCGCCGTAGATCAGCGTCAAGAGCACGCCGTCCACGTTTAATCTCGTCTTGCAAAAGCCCTTGTTGCCACGATGAATGACACAGCGTCTCTCACACAAGCCGCACCTAACCTTCAAGCCTCTGAGTTTTTCGTAGAACAACGCTTCACGAACCGACCGTGACTGCAGCAACTCTTCCAGCGTTTGCACCTTTCGGCACTTCTTAATCAAAAAGGTGGGTTTGAATAAAATAACCTTTTAGTCGCCCTTGACAGCCTTTGACACTCTTTTCAGACACTCTAAGGCGGACTCGTAGGTTGGAAAGCTTCTCAGCCCGCATTCTGGTCCAGCGTAGGGAACTCGGTTCTCGCCGAAAAACTCGACGATCTTGACCAACCGTTCTTTCATCAGCTCAACGTTTTCAACAAAAATCATTGGGTCTATCTGCTTTTTCGATAGGCTTTTCCATGTTTCAGCGATTTTCTCGTTAATGTTTATCTCATTCAGTTTCTGTTTAGATGTGGCTAATAGATTGTTTCTTATCAGTTGGTCGAAGTCTGTCACGGCTATGCTTGCTTTCAAAAACTTGTCGGTTGACTCTAAGCGTTCTTTGGTTCGTTTGGCTTGATAAAATGAGTCGTTAACATGTGACTCAATCACGTTGAGGGTTTTCACTTCCCAGAACAACTCGTCAGAAGTATTATGCAAATGCAGACATGTTTGAGCTCCTCTGGCTTTAGCCTTATTCATTATAGATTCCCAAGCTTGTAGCAGGTTTTCTCTACCCTCTGAACCACGGTCAAGCAACGGGTCATCGACAAAGCCGAAGACAGGTTCCTCCACAGAAACAAGCACCACGCTTCCATGCTTACTATTAAAAACATTGGTTTCAACCATCTGCGCAAGAACGTTGCCAAGGCGAGTGAAAGTATTTTTGTCTTTGTAGGCGAACAGCGAAGCCATGGTGTAGGGACCTAAGGCGCATATTCGAAGTTTGATGGGTTTGCCCAGTTTTTCATGAATCTCTTGTGAACGATTCTTAATAGCTGACACTTCGGGAATGGCGCTTTTTCCCTCTTTCAGAGTTAATACTGCTGTTTCAATGTAACCTTCGTCGATTTTTCCAATGCCTTCAATCACATCAAAGAACATTAGATTCACGTCTCTATATTGCGGGTAATTGGGCACGTCGATGCCGGCTTCGATTTTATCGATGAAGCCGTCCACCACCTTCTTCTCAAAAAACTGGGTGGAATCATTAACGGCTCGTCCATAGTTGGAAACACCCTCTAGAAACTTTTGGAAGTCGCCAACGAAAGGCAAGCTGCCCTCATCCAATGATTCAACCATGAAGAGATTTCACCCCATTTTGTTCATGATTTTGAAATGCTTGTTTTAAAGTGTTCCCATCCACGAGCCTCAATCGGAAACGCTTTCTTTCCCACCTTCAAAATGACAGCCTTCTCTTTGGTGACATGTCCAATCTTTATTAGAGAAACTTTTTTCCTCGCTTTTTTCCACAGTTTGGGCTTGACTGTTACCACGAGTTCGTATTCTTCTCCACCGTAGAGGCTTAGCTCAATCGGGTCGAGCTTGTGTATTTTTGCGAGTTGTTTGGTTTCTTGTGCGATTGGAAGCTTGTCTATTAGGAAGCCTACGTGGCTGGCTCTTGAGATTTCGTGCAGGCTCCAAGCTAGTCCGTCGCTGGAGTCGATTGAGGCTGTTACGGCGCCCGTTTGAGCTAAAGCTAAGCCTTCGTTGAGTCTTGCCCGTGACATCAAAACACTATCGATAAGCGTCTTCCTAATTCTAGACGGTGCCGAAAGATTTTGAAGCAGAACCTTTAAGCCCGAGGCTGTCTTGCCGAAAAGTCCAGTGACCGCCACTATGTCGTCTGGTTTGGCGCCGCTTCGCAGCATGAGACGTTTTTTCTCTCCTATTCCAAAGGCGGCGCAGCTGATGACGAGGTCAGACGCCTCGTTTGTGTCTCCGCCAAGAACGTAAGCGTCGTATTCTCGCGCTCCCTTGTTTAAGCCTTCTCCCAATTGCTCGATGTCTCGCTTTCTCAAACCTCGTGGAACGCCTATCGATGCGAGTAGGGCTATGGGCTTAACTCCTTTTGCAGCTAAGTCGCTTATGTTCATGACCACTGCCTTGCGGGCTGCTTGCCACAGGTTCATTTGTGGGGGCACGTCGGTTTTGCCCACCAGCATGTCAGTTTTGATAACAGCGAGTTTTCCGCTTCCGATGTCAACTGCAGAGACATCGTCACCAAAGGGTATGGGTATGTTGGGCATTGGTTCTAAATGTTTCAGAATAATGTCGATTATCTTGCGTTCGCCCAGTTCTTCGAGGTTTTTCAAGTTGTGGTCCCTTTAGGTTCATTATGCGGTGGAAAATGGCTTAAGTCTTTGCGGTTGGGTAGCGTGGAGCTAAGGGTTTAGAGTTCTTTTTGGTGTACGTAGAAGGCTAGGGCGAATAAGAGATAGCCCCAGTGAAAAAGCAGTTCTTGAGGGTGTCCGTTGTAGTAGGTGCCGTTGAGAGTTGTGTAGCTGAAAGTCATGTCTGCAATTACATTGAAGAGGATAGCGACATTAATGAAATGCCAAGCCACCCCTATGCGACCCTTAAGGCTTGTAACAGTGAATACCAAAAGTCCAAGGATAGCTACCAGAAACAAGACAAGGTCTAAGCCAGGGTAAGCAAGACTTATGCCCACCGTGACCAAATCCTGCTGCGACGCCTCGGCAAGAACGGGAATCATTAGTGTTGGAAAAACAGTGGCGCTTACACCTGCAACCATGATGCCAGCCACGAAAAACATCTTCTTTGAAATTGCAGGTTGAAAGAGCTTCACATATAACAGCAGAGCGATAAACAAGGGCACATAGCCACTAAGCCAAAAAACATCGGCGATTGAGGGGTAGGGAATCTCAACGTTTAAAACCATGGTGTAGACAGTCCATCCTAGCTCGCCTAAAAACCAGAGCAGCATTCCTAAAGTGAAGCAGAGCCAAATCTTAGACAGTCGACTTCCAATGTTGTCCCAGTATCTTCGCAGTGCAAAAAAGGACAAGAGCACAGCCACGCCGGCAACAGCGGGTGCAATAACGTTGGAAAAAGCGTACATAAAATCAGGATAAAAACTCTGAAAGACCTAAACCACAGCGAGCACTATGGCGGTTATCAAGCACAGCCTGTAAGCAATTCTTAAGTCTCGCCTGACCACCTTTGGATTAGCATAGTTTTCTTGCTTTGGCTGAGTCACCACAAGTCCAACAACGCAAAATGAAGGAACCGATAACTGTTATGTTTTATGAAAGCAGATTCATTATGCAACATCTTCTAGATTCTGAATAACCAAACCTCTTAAAAACGGCTACATCTTCAGTATTCTTGCTCAACGCCCCGGTGGCTCAGCAGGTAGAGCAGCGGTTTCGTAAACCGCGGGTCGCGGGTTCAAATCCCGCTCGGGGCTTCTTGAGGATTTTGGAGGACGCAACATTCTCTCACCTCCTTGCTAAAACCTTCAAACCAAAACGACGCCTATTTCCCAGCCAAGAATAGAATAAGAATGATCGAGAAAACAAGCAAATTGAAGCCTAATACATGGATGACGCTGACTTACCTCGCGGCGGTGCACTATACACCAGAAATTATCTTTCAAACATACTTGATATAACCTTTGTCGCACAATGACTATTTCACACCGCTTCACACAACAACGCCTATTTGAATCATATTTGGATCCTAATAGAGGGGGGTCTAGCGTTGTGCGCACACACACATACACCTCACTCAGCTAAAAATTAGCTTGAAGACCTACAAAACAAATAAACGACAAGAAAACACTCAAAACAGGAGAAGAAATCGCTGCAAGAATGGGCGTTAAGTTTAGAACGAGACAGTATATACCTTGCTTCTGGTAAACCGCCATGAACCTGATAGAAGCCTTCATCCTCGCAATCGTTCAGAGCGTAACCGAATGGCTGCCCATCTCCAGTTCAGGGCATCTCGTCATCGTGCAACAACTCTGGGGTCTAAACGTTCCCGTGTTTTTCGACGTGACCCTCCACATAGGAACATTGATAGCCGTTCTAGTGTATTTACGAAAAGACGCAGCAAACATTCTCAAGGCTGCTGCTCGGTTAGACTTAAAAACTGAAGAAGGCAAACTCGCCCTCCACATTATTGTCGGCAGCATACCAACAGCGGTCATAGGCTTTCTTTTCCGAGAACAGTTTGAGTCATTTTTCTCCAACCTCTTAGCAGTAGGCGTAGCGTTCATGGTGACAGGCTGCGTTCTGTACGCTTCCAAACTCACACATGACAGAGACAGGCCCATAAACTATCTTAACGCTTTGCTCATAGGCGCTACTCAGGGCATAGCCCTCATTCCAGGAGTTTCTAGGAGTGGCGTCACAATTTCCACAGGGTTATTGAGAAGGGTGAAAAAAGAAAAAGCATTTCAATATTCATTTCTGCTTTACATACCAGCAGTAATCGGGGCAGCGATAGGAACAGGCGTCACAAAATGGAAAAACTTGACGGTGGCTGAGATAGATGTCCTCTTGATTGTTTTTGGTTTGGTCGTAACCGCCATACTGGGCTACTTATTCCTAAAGCTGCTGTTCAAGGTGGTTGTTAAAGAGAAGTTTCACATGTTTGCCTACTACTGCTGGGCACTAGGCTTAACAATCATTCTAACCCGAATCTTAACCATTTTTTAGACGAGAACTTCTTTAGTCAAGATTTGGCCGAACACATACAAGTCAAAACATCGTCAACATTGAACAATTAAAAGGATTTTTTCAAAAACGTTTATATTCAATTCCATCCAAGAAATGCTCTACATGGAAGAGAAAAAAGAATAGGCTTCCTCACACTGCTCATTTCAATCGCAGGCATTATTATAGCAGTCATTGATGCCGTTGTCTCAGTGTCTTATGCGGTTGTTCCACAAGAGCCTTCTACCACAGACTTTTTTTGACTTGGTGATAAACGGTCCAGTGTGGTGGAAGATCAACCCCATCATTATCATCACTCTCATAAGTGTGGGATTCATCGCGTACCTGCTCGGAAGCGACATGAAGCTCTCGGCTAATCCCCTCAAGAGCTTCTATGGGTTTTTGCGTGTTGCCCTCACCTTCGTAATAACTTCACTTTCGGGAATAGGCGACATAATTTCACAGACTTTCATCGAGTTTCTCACAGGAAATAGTCCGCTGAACTGGCTGCACTATGATTGGTGGTGGACCAAGTACATGCCGCTTCCAGCCGTGATTGCGTTTCTTGTGGGGCACAGTGTTCCTTCAGGCTTCGACATGATGGCAGCGGCGATTTCAGGAATTATTCTACTGAGCATAATGTGGCTCCACTACTACGGCAAATTCAAATTCATAAAAATAAGAGACAAAGTTCAAGGGCGGAACAGCGCAGAGATCTAGAAGACCGTGGGAGCCTTATACTCTCCGTAAATCTCCCGTAGCACGTTGCAGACTTCTCCCAGCGTTGCGTATTCCTCAATAGCCTTAATTATCGGAGGCATCAAGTTCTCATCGTGTTCTGTGGCGTGGCGCAGCTGACCGAGAGCAGCCTCAAGTTTTTCTTTGTTCCTCCTGTTTCTAACATCGTGCAGTTTCTTGATTTGTCTTTTCTCCACTTCTGGATCTACTCGCAGAATTTTTATGGGCATCTCCTCTTCCACCAAAAACTGGTTCAAGCCCACAATTGCTCTTTCTTTGTTTTCGACCTCTCTCTGGTGTCGGTAGGCGCTCTCAACGATTTCTCTCTCCATGTAGCCCTTCTCAATGGCGTTGACGGCGCCACCCATCTCGTCAATTTTATCGATGTATTTCATGGCTTCCTCCTCGATTTGGCTGGTTAAAGACTCGATACAGTAGGAACCTGCCAACGGGTCAACGGTGTCGGCGACACCGCTCTCATAGGCTATTATCTGCTGGGTTCGCAGGGCTATTGTCACAGCCTCTTCACTGGGCAACGCATACGCTTCATCGTACGAGTTTGTGTGCAGCGACTGTGTGCCTCCCAGAACAGCCGCCAAGGCTTGAAGAGTAACCCTCACAATGTTGTTGCGGGGTTGTTGCGCGGTCAAGGCTACACCAGATGTTTGCGTGTGAAAACGCAGTTGCCACGCAGCTGGGTTTTGGGCTTTGAACCTTTCACGCATGATTCTAGCCCATAATCGACGCGCAGCTCGAAACTTGGCGATTTCTTCGAGGAAGTTGTTGTAAGCGGCGAAGAAGAAGGAGAGTCGACTGGCGAAGTCGTCCAGGTTGAGTCCTCTTTGAATGGCGGCTTCAACATAGGCTATAGCGTTGGCTAAGGTGAAAGCAATTTCCTGCGTTGCTGTGGCGCCCGCTTCCCTTATGTGATAGCCGCTTATGCTGATTGTGTTCCATTTGGGCATGTTTTTGGAGCAGTACTCAAAAATGTCTGTGACCAGCTTCATCGAGTCTTTTGGTGGAAAAATGTACATGCCTCTGGCAACATATTCCTTTAAAATGTCATTCTGCACCGTTCCGTCAAGTTTCGACTGCGGGACTCCTTGCTTCTCAGCAACAGCAGCGTACATGGCAAGAAGAATGGTGGCTGGCGCGTTAATAGTCATTGAAGTGGTTACCTTGTCTAATGGGATTCCGTCAAACAGGGTTTCCATGGCTGGAAGGCTGCTTACACTGACACCTGCTTTTCCAACCTCACCCCTAGCCATTACATGGTCGCAGTCGTATCCAACCTGCGTAGGGAAGTCGAAGGCTACGCTTAACCCAGTTTGACCCTGCTTGAGCAGGTATTTGAAGCGCTTGTTTGTTTGCTCCGCCGTGCCAAATCCAGCGTATTGGCGCATCGTCCAAAGTCTGCCTCGATACATAGTTGAATAAATGCCTCTAGTGTATGGGTACTCGCCTGGGAAGGCTAAGTCATGGTTGTAGTCGAGACCTTTGATGTTTCTCGGCGTGTAGACACGCTCCAAACTAATGTTGGAGTCGGTTGAGAACTGCTTCTTGCGCTCAGGAAACTTCGACAGCGTGTTTGCCAAATTTTCTCGCTGCCAAGCCTCTTCTCGTTCTCGAATCTGCTTCAGTTTCTGCTCACTGAACATGAGGACAAGCCACCTTTCTCGATGATGCCCGTTGCTAAATATTCAGCGAGTATCCTATAAAGGGTTGTCAAATCACGGTCAAAATTTGATTTTTGTCAGGCTTGCGCTCTATCACAAAGCTGGCAAAAAGGTTTCGAAAAAAGAACGCAATTTTGAGCTTTGTAGGTGAAACTGAGCTTAGAGACGGAGAAGAGACTTTTTCTTGGCTTGTTCTTTGTCTTCTTTCTTTTCATGCACTTCTTCTGTCACCCGCGTTGCTGACACGATTTTCTCAGCATGTTGCTTCTTCCAGCTCTTTCGTTCCTGTGCTTTGCTTTTGCGAGGTACCAAAGAAATGGGTTTTGTTCGCAGCCCTTTCTGGTCGCCGAATTTTAGGTATTCCCATTCGTAGAGGTCGATTTTTAAGCCGGCGAGATGAGACACTATCGTCTGCAGGTTTTTGGAGAAACTTGGAGCAAGCAAGATAAGGCGCGGTGTTTCGGCGTCGTTTATTTTGAAGTTGGTGTAGTAGAACTTCAGCATATGCTTGGCTGTGTCTAAGTAGCTTAAGGCTTTGAGCGCCTCGAACAGCATTGTGTCGTCTTCTTGTGTGCCGAGTTGAAAAATCACTAGTGTTCCTTTTTCGTCGTGGCAGAGAATGTCGAGTTTTGTTGAAGCGTTTATGGGAATCTGGCTTCCTATGATTGTGAGTCCCTTTTCGACGGCGCCTATGTCACTCAACAAGATTTGTTCAAGTTCATGAGCAGTTTTGACACTAATCGCTTCTATGGACATTCTATCGTTCCTCGTTGTTTTTCAATGAATCAGAAAAAAATAAATGAGTTATGAATTCACAATCACAATTCCACCCCACTAGCAGAAAGAGGAGAAGTTGCCAACAGAAGTCACCTTTGAAGAAGTTTTGCTTGGTTTTGGGCGAATGAATTAAAGGGTGTGAAGACGCTAGGTGTATGCGGTTAACTCGAGAGAAGGCGAAAACGTGATTCCATGGCTTGTAGACGACCTGCTTCGATGCCTGAAACGTGCCAAGCCTCGAAGGTTCAACGTCGTCGTCATGCCTGACTTTTTCATCGACCGTCTAGTTATGTATTCAGGTGAAGTTAAGCAGTTTTCTCAGACAATTGCTGAAGTTGCTGGACGATTTGGCGGCAACATTCATGGAGTCAAGCAGCTGGAGCTGAGAGGAGGAAACGCAGCCAACACGGCAGCAGCTCTGGCGGCGCTTGGCGCCAAGGTTTTCCCCATCATCAAAACGGGTACGTTGGGACTCCACATTTTGAAGTTTTACTTGGAACCCTTCGGCGTTGACCTCTCTCATGTTAAAGCCGACAGCGAGGTGGCGTTGACCACGGCTTTAGAGCTAACCCATCGTGGTGAAAAGGTGAATGTAATGATGGGCGACTTGGGGTCGTTGCCCAACTTCGGTCAAAAAGACCTCACAGAAGAGGATTTTCAACTGTTGAGAGAAGTCGACTACGTTTGTGTGTTTAATTGGGCTTCGCTTAAACGTTGGGGCACTGAACTGGCTGAAAGCGTGTTTGGCTATGCCAAGGAGAAGGGAAAGGCAAAGACCTACTATGACACGGGAGACCCAAGTCCCAACAAGGAAAATATTCCTAAGCTTGTGAAAAAGGTCCTCTTGAGAAGAATCGTTGACATTTTTGGAGTTAACGAAAACGAAGCCTTCATGTATGCGAGTCAACTCGACCCAAAAGTTAAACGTTTCCGTAAAAAGCTTGAACACCACGATTTGGCGAAGAAATGCGCCCAAATCTTGGCGAGGCACATCTCAGCAAGGGTGGACCTTCACACAAGCGCCTTCGCCGGGTCTTTCACTAAAGACAATGAGATTATTGTGCCCTCCTTCAACGTTTCAGCATTGAGGTCGACGGGTGCGGGCGACGCTTGGAACGCTGGCAACATCTTGGGCGACGCGCTTGGGCTCCCAGACTCTTGCAGATTAACCCTTGCCAACGCAGTTGCAGCCTACTACGTTTCCAGCTCAACAGCCGAACATCCCACGTTGCCCAAGCTAATCGAGTTTTGCGCTAAACAACAACAATAAAAACATCTTTAGCGTTAGAGACTTTTATCCGAAAGGGTTGAGCGTGGTTTCTTTGAGCGTATCAATCAAGGCGATTGATGAGTCGAATCTTGAAGACGAAGTTCTGTTGTGTGTGCCCTTGCCAGAGTCACCCGAGGCACAGAAGGCTTCCAAGTTTGAGAAGGGCGTAAAAGACAAGGTGGAGTGGCTCAGGCTGAAGTTGAAAGATTACGGTTACGTTGGTCACATCGCCTACGGCAGCGATAGCAAACCCTTAGGTTTTATTGAATTTATTTCCTCAAAGGGTGCACCATTGCCTATAGAAGAGGTTGAGACAACAGCCATAATCACGTGCATAGACTTGCCCAAGGCGCCGCACGGTCAAGGCGTAGGAACGAACCTTTTGAAAGCAGCGTTGAGACATTTGTGGAAAATTGGAGTATGTCAAGTCAAAACGTTGGTTTCAAGAAGCCCACAATGGATAAACGGCGGCATCTACCGCAAACATGGCTTCCAACTTGAAAAAACCTTCTACAAGGTTGGCAACCCCGAACCATACGACCTGTTAACACTCCGTCTGGATGGTCCTCAACCAAAGATTGAAGCGATTATAGAATATTTGAAGCCAGAGTTAAGGGATAAGCTGCCCGTTGAAGTCCTGTACTTCAACTCTCCCCAATGCCCTTGGAACCCAGCAGTGCACATCAACCACGTAAATGCGATTGCCAAATTCAGCAAAGAATTAGTCACGTTTAAAACCATCAATTCATGGAAAGAACAAGAAATGGCAAAACGCTACGGAAGCATGTACCTCTTTGACTCTTTTATAAATGGTAGAGGCCCGTTCTTTGGTCCGCCCAAACAAGAGGAAATAGAAGTCGAGATTCAGAAAGAAATAAACAGAGTCTTAGCCTTAAAGAAATAAGATTTAAGTGTGTGCAAATTTTCGAATCTCTTCTTCTAACTTCTCCAACGTTCCTAAGCGTTCAGTAACCTCGTATTTCAAAATCTGAAAGGCTTGTGAAGCCACAGGGTCGCGGCGGTGCAACAGAGCAAGGTATAGGCTTATCATGTCGGCTGTGAAGAGCAGAGAGAAGATTCTGGCTAAGGTTGTCTGACCCTGCGCGTTTATTTCAATAATCCCTTTGGCTTTGTTGAAGAATTTTTCCTTCAAAACCTCGATTCGAGTCTTGACTTCATCGGGTTCTTCTGGTCCACGGAGCAGAATTAATGTGTAATGCTTGAGTATTTGTTTTGAAGCTTCCCAGCCCATTATCTCATTGTGGTCGAGTTCAGGAAAAACATCGCATCTGGCTGGAAGCTTGCAGTTTTCGTTGACCTGGGTCTTGAAGCGCAAGCCCACACCTCGATATTGCGAGTAAGAGTAGATGACTGGAACCGTTTCAAAGATTTGGAAGGCAGCTTTCTTGGCGAAGTTTTCCTCATATGGCGTTTCAATAGCGTATTCACGTGCAAGTTTGCCGACCATGTTTACGGCTTCACTTATCTCTTTTTCAACCTTGTCAAGGGAGAGAACTCTCAGCCTAGCCAAGAAGTAGGGAAGAGGAGCGAACAAGTAAGGAAAAGAAACCCGAGCCACAGCCATCCTTGGAAGACCGATGAGTGGTAAGCCTAAGGCTTGGGCGACTCTCTGCAACGCTCCGTTGGAAGATACACAAATTATTTGGCAACCCTTCTTCACGGCATCCAACATGCAGCTCAGCGTCTCTTCGGTGTTTCCCGAGTAACTAATCAAAAAGACAAGCGTGTGTTTGTGTGCGTAGGCCGGAAGGTGATAGCTTCGAACAGTTTCCATCGGAACCTTAGCATCGCCCCCAGTCCAGTCTTTGACTATATCTCCAGCAATAGCCGAGCCGCCCATGCCAGCAAAGATAACGTTGTCCACATGAGCATAAGGAATAATATGGCGACCAACCTTCACTCCCCTAAGCAGACTGAAAGCCTTAACATTTTTAATCGCCTTTGTCAGGTTTTCAGAAAAAGCCAACTCTTCTTTGAACGAGCCACTCGGGTCGAATGATAAAATCGCGCTTTTGTCGTCTAGAATCTTTTTTGCAGAAACTTTTGACATCATTGCTTTCACACTTTTTTCTTGGCTAAAGAGTGAAAGAGAAGTTAGAGGAGCATGCGTTTATTAAGCCTACTACTTTGGGTCCAATTGAAATCTTTTGGGTCCCAAAACTATAGTAGGTCATTGTTCAACACTAAGAAATCTTTGTTGAACGAACAATGGCTCGCCTCGTCTAATAGTTGTTGCACAACAGAAAACCTTTGTGACACCACAACTCCAGCTCGTCTGTTTTAAGTGTTAAAGAAAAATTCTTTTGAGGAAAACTGAAATGGTGGCAAGGATTTTAAAAATAAAATGTTAGAAGAGTAGGTCTTTGTTTATCCACTCTGGATACCATTGATAAAACTCTGGCGGCTTCGCCTTTTTCAAGCCCTTGTAGGTTGCCTTAGCCAGCGTTATGTTGCCGCGCCTGTCCTTGTAGAGTTTGACCAAGCCTTGAGTCTCAAGTGCTGTTAGGAGTTGGTTAAGCTGCTCGTCGCTCACGCTTGCAAGTCTCTCTTTCATGTCAGCTCGGCTCATGAAAAGCCCAGGGTTCACTCGGTAATCTTCAGCTAAAACCTCCAGCAAACTTTTCTCAGTGATTTCTTTGGCAACCTCTGGTTTCAACGTGGAAATTGGTACGCCCAGTTTGGGATGAATGTGCCGCTGAGGCATCTTCAACTCGTCAGCCATGGCTCGCAGTCCCTGCCTATACAAAACCATGCGCATAACTTCGCTTGTTCCAGCGCCCAACTGATTCACTTTGGCGTCTCTCATGAACGTCTCAACTGGGTAGAATCGTGTCCAGCCGTCTCCGCCCATGACCTGCTGAGCGTCAATCACCAGCCGCTCGTAGGCTTCGGAAGCGTAGAGTTTGGCTAAAGTTGCCTCCATGACCGCATCCAATTTCAAGTCCATAAGGTGGGCAGAATAAAACGTGAGCAAACGTGCGTTTCGCAACCGAGCCAACATGTCCGCAATCTTAAACTGGTTTACCTCAAACTCGATTGTTGGTTCACCGAATTGTAGGCGTCTCTGAGTATGACCCACAGCGTATTTTATGGCTTCTCGCATGGGACCAAGCATTCCAGCGGCGAACAGGTTGCGCTCAAAGTTTAGTCCGTCGACTAGGACTTTCCAGCCATCTCCATCAGCGCCTAGACGGTTTTCAACGGGCACTTTTACATCGTCGAAACTCAAGAAGCCGTTTGGTAAGCTAACCCAGCCGCCCAACTCGTTTATTTTTTCCACTGTGAAACCTTTCATTCCTTTTTCAACTATGAATGCGCTGAGGTGCAGGTATTTGGCTCTGTCTTCGGGGCGTTCACTCGTTTTTGCGTAGACGAGGTAGATGTCGGCTACTCCAGCGTTGGATATGAACCGTTTCTTGCCGCTCATTACATACGCGTTGCCTTCAAGCGTGGCTGCGGTTTCGATTCCAGCCGCATCAGAGCCGATGGAAGGTTCGGTGATGCAGATAGCACCTAACTTACCCTTTGCAACATGTGTTGCCCATCGTTGTTTCTGGGCTTCGTTGCCAAACTTGAGCACCTGTTCCAAACCGCCGAACATGGTCACAGAGTAGGCGGAGGTTAGAGCCGAGCAGATGCGGGATAGTTCTTCGGCTACTATGCAGCAACCGGTTACGCCGGTGTCTATGCCACCGTACTTCTCTGGAATGAGCGCGCCGAACCAGCCTCTTTCGGCAACTTCGTTAATGAGGTCGGATGGGAACTCTCTTGTCCACGCCACTTCTTCACCTCTTGGCAGGTTTTCGTCCGCAAACCGTTTGGTTTCTTCAGCCAGTTTCCTTTGTTTCTCAGTCCACCAAGGATAGGTTTCCATCATGACTGTGCACCAACATGCGTACATTTGAGACTATCAAGATAACTTCAAAACACACTTAAAACTTGCCTAAATACGCTCATCGAAAGTTCTATATAATCGAGAAATTGGTTGTGCATTTTGAAGAAGGGCTCAGCGTGTCTCAGATCAAAAAAATCAGGAAGAGAGATGGCAGAATCGTTGATTTTGACTCTAACAAGATTGCCGAAGCCATCTGGAAGGCTGCAAGGGCTGTTGGCGGAAAGGACAGAACGCTGGCAGTTAAGCTGACGGAGCATGTTGTGGAAAAGCTGGAGAAACAGCTCAAGCCTGATGAAATACCAACCGTCGAACAGGTTCAAGACTTGGTGGAGAAAACCCTTATCGAGAACGGTCAAGCCAGCATAGCTAAGGCTTACATTCTCTATCGACAGAAGCGAACCGAAATAAGAAGAATGAAGCTGCTTCTAGGCGTGGTCGACGAACTAAAACTGCCCTTAAACGCCATACTAGTCCTTGAACGACGCTATCTGCGCAAAGACGAAAACGGACGCGTGACAGAAACAACCGCCCAGATGTTCAGACGCGTAGCCAAAGGCATAGCTGAGGTTGAAAAACAATACGGAAAAAGCGCCAAAGAAGTTGTTAAGTGGGAAGAAGAGTTTTATAGACTGATGACCAGCCTCGAGTTCATTCCCAACTCGCCCACGCTCATGAACACAGGCACCGATTTTCGCCAACTGAGCGCTTGCTTTGTCCTGCCAGTTGAAGACTCTATAGAAGGCATATTCTCAACATTGAAGGCGGCGGCCATAATCCACAAGACAGGCGGTGGAACAGGCTTCGCCTTTTCAAGACTTCGCCCTAAGGGAGACCTTGTGAAAACCACAGGGGGCATAGCCTCAGGACCCATATCCTTCGCCACAATTTATGACACCGCAACCGAAGTGGTGAAACAAGGCGGTCGCAGAAGAGGCGCCAACATGGGCATACTGCGCGTTGACCATCCCGACATAATGGACTTTATAGTGGCGAAGGAGAAGGAAGGCGTCCTGCGTAACTTCAACATTTCCGTGGCTGTAACCGACAAGTTTATGGAAGCAGTGGAAAAGGACACCGACTTTGAACTCATAAACCCGAGAAACGGCGCCGTGGTGAAGAGGTTGAAGGCGCGGGCAATATGGAACCTAATCGTTATGATGGCTTGGAAGAACGGCGAACCAGGCGTCATCTTCTTAGACACCATAAACAGGCATAATCCAACTCCCCAACTTGGACAGATTGAATCCACAAATCCCTGTGGGGAGCAGCCTTTACTGCCTTACGAATCGTGTAATCTTGGAAGCATCGATGTCAGCAAGTTTGTGACCGAAGACGGAAAGATGGACTGGGACCGACTCAGACAAACCATTAGGTTGGCGGTTAGGTTCTTAGACGACGTTGTCGAGGCCAACATCTACGTGCTGCCCGAGATAAAGCAAATCACCAAGGGCAACAGGAAAATCGGCTTGGGAGTCATGGGCTTCGCCGACATGCTCATCAAACGAAGCATCAAATACGACACAGAAGAGGGACTGCGAGCCGCAGAGGAATTAATGAAATTCATAAACGACGAAGGACACAAGATGAGCGCCGAATTAGGCGAAGAGAAAGGCAGTTTTCCAAACTTCCACGGAAGCACATGGGAAAAAACTTGGAAAACCATGCGAAACGCCACAGTCACCACGGTTGCGCCAACAGGAACAATCAGCATAATCGCTGGTTGTTCACAGGGAATAGAGCCGCTCTTCGCCATCGCCTACGTCCGTGAGGTTGCGGAGAGCCTCGGACGAAGCCTGGTAGAGGTTAATCTCCTCTTCGAAAAAATCGCTCTTAAGGAAGGTTTCTACAGCGAAGAACTGATGAGGGAAATATCCAAGCGCACTTCCATTCAAGAAGTGAAAGAAATCCCAGAGAAGATACGAAGGCTCCTTGTGACAGCCCACGACGTGAGCGCAGAGTGGCACGTTCGTATGCAGGCGGCTTTTCAGAAGTACACGGACAACGCTGTTTCAAAGACTATAAACTTTCCAAACTGGGCGACACCCAACGATGTTGAAAAAGCGTATTGGCTCGCCTACAAACTGGGATGCAAGGGAATAACCGTTTATCGTCACGGCAGCCGCGAGACGCAGGTTCTGCGACCCGTAGAGAGCGAGGGAACGGTTGCCGACTTCAGTCAGGTCTGTCCCACGTGCGCATGAAAGATGAATAAAGGGTGAGAAAAAGATGGTTGAAAAAAGAGGAACGATTTACCTGTACACAGGAGAAGGCGCTGGAAAAACAACCAACGCCCTTGGCTTAGCCTTGCGATGTCTCGGACATGGCTACAAAGTGGTTATCATCCAATTCCTCAAGTGGTGGAAAAACACAGGCGAATACAAGTTTAGAAAGAAGATGCCAAACAACTACGAAATCTACCAGTTTGGAAGGAAGGGTTGGATAGGACTCAAAAACTTAAATGAGAGAGACAAGGCGTTGTCGAGAAAGGCGTTGAACCTTGCGAGAAAGAAGGCTAAGGAGAAACCGCGGCTGCTTGTTCTCGATGAGATTAACTTGGCGTTGCACTGCAAACTCTTAGACGTGGACGAAGTTATCGACTTCTTGAAAACTGTGCCAAAAGAAACAAACGTAGTGCTGACCGGAAGACGCGCTCCCCCACACCTTGTTGAATTCGCTGACTTTGTCAACGAAATCTTAGACATCAAACATCCAGACGAAATCCCAACTGTCAAGGGCATACAATACTGAAACAGGGGCGCAGAAAGGGGAAGTAAATGTCCAAGGATTTGCAGTTACTTAATTGTCCTCATTGTAATGCCCCTATAGATTACGTGT
>Ga0315314_1002222_pt1 | contig 16255 bp, 18 predicted proteins | sample TDP9_MG_FD_203631 | JGI IMG/M metagenome (GOLD analysis project Ga0315314, IMG submission 203631) | Freshwater sediment microbial communities from Lake Towuti, South Sulawesi, Indonesia - TDP9 | ecosystem: Environmental > Aquatic > Freshwater > Lake > Sediment | place: Indonesia: South Sulawesi...
GGTCTAATCCTGAATTGGTAAGAAGCACGTTAAAGCCAGTAAACGAAGCTCTAAAGGGGATAAAAGCGCCCACTAGCTTTGAAGGGAATGTGATTACTATTCAACTCAAAAGTACTCAGCCTAAGGAGGTATTTGCATAATGGTGATCTATAGGTTAGGATCATATATTGGCAAGCATTTAGATAAATCATCTCCAGATTGGTACAAGGAAATAATTGCTAATGAAGTTGCTGAAGGCGACATACAGGAAGTTCTTAGAGTATTAGGGGCGCTCATAAATATTCATACAAGATTGCTTCAGCAGTTTTGCCAAAGAGTGATAGCCAAAGCGAGAGAGAAGGGGCTAAATTGCTATGTTTATGCCTCTTGTTGCACAAAGCCCAAAGGAGGCAGATGTGGGACTTGCTTGGGAAAGTACAAAAACCATTACCCAAGATTCAAAGTTAGAACAGGAGAGTGGGGGGAGAGAAATCAGGGCTGGAAATCTTTAGATGTTCAGACACGTGAATTGACTGACTTCTTGAGGCAGTTTGTAAGCGAGGAAGAGCTACAGGACTTCTACTATGTAGCGCAGATGAGGGTTGATTACATCATCTTCTACAACTACTTTCTACTAAGGGCTGAACATGACGGGCTGATAGGAGTGGATGCAATTGAGCGATGAACCTAAAAAGAATCAAGAACCTAAAGATTCTGAAGAACCGACACCGCCATCAGTATTCAGAGTAAAGCCGAGTGTAGCTAGGAAGGTCATAGAAGGAATACCATTGCCTGATGATGTTAAAAATGCAGTCAAGCAATTAGCTCAAGCTCAAGGAAAAAGTGAGCAAGAAGTGTTACAGGAATTGGTTACAAAGGGCTTAGCATCATCGAATGAAGAGCTTATGTATATGCTAGCTAGAAAGAAGGTTCTAAATAGCATTACTTTAGATGAAGCAGAGTTAATGATGAAGAAGGTAAGTAGTGTATTTAGTACATGGAGTACTACTCCACATCCAAATCCAAGCCTGCAACCAACACAACAACAAATAGAGCAAAAGGATGAATTCACGCAAACAATGGATAAGATAGAGAAGGATGTTATGAAGGGGTTGCCACCAGTAACTTATGCGCCCCAATCAAATAATCCTAATCCAACTAAGGATCAATCTATTGGTACAGTAATGCTATACAATCTTGGCAAGTACGCTTTGGGCTTATTGCTAAAAAACGAGCAGATAGGCAAAGCCATAAGCAAGCTCATAGAGGAGAAGGGAGGAGACTTTCTTTCAGAATTGGAAAAGATGTTCAAGGAAGGTGAAAAAGAGGAATGAGCCTACCAGATGATGTATTAAAGAAGTGGAGGGAAGATGTGGATAAGGCATATTCTATATACAGTTCAAGATCATCTAACCCTGAATATGAACAGCTAATAATTGCTGATTATCTTTTAGAAAGGGCTTATGCCCATGATCCTTTGGTTATGAATTGGCTTGATGCTCATGGGTATGCTATAGAGGATTTGGAGGCTGAAATAGAGCGGTTAGAGAGAGCCTTAGCAAGAAGGAGAGTAGGTGCTAAGATCATAGATGTATTCAAGATGAGAGAAGATATTGCTGAGAAGGAGAGGCATTTAACAAGATTGCTTGAGCTTGAGCTAATATTAGATGGTGTGCAAAGGATGGAAAGATGGGCTATGGATAAAATGAAGGAGAAAGGTTTTGCTACTGTAGAAGAGCTTGAGGCTGAAGTCGATAGGCTGAGAGGGATAGTAGGAGACCCACAAGAAATAGAGCCTCTGATATTAAAGGATCATATAGAGACGAATATAGTTCGGGTAGCGGATTATATTCAGACTGAAGGCGTGATAACTGTTACACATTATACAAAAGATCGAGTATGGGCGCCTATTGTTTCAGTAGGGATGGGTGTTGAAGAGCCAATAGAATACACGGGTAGGTTATTAGAAGCATACATAAGGCATAGAAAACGAGATGAGGCATGGTCATGGACTGTTGCATGGAGTGAAGCATTATCACTATTAAAGACTGTTGAGCCTTATTTGATGGCTGATAAATGGGAATCAGCAAGATACCTATTAAACATAGGCAAAGTCATGCCAGATACAGAGTATAGACCCATGTATCATGGGGTTGTGAAAAGAAAAATCAGACCTGTCTTTCTCTATCCTGAATATGTCGATTTCCCTGTAAAATATGCCGTAATAGTTAAGAAAGGAGATGAGTTGCCAAGACCTTTACGACTCCTTCCTCTTCCTATCAAATATACGCCCGATGGGGTAGCCATACGATGGCATGAAGGGATGGTAAGAGACCTTTGATCCATGCAGGAGTGTATTTAATCCGTTCTTTAGTCTCTTGGCGCAACGATTATTTCACTCTCTTTAATGATTCCAAAGGGATTCTTAATGTTATCGTCGTCTTTAGTATAGAATACTTTAACCATTTTGTCTACATCTTTAATGATCTTCCCGTCTATCTTGACAATGAGGGGCACCTTTTTATGTAGATTTATGGCTATATTCGGGTATGGCTAAAGATGATTTTTCTATCGCTAAAATATACGAGGGATTAAAAAAGATGATAGAATCGAGCGAAAGACTACCCTACGAAGAACTTACAGCAATTTTTTTGTCTTTAATATCTCTCTCAACCAGAGAGATGATCCTTGAATCAAAAAGGATGCGGAGACAAACCAATTGGATGATGGTTTTGACATCAATCATGGTCTTCTTAACGGCTTTACTTGTGTTCCTTACATTCCTCTTAGCCCGTCCATTATTAGGCTTTTGACTTTAAGAGTAAAGGCTATAGTAAGCGATATTGTCGTTCGATAGTATATTTTCGTCCTATTAAACCATATATAGTTGCTCTATCCAAAAATACTCGAAAAGAAATTGTATATCATTGCTGAATATTCTCATAAAGGTGGGAAGGACTTCATTTTAAAACATCACCCAAATGAACTTAAAGAGATAAGAACTTGCCCACAATAAAAGAGTTTAATGGTGATGTAAGGTGGTTGTAGCGTTTGACATTGAGACGCTAGGAAAAAATGCTTACCGAGACAAGATAATCTTAATTGGAATGAAACGAGGCAGAAAAATTACGCAATGGAAGATATGGGAAACGAATGACGAATTGAAAATGATACAAGAATCCCTAAAGGCATTTGAACAAATTCCCTCATACGATGAGACAATTGTCGGATACAACAATCTAAAGTTTGATGTTCCCTTCATTATAGCAAGATTAAGTGTATTTGGGAAGATGACACCAGAAATTTGGGACATGCTCCATAACAAAAAGTGGCTTGACCTCTATCAGTTTTTGGGAAATGATTACAGAAGAATGACTTACTGGCTAAATCATTTCAAGATCAAAAGAAAACATGAAGGCTTAGAAGGTAAGCACATGCCAGATTGCTTTAAGAGAGGGCAGTATGACAAAATTGAGCAACACAATAGCGATGATTTGACCACTTCAGAAAAATTGTATCTCAAATTGCGAAAGAAATTTCCAGATTTGCTTTCACGTGTTATCTTAACATAAATGGCTTGAAGGATTGTCTCCTAAATAAGATAAGGTCATTGTCATGCCTATAAGAAATATTTGGTCTTTAGAGCCTGCTCAGTGTATAGTGGCTGAGGAAATCACTAAGAGATTGAAAGGTGTCAAGTCTATTTCCCGCTATTTTTTCTTATACCTTGCTAAATATTGTTCGATAGTCCATCTTTCCTCTTCAGTTATATCGTAAAGCTCGTACACTAAATTATCTATCTGCATTTCAATATCGTTTATCGTTTTCTTTATGTGCTCTATATGCTTCTTATCACTCTCTAACTCATCTAGAATTTCCTTTAAACGTTCAGATGGTATATTTAATCGAATTAATTCATCTCTTGTTACAATTTCACCGATCTTTGTTCTTAACCACTCATAAACATAGAGTTGCTCATATTTAGAAAACAAGTCAATGTATTCACCCATAGTTATGATTATTCTGAAGTTTTCTTTATCATAGACATCAGTAAGGCGTTCTGTTCTAAGTGATTTTTCAAAGATTTTATATGACTTCTTAGAGAGGTTAATTCCCGCTATATTCGCTAATATTTCAAACTTTTCATCTCCTTTAAAGTAGGAATTTGGGAGTGTGTCTACCCTGTTTTTTAACATGCCAAGCTCTTTAATACTCCTTACAACTTGATTTGTTAAGCCTACGATTTTACTAGCAATTACTTTTTCTTTCTCCGTCTGTGGAAGTTTAATTGGTAATTGTTCTAGGTATTGAGTATTATATCTAAAATATCCACCAGCATGCATAGGACTTACATGTTTAAAATAAAATTCTAATAGCTTCGAGTTTAGAATTCCCAAAATAAGCTCGATTTTATCAGCTACATCTCTTTTGAGGATGATGCCATATACAGTCCCTTTAGAAAAGTAGAAACCTTCTTTGTCTAATGCGAAATTATTTTTGTCTGAAACATCTGGAGTGATTATCTTCATGGCTTCGAACCAATCAAACCTTCTAGCTGTAGGCAACTCATAAAAGACTTTTTTCACACCCCACCTCTTAAGTAGGGTCGCTTTGTGCTCACATAAGTATCTCCATATATTGGGTGCAATTTCTCGTAATTCTTCCTCTGATAGCAAGCACGTTTCATTACCCTTCATTGTGTAGGGGTATATGAGGTAGAGTCCTTTCCATTTCAATGACCATTTACGTACATCTTCCCCCCTCAAAAATTTCTTAAGTGGCGCTCCTTTTAGGTTATATTTTTCTATAGTTTCTTGGTTAACTACAAATATTCTATCGGAACCTGTCTGCACGCCCACCTGAATTCCTTCCACTAAGTCTGCTAATTTACAAGGCGTTGCAGAATTCATTTTTCTGATAATCTCTGACTCTTGATTTGGCATAAGAGTCCACGCTTTCTCTGATAATACTTTTTGCGGTATCCCAAAAACCTCAAACGATTTGCTCATTTTTTTCTCATCCCTTATTTGGCGCCTAATGTTTTCCAATAATTCATCTTCTGATTTGAAGACTTGGACGCACGAAACGGTATTATTCTCGATCTCTTCCCACTTGCTTGTTGCAGTAAGGGTTAAAATACATGGGTAATTAGTAGCCTCCTCGAAAACACCAGAATCACCGAAGTCAAGTATATGATCAATCTTAAAGTAAGTTCCGTTTAAACCTCCTGTCAATATTTTCCTTAAGACCTCTCCGTAACTACGTGTCATAAATCTATTTGAACATATATAGCCTAGTTTTCCACAATCTCTCTTGAGAAGAGCTAACCCTCTTTCGATAAAAAGGCAATAAATGTCGTAAAGACCCTTTGCACTTTCGTAAATTGTGCCATACTCTTCTTTTTGGATTGTAGATAGTTTATGTACTCTCACATAGGGCGGATTAGCTACAATGAAATCAAATTTCATGTTCTTAACTATATTCGCACCCTCAGTATCCTCACTATACGCTTTTTTCCTTGAATTATCAAAAAAGCGAGGCAATCCCTCCTCAAGTTTTTCAGGTGGTCTCAAGGAATCTGTGCGATAGATATTAAACCTAGGTAGCCTATACTTCTTATCTCCTTTCCTTGCTACATCATAAAGGTCAATGAGTTGGAATAGTAAGTTCATTTCTGCTATAAAACAAGCAAATGGATGGATATCTAAGCCATAGATACATCTAACTACTTCCTCTAAAACTGTTTTAGCGTTGCTTGGGTCTGTAGGATCAAGCCCCGCTCTTTTGTAGCTTTCAATTAGTCTACGAGTGGCTTCTACCAAAAAGCCACCAGACCCGCATGCTGGGTCAAGAAGAGTTTTACCTCTTATATCCTTATCTGGTGTGTATTCAATGGCATCAAGAATATAATCTATTACCTCTTTCGGTGTATAAAATTCGCCTAAACGTTTTCTTTCATCTGAAGGAAGATATCCTTGATACACATCCCCAAGAACGTCTCTATCCACTTCGCTAAAGTCAAATCTGTGCATCTTCCTAAGCGCATCTCTTATCTTTAAGTTTAGCTCTTTATCGAGTTCGCTTTGGAGTTTCTCATTTTCTTCACTTAGTAACTCTCTCTTTTCTTGAGAAATCCACCACCAATCGAAGATGCCAAGTTCGTGTAGATGCTTGTAATATCCTTTTATTTCCTCACGAGCCTGCTCAAAGGCAAATAAGTATACATTCTCTTTCTTCTTGAATTGTTCCAAGAAACTTGCTAGATCACTACCTGAAAGTTTTGGAGTTCCGATTATACCCTTATCCTCACATATCCTTGTAAACAAAATTCTGCCCAAAATTACATAGGCAGTTTCTCTACAAAATATCTCTACAATCTCTTTCTTCTGTTCTTCGTTTCCCTTCGAAAATTCTTCCTCTTTCACAGAGAATTTTAGCCAGTCATCAAATATTTCTCTCAGGAATGCGCCACTATAATCTTTACGTTTGTAATATTCATTAAAATAACTCTTCATAACAATAGTTAAGTTAGCAATGATATTCTTAAGTTGCTTAGTAAGTTCCTCAATACCTTTATCTTTTACTAGGATTCTGCGATAAGATTTTTCAAAATATTCTGAGTCTTCGATCTTCACATAACGGTCTCGCTCCAGTATGGCAAGTTTAAGAATCCGTTCTTTATCACTAGGTGAAAGTGCAAAGCCACGTTCAACTGTCCCAGTAATGGAATCCATATCTATACTAACTATTTCCCTTAGTTTTACGGTGATAGTAGGATCATATTTGTAAAGGAAGAACTTATGTCCATTTGTGAGGATGCCATACTCAACAGGGCGCAATTCCTCAAGGCGCTTTCCTAATTTTGTTTCATCTCCGCTCGTAATTTTAACATCAGGACTCTTTGTCTCTACCAGAATTACAGGAAATTCCTCATCATCATATAGCGTAATGTCTCTTATTTCGGCAAAATAATAACGACCTTTTCCTGTCTCCCTAGTCCAACCAAGTACCTTATTGAATAGATTTTCCGCAAGAGACACTCTGAACTGTCTTTCCCTTCCTTCGGGGCTTTGCACATCTATCTCTTTTTTAATTTGTACAAAGGCTCCTGAAATTTTTGAGATGAAGTCTTCACTCAATTATTTAGCCCTTATTAATATTATAATCATAGTACTTTACCTTTTCTCTATCGATGCTAAAAACCCAAAGAGTGTATTAGATCATATAAGAAGGGAGTTATGGTCGTTCTACTGCGTATTGTTTTCCGATCTCAAGGGCATCCTGCAAACTCTCTTCAATAGCTCTGCATATCTGATCATTATAAACACCTTTGCGCCGTTTTGCTTCGGAAAGCCACCCGATCCATAATGTATCCCTAAGAGCACGTGCCCATAAGACATGGGTCTTATCTATTTGTTCACGTGTGACTCTTCCTCTTTCATCTCTATGCTCCATTGGAAAGAGCCTATTCAATAGTCTAACTAATTGCCCAAGAGGTTCTTGCTCAGAAGGTATCAAGGGTACGCCTTCTGCTTCTACAATATCAACAAGAGTCTTTCTTGATTCTGACAAATATTCTTTAATTTCTTCCATAGTTCGGTTTTTGTCTCAGACATGTATTATACTTTTTGATTCGATGATTGCCACCTTTATTCTTGCTATTCTTGATATAATATCAGAGATCAGGTTTCTCAATATCAGGACAGCTTGTTAGTAAACAAGTTTACTAAAGATCAAGAACTTCCTCGTACTTTATTTAATATTTAAGATCGTATTTTCTCTATTTCGACATACTTGTCTATGTGTTTTCCAAGTCTCTCTAAAAGACTATCTGCTATCTCAATTAATTCATGTCTTTCAGAATCAAATTTTGAGACATCCGTATCTTTGTGAACCTTTTCGAGTATGTCTTTCCAAAAATCATTAAATGGAGGACGTAATTCAGAGATAGGAACTTCATGTTCATTTCTCCTCTTTTCACTGTCAACCTCTTGATAGATATATGAAACGACAAATTCTAATTGATCTCCAAGGAAAGCTGTTTTTTGGAGCTTTTCTATGGGATCATTTTTGAGTATAGCACACTTCACGATTGGTGCAAATTGTCTTCTGCCTACTGATACGAGATCTATACGGAAACCTTCAAGAGGTTCTCGTAAGAGGCGAATCCATCCAAACGAAGTAGAATAAGTCTTATTGACAACATCATAAAGGATATCTGCTACAATTCTTTCGATTTTATTTATTTTGTCGATGAGAGAGTTTGCTCTTTTACAGAACTCGACCATTTGGTCTTTGAATTTTGTTTCTACACAAAATATTTCGGGTTGGTTGATTATTGTAGTCCAATACCCTATTCCTTTTGTTCCTAGATTTAATAATAAATTCTCTTTTGTATTCTTAATTTCCAAAAAGAAAGGGGCATATATTTTTTTGATGTTTTCAACTGCTGTTCGCCTTTTTTCAATACGATCCTGAAGTCTGCTTTGAACGAAATAAGTAGTAAGAGCACCTGTCAAAAAACTAAATAGCAATTGTAAGAATCCAATGTTCCAAAGCCAAGAAAGTCCTGCTAGAATTGTTGAGAGAATGGCGCCTAAACTTGCCCAAATATCTTCGTCAGTCATGTGTTTAAGAGTTGCAATTGACCTTATTAAAGGAAACTGTATAGAGGTTTCTTTGAGGAGTCAGGTTTAAAGTAACCAATTATATCTGGGAATTCCTTTTCTACACGAACAAAGAATAATGCAGGGTCATCTAACCATCTCTTTGCTTTTTTCTGTAATCTTTCTATCAGTGCCATTCATAGATGGTTAAGGTTGATAAAGAAATCTCTAAAATTTAAGTTCTTGATGCACGTTCATGGTATAGTTTTAAAGCACCCTCTATTATTCTCGAACATTCGGGACAATAACGATTGCCTTCTAATGTTAGCTCACCACAATTGGCACATGTGACTTTCTTAATTTTCTTTTCTGAACTCATCTTTTTAGGAGCATACATGCCCTCTTCTTCCAAGAATTCCCTAAAAGCCAATATGGCAACATCACTCCTACTCTTTAGCCCTTTTTGCTTAGCAATATCAGTATTAAGATACTTATCGACTAAATCGAGCATCTCTTGAGGGATATTTACCTTATTCCACTTACTCTTTTCGACCAATTCCAAGAATAGTACAAATTTCTTATTTTTATATATTCACTTTTATGCTATATGAAGCATGTCTAAGAGCAGTTTCATATATCATATTACTTGCTAAAGAAATCCTTATCGTAGATAGGTATGAAGGTTGGATGATTCTTTTTCATATATTCGATGCAGTAGATAAGGGTGTCCGTTCTGCTCTTCCCAGACTTCAAATCCATTCTCCGAGTAATATTGTAAAGTAGCCTCAGTTTATTTTGATCATAACTCCCTCTTGGGATATGTTTCAATTCTTCGTTAACTATCTTAGTCATATCCTCCTTCTTCAAATTGATCCCTGCTATGGTAGTTTATGGTGCCCAATAAACCTTAAGATAGGCTATCGGAAAAATTAACGCCTATTTTATTAAAAGGAATCTTTCTTTAATTCTTTTAGGATTTTCTCCAACTCTCCTTCTTTTACAGGGCAATTTACGCTTCTGCAACTTCCATCTTTCTCATGTTTATAGATTACGTGTAGAACTTTCTGATAGCTAATACCTATTCTTTTAGCCACCTCTATGGCTTTCCTATGTTTATCAGCGACTTCTTGACCTCGCATAACTATTCACTCTTTATTCTAACCTACTTAAGAAGGTAAAGTTAGTGTCCAATTTAATCATTGGTTAAGAACTTATTGTCAATGCCCTCCAAACTTAGGAAGATAAGTCACAAAAAATAAAAATCGATCTTTTCCTTATACCTTAAGGATTTTTCCTATCTATTTGATGCTGACTATGACCTCTTATCCCTCTCCATAAGTTCGTATAATAATGTGAGTCCTTAACCTGAAGCCCTGCATGCTTGCCTTTATCATAAGAGACAAAATGTTTTTGAGGCACCCATACTTTACTGTTAGGGGAACTGAATGAGCGAACTTAGTGATCTTGCAAAACGCATCCTAAAGTATCTTTATGATGAGATGCCTTACTCAGTCCCACACTTTAAACTTGAGAACTTACTCGGATTAAGCATGAAAGAAATCAAACCTGAACTCATTATTTTGATAAGTAGAGGGCTTATTAAGTCATCAACGGAATATCTTTTGCCTGTCGATCGAATCTCTCTGACAGCAAAGGGTATTGAGTTAGTTCGATCAGATTTCAAAGAACCTACTCAAGAGGTTACCAAAATTGCCGATCAAATCGTATATGCGGTTGGAGACGTTACTGCACCAATCATACAGGCAAAGGATTCTCAAATCTCAATTAGTATTACCAATAGTTTCAATTCTATCATAAATGAAATTGCAAGAAATGGCACTCTTAATTCAGAGGAGATTAAAGAACTCAAGGAAAGACTTACCGAGTTAGAAAAAGAATTATCCTCGAATCAGATCGACAAATCAAAAGTTAGAGGAATACTTACGAAGATAAAGCAACTTGCTAAAGAGAATTGGGACAAGATTGCTAAAGTGATAATAGATGTAATATGGAAAGTTCTGTACCCTTAATCCATTATGCCAATTCTTATGAGCCGAAGGCTTTCTTAACGACCTCTTGAACATCGGGCTTATCAAATTTTGGGACAAGCCAAGGTGCGTGTGTCTTGAGCCAACCCTTTATTCCATCAAAGCGTGATTTATTCCTTTCATTAAGTGCGTTTTGTAATTCAGTAATCCTTTGTTTTAAGAAATCTTTCTCATAATCATCGATGTCTGGTTTTTCGTCTATGGCTTTGATGAGAGGGGTTTTGATGTCGCCTATTGATACTTGCGATTTTTCTGCCTGAATTATTGTTCCACTTATGTCTCGTCCTGCCAAAGAAAGTTGATTAATGTAAATCGCAGGGGTTTTAAGTGTATTTTTAAGTTCATCTAATTGTTTAAAAATCTTTGTAGTCTCATTCTTAATTTGTGATACGGCATCTTCTAACTGTTGACTTGTTGCTAATGATGAAATCTGTGACAACGTCTTTTCTATATTCATTGTTGAATCCTTTATGAGTGAGTGCCTATACGCGACATCAAATCTTTCCTCGTCAATTAGTCCAGAAGCAAAATCTATCGGGTCTGTAGAAGGGTTTGTGAAAGGATTTGTAAAAGGATTTACATAAATGGAAGAATATTTTCTGCCTACCATAGCTACATACTCTTTACGTCGTTGCTCATCTGGAATAAAAGGGGATTTAAATACCTCTCTTGCAGGTACCCAGATAATGACGTGCAAAAATTCTCCGCTTATCAACCATGCAATCCAGCTCAGACTCTCATCAAGATTAATTTCGCAAGATTCATATTCGAAAGTCTTATCTGCTTTGCTTTCGTCGCGATACAAAACTAAACCCCACATATCATACTTTGGGTCTTTGACTACCATTGCTTGAACTGGTGGTGCAAGATTTAACTCAGGGATAATCTCGTCCCCTTTTTTGATAATTCTCGCGTAATAGCGTCTGTAGGCATCTATGAAAGCATTAAGCCAAGCATCCAACCTAGCCTTTTCTTTCTCTGATATGCTCATTGATAGTTGATAATGCGAATTGGAATATAAGATTTTAGGCAAACATCTAAAGCATTATAAGCGCGTGAAGGAGCTTCTGACAGCCTAGTCAAATTGACTTATGAATAACATTATTAATAACAATCCATTTAAATAAATCAAAACAATGGAGAGAGTATTCTTATGAAAAAGGATGAAGAGCCTATACAGTATTGCTATGCATGTGGTAATGTAATCCCTCTAGGAGAGGAGCGCTATTATCGTGATAAGCTATATCATAATGAATGCTTAGAAAGGCTGAAGAAAGAAGGAAAGGTAGAGACTTATGATTTACTATTAATAGCAATCTTGGCAGACCCTAAGAGTTCATATAAGGATTATTTGAATAAGCTAAAAAGAGCCTTCAAGGAGAATAGGCTTGAGGTTTATGCTTATGGTAGAGCATTAGCAGATGCAACGAAGGAAGAGTGGGATAAGTTCTTCAATGATTGGATAAATGATCAAGAATGGCATCGCTTAGAAGTTGAGTTAGAAGAGCCTAAGCCAATTATCACTCATTTCAACCTTTATGAAAATCATGTAACACTATTCGATCGACAACTCGATAGGCTTGTTGATGTTTACATTAAGGCTGATGATAGGTATTGGTGGTTGATCTGTGATGTTTGCCAAAGTACATCATGCGCCCATGTTGATTTCTCAGAAGGGATTGATAAATTAAACCAAGTTATGGAAAGGAAGGGGTTAAGATATATGAGAGGGGGATTAAAGATATGACATGCCCTAAATGTAATTTCGCTTTGACATATCCTTCAGAATAGACGGCTAGACCTAATAAGAGAAAAGCGTAAGAGAAGACAGCTAGAGTGATAGTAGCGAGTATTTCTTAAAAAGTGAGTAGAATAATAATCTTCAATAGCCTAAAGGATAATAGTTTCCCTTTAAGTCTCCACTATTAATTTTTTGGCTTCACCCATTCTTCCTTTCTAACTTGAGTTATCTTCAATTCGATTCCTTTCACGCTACCATGAATTTGGAGATTGTACTTCTTACCACAGTATGGGCACTCAGGCTCAAAGTCTTCAGCTATGAAGTCCTTGCCACAGTTACAGACTATTCTTAATGAGACGAGCTTCAGTTCAACCTTAGCCAATCTGGAGTTTAAAGGCTTTGGCATTTCTTGAGGTTAGTGCTCCACATGTACGAAAAGGTACCACGTGTTACCATTTCAACACCTTTTTCTATTTTTGGAAAACTCTTCTCAAAAGGATTTTACATAATAATGGTCAAGAATTAAAAATTCTAGATTACTTTGCTCAGAAATTCTTGATAATATTGATTTCGTTCTACAATATTTATATGAAAAGTTTAAATATAAATTTCTATATTCGATTTTCGAAGGAAAAAATGGAAAAAATAGTGAATAAAAAGGTACTTTCAATCTTCGCTGTTGCAATGTTTCTAATGTCAATGGTTGTAATCGCAGTACCTGTGAAAGCTCAAATCACAATTGTTGTTCCAGATGATTATCTTACCATTCAGGAAGCTGTAAACCATGCGAGCGATGGAGACACTATTTATGTCCGTGCTGGAACCTATAGTGAGAGCGTTAGTGTGGTCGGTTTTACTTCTCTGACGATAATGGCGGAAGGTGCTGGTCTTCCAACCAAATCGGTCCTTGTCAACCCAACACCAACTGGATCTATATTTGGCTTCTATGTTATATCTGACGGTGTGACGATCGAGGGCTTCGAGATCGCTGATACGAATTTTGGCATATGGTTTGAAGGTAGCTATAACAAGTTCAGCAACAACTACATCCACGATATATATAGCACAGTTTATTGGTGGGATGGTGGAGTTGGGATCTCGCTTTGGGATATGGATGGTGGATCAGACTACAACTCAATAACGAACAATGTTATAGAAGATATTGAGAGGACAGGGATTCTACTTGACATAGCATGGACCAGTGGTGGCACTGGTATTAACACTGGAAATAGCATTGTTAACAATGAGATAAGTGGAACGCCTTGGGGAGCAATAGAAGTATTGAACGCAGAGGACACTACAATCAATGGCAATATCATAAGTGATTGTGGGGACTGGGGAATAGCTCTGCTCAGCGTAGGAACAGGTATTGAAACCAGCGACAATACGATAGCTCACAACGTAATACAGGGTAGCACAAGCGAGTGGTGGGGTGTTGGAATACTGGTTTATGCTTTCTATGAAGGTGCCGCCGAGAACAACAACATCCATCATAACTGTATTAGCGATATTGGCGGGATCAGTGTTGGAATTTGGATTCTAGCGAACTACAACGTAATACATCACAATTCAGTAGATGACACAACCAATCCGTATTGGGATTGGGGCACAGGCAACAGAGATTTCAAGAACTCGTGGAATTAAGTAGTTTCCACCCCCCTTCTTTTTTCCGAAGATAAAATTTCATTAAGAGCGTTTATATCTAATTCAAAGGAAGCTCGATATAGGAAATACTTCATTTATCCTTATCAGTATCTTAGCCTCATGTATTATGTTATAATATCTGATTTTATGCCCTTCCTCATCTATCTCTCTATGCCTAATTCGAGTTGATGATATTGGTAATTCATCATCTACCAAGACCATTTTGATTATGATTATCTTCAATGGCTTCAATCTCCTAGCCTTTCTCAATTCCTTATGCAGTATATGGGCAAAGAAGTTAATCGATCCCTTAATTATTCTCAGTAACTCTACAAGCTAGCTGGCATCAACTACCTCTATGATAAAGTCAGTAATCGAGAGCTGAGCACCACATCTCTTACACTTAAAGCCAATATTCTTTAGAATGTCTCTTGCATACTTAAGCTCCATACCTCTATAAAGGATTTCGCCACAATTATCACATTGAATCTCAAAAGGATCGTTAGGCATCATTGATATGGGGCGTCATCTAACTTATGATAACCATATTTGTCAATTCCCTTAGATGTTTTTGTAGGACTAATTCTTTATTTCCATTGAAGTGTTATCAGGAGCTGATAGATACATTGTTAAGGATATGGAGAAGACTCTGGCAAAACTATAGATAAACTGAAGGGACTGTACCATATAAACCTAAAAAATAAGCGATGAGGAAAACTTAAAATACTATGGTTTACCATAGTTTACCTATGAAATTAGTTATCATAAAGATCAGACCAGACCAGAAGGAGAAGTTAGAGAAGATGAAAGTGCATCCAAGACAGCCACTCTATGAAGTATTGGACAGATTACTTGAGAAGTTCGAGGAGGCTAAGTGATCATGGTATCTCCAACTAAAGATGAAATAAGGAAGAGAGCATTAGAGCTATTCTATAAGGATAATCCAAACTTTGTAGATCATAAGCCTGAAGAATATGAACTAAGAGAAAGAGGATACTTAAGAAAAGCCCAACTTCAACTATTAAGAGAAAGTGCTAAGCAGATAGAGCTAAAGCTAGATCAAGATAAGCAGTATTTAGCTTATGTTAAATATGATCTTGATGAATTAGAAAAGAGGTTAAAAGAATTAGAGGATGAAACTATAACATTACCTAAAGAGTATGCACCACAAAATGAAGCAGAAAAGAGATTATGCAATGTATTAGGCATCGAGGTCTTTAAGAGGATTCATTATTAATACGTCTCTTAGTTAAGCTCAGAAATACATCCTCTAAGCTGGGCTCACTCACAGTAACGTTTACTACCTTTCCACTATACCTTGTAATCATCTCAAGTAATTCAGAGAGGGCACTTTCCTCATCTTCAACTATTGCTTGTAAAATAATGGACTGCCCATCATCTATTTCTTTTATAGTCCATTTCACATCATTTGAGAGGTTCTTATTAATCTCTCTTAGAGAAAGGTTACGGGCTATCACCTTTATGTTTCTTTTCTCTAAAAGCTTAGCCTTCAGTTCATTCGGCGATCCTGTGACAATTATCTTCCCTTGATCAATTATAGAGACAGTATGGCATAGCTCATCTGCCTCGAACATGTTTTGAGTTGCTAAAAGAATAGTCTTGCCTTTTTCCTCGTTGAGCCATCTGATCGTATTACGTATGCGCCTTGAGAATTGAGGATCTAGACTCATAGTAGGCTCATCAAAGAACATTATAGGCGCATCGTTGATCAAGGCTTTTGCAAAACCTAGCCTTACCCTTTGCCCCGATGAGTAATTCTCAACAAGCTCATCAGCCTTTTCTTCAAGCCCAGTTAGAGCCAAAAGCTCGTCTATTCTTCGCCTTGCCAAATCTTTGGGCACATGGTAAAGTTTTGAAAAGTAAAGCAAGTTCTCCCTACCTGTTAGCTTCCAGTAGAGGGTTCTCTCACCTGTCAGCATGACGCCTACGCTCTCTCTGACCTTGACTGGCTCCTTTAGAATATCGTAACCATTTACCTTAGCGGTTCCGCTATCAGGGATTATGAGCGTGCTTAGAATCTTGATCAAAGTAGTCTTTCCAGCCCCATTTGGACCTAGAAGCCCTACTATCTCCCCTTCTTTGACTCTTAAGCTCAATCCATCCAAGGCTTTTATCTTTACCTTCTCTCCTGTAAAGGGTAGCCTACCTCTCCTCTTCTTAGTTAAGAAAATCTTTGTCAGATTGCTAGCGATAATGGCATCCAACATAATTATTTT
>Ga0315314_1002223_pt1 | contig 16254 bp, 15 predicted proteins | sample TDP9_MG_FD_203631 | JGI IMG/M metagenome (GOLD analysis project Ga0315314, IMG submission 203631) | Freshwater sediment microbial communities from Lake Towuti, South Sulawesi, Indonesia - TDP9 | ecosystem: Environmental > Aquatic > Freshwater > Lake > Sediment | place: Indonesia: South Sulawesi...
AAGCCCTATGGAGAGTTGGATTCAGTAGGGTTGAGAGTTTTCCTCCTGGACACGTTATGACCTTAACTAAGACAGCATGGAGACTCGGATGTTCGAGAACGATTAGACAGCCAAAGGTGGTTAGAGTCAATTTAGAATCCGCTGCAAAGCATTTGAAGAGACTTCTATCGAAGACGATAGTTGAATTGACGAGGGATGTGGATAAAGTTGCGGTAGCCTTCTCTGGTGGCATAGACAGTGGACTTATCGCTTCAATCGCGAAATCGATTGGGCTAGATGTTGAACTTATCACAGTAAGTCTGCCGGATCGACCGGAACTTGCGCACGCCATCAAAGTTGGAAGAGGTTTGAAGCTGCGTCATCGAGTGATACGGCTCACCATAACAGATGTGGAAGCGATCGTAGAAAAAGTCCTTTGGCATATCGAGGAGCCGAACCCGATGAAGCTAGCTGTCGCCATACCGTTTTATGTCGCAGCTGGTACGGCTCATGAAGAAGGATTCAAAGTCATGTTAGCTGGCCAAGGGTGCGACGAGATCTTCGGAGGATACCGCAAGTTCTTGACGATACTAGATCGCGAAGGAACTCAAGCACTTCAGAGAGCCATGGTAGAAAGCTCGAAGGAAGCATATCAAGTAAATTATCAAAGGGATGAACAAGTATCCACGCCTCACCAAATCGATTTACGTCTACCTTTCGCGGATCTCGATGTCATTGAGTACGCGCACTCCTTACCGACGCAACTCAAAATCCTAGGGCCTAAAGACGATTTGAGGAAGAGAGTGCTTAGAAAACTGGCTGAGATGACGGACTTGCCTAGGTTCGTGGTTGAGAGACCGAAAAAAGCGATTCAATACGCGAGTGGGATCGAAAGAGCTTTGAGGCTTATTGCTAGGGTTGGAAAGATGACGTTGGCAGAATACGTTATGAAGAGCTTTGAAGAGACCCTCAAACTCAGCCAGGACTCATTTTGATACTCTGTTGCCGAGGTTGAACGCGAAGAAGATATATGAACATCTAAGATGCATATAGGCGCGATCTATTAATCCGAAACGTAGGAGAAGAAAGTAAAGCGATGACATGTGTTAAAATGAACTTGCCTTTCGGGTCGAAATTCATTGAGGTGGAAGTGCCAAGAAGGAACTTGATAGCGGTCGTCGAGCCGAATCAAGTTCAAGCGGCGGTTGATTCTAAGGCGGAGGTTGAACTGGCCCTTCGAAATCCCATGGATGAAGAACGAATCTCAAATCTGGTTAGGAAAGGATCAAAAGTGGTCATACTCAGTGAAGACAACACTAGAACCACGCCAGTCAATGAAATTCTGCCTTCTATGCTGAAAGAATTGAATGGATGTGGAGTGAAGGATAAGGACATAACAATTATCATGGCGCTCGGTACTCACCGCCATATGACCGAGGAAGAGATCTCTAAGAAGCTTGGCGAAGAGATTGCAGAGAGAATTGAGGTTGTCAATCATGAATGTGAAGACTCTGCATCACTGGAAGATCTTGGAAAGACATCCAAAGGTACGCCTATCTTCGTTAATAGAAGAGCCCTCAAAGCAGACTTCATGATAGGTGTGGGGATGATCTGCCCTCATAGAGTTGCCGGATATGGGGGTGGAGCGAAGATCGTTCAGCCTGGAATCTCTGGTAAAGTTACCACGGGGCATACTCATTGGATGAGCGCATTATGCGAAGCAGAGAAGATAATTGGAAAAGAAGAAAATCCTGTTAGAGAAGAGATGAATGAGATTGCCTCCAAAGCGAAATTGGGTTTCATCATCAATGCTATCCTCAATCGAGAGGGACAGATAGTCAGGGTAGTTGCTGGAGACTTTATTGAAGCCTTCAAGGAAGGAGTTCGGGAATCAAGAAGAGTCTGGGAGGTCAGAGTTCCGGAAAAAGCTGACATCGTAATCGCTGACTCGCATCCCGCGGACATTGATATGTGGCAAGCGGCAAAAGCGATCTACTCATCAGAATTTGTAGTTAAGCCTGGTGGCACAATCATCTTGGTAACCCCATGTTGGGAAGGTGTCTCAAACCAGCATCCTCAAGTTTCTCAGTTCGGTTATAGACCTCTCGATGAACTGAAAGAACTTGTTCGGAGAAAAGAGATAACGGATCTTGTGGCAGCCGCGCATATGGCTCATGTCGGCCGAGTAATCAGCGAAAGAGCCAAATGCATTCTAGTTTCTGAAGGCATAACTGAATCAGACGCGTTAAGCTTGGGTTTTGAATATGCGAAGACTCCTCAAGAAGCGATCAATAGAGCGCTGGATTACTACGGGAGCAAAGCAAAAGTAACGGTCATCAAGGAATCAAGCGAGCTGATGCCAATCGCTACGAACTGAAATCCGTTTACTGAGTGTAGTCAAAAAGAAAAATAGGAAAATTTTTGACTGGAACGCTCTCAGTCAAGTATCGTTCAAGCTTACTTCTTAGCTTTCTTTGGCTTCTTCTTTGCCATTCTTCAGTCTATTTTCCTGGAGCATCGAATGCTCCTGGAAATATTATTGTTAGGTTTTCAAATAAAAGAATTGCGCATTCGCATTCAATCAAAAATATCTTGGAGAGAAATTTTTGATCGACGCAAGGACCTTCGTGATTTCGTAAGGCTAATGTCGAGCCGGTTTTTTCTTTCAAAACTAGATTGGCGATGTTTGAACTATTCGGGTTGGCAGCAAATGACAAAAGGGAGATCCATGGTATCGTAACTGTTCTGGCAAGAGATAGATACTGTTACTCTCTAATATGCAGGCAATAGAGAAATATGTCGACAAATTGGAGGGTGTGTCTAATGAACGTCAGGGAACGTTTCTTACGAACAATGCGCTTCGAGAAAGTGGATAGACCTCCTCTCTGCGAGTTCTTGGGTTACTGGCCTGAGACGATTGAGAGATGGTATGCGGAAGGTTTGCCTATAGGCGTGGATTTGGAGACTTACTTCGGCTTCGACCCGGGCTTAACCCCTGCTCCATGGAAGATGGAGGTCCCTATGTCGTTTTCGCTTTCAGGAAATGTAGACATCGGAGCTGGCGCGATACCGATTGACTTCGGACCTATTCCAAGATATGGGCCTAAGGTCCTTGAGGAGAATGAGAGGTACCGCTTGGTGTTGGACGCGATAGGGATTAAGAAGAGATTTGTGAAGGGGAGGGTTACCGGCATGCCGCAGTTCATCGAGCATCCTGTTAAGGATAGAAGAGACTTCGAGGAGATGAAACCGAGGTTCAATCCTGACGACATCAGAAGACTCCCATTAAACCTAACGGATGACATGATCGCCTATTACAAGGAACGAAATTTCCTGCTGCGAGTTGAATTTCCCGGATTCTTCGCCACCGGAAGGACCCTACTTGGAGCTGAGAGGTTCTTGATCAGTTTTTTTAGAGATCCTGGTTTGGTCCAAGAGATAATGGATTTCTGGGGAAACTTCGTTACTGCAACATTAGAGAAGGTTGTTGAGCAAGTGAGAGTAGACTTTGCTAGTTCCTTCGAAGACATGGCGTACAAGAAGGGACCCCATATTTCGCCTAAACTATTCAGAGAGTTCCTCCAGCCTCAATACAAGAAGGTGACAACCATGCTCAGGAGGAATGGCGTTCATACGATCCTCGTGGACAGTGACGGAAACATTGAACCCTTAATTCCTCAACTGCTCGAGGGAGGAGTAAACGGCATCTTTCCCCTAGAGGTCAACGCCGGAATGGATGCGGTATCTCTTAGAGAAAAGTACGGTGGAGGTTTGAGAATGATAGGGAACATCGATAAGAGAGCGATTATAGCGGGACCTGAAGCCATCAACAAAGAGGTTGAATCCAAGGTTCGAAGGTTAATGAAAGAGGGGGGCTATATACCTGGAATCGACCACGAGGTTCCCAAAGACGTCTCCTTGTTCAACTACTCGTTCTACGTGGATCTCTTGAAAAGGGTATATTCGGAGCTGTAAGCAGGTCATCACAGTTGGGTAGTACAAGGGTCCTCAGCGGATCGGTTGTCTATCGGTATAGCCCTCGGCCTCATACGATTTATCTAAACATAACCAATCGTTGTTCAAACAGTTGCACCTTCTGCGTGAAAAATTACTCTTCCGGTCTTTCTGGCTATAGGCTCTGGCTCGACGGAGAACCGACCGTTGACGAGGTTTGGAATAGGCTTCGAGGCGAAGTGAAAGACTCGGATAGGGAAGTAGTGTTTTGCGGGTTTGGTGAGCCCACTGTGAGATTGGATTTGGTCGTTGAGCTGACTAGAAGAATAAGGACCGAATATCCCTATCTTCAAGTTCGCTTGGATACCGACGGATTGGCTCAGTTACGAAACAAGGAAAGAGAAGTTGCGAGAGAGTTGAAGAATGCGGGCATCGATTCAGTTTCGATAAGTCTTAACGCTGAGAGTAAGGAGACTTATGATAGGCTTTGCAAGCCATCACTAACGGGATCGTATCAGGCCGTCCTTGATTTTGCCAAAGACTGTGGGAAGTATTTCTCACAAGTCAGACTAACAGTTGTGAATGTCGAAGGCATAGATATTTCCCAGTGCGAAAGAATCTCTGAACAGCTAGGCTGCAACTTTGCAATTCGAGGATAATCATTCAAATTCAAAAGCAGAATAGCTAGATGATATCGACCAGCCTTATAATAGAACATACAGACTATCGAGACTCTTCTAATTCGAACACATGTGCTGGTACGTCGACTATACTCCAATCACCGCGGCTTTCCAGGACATGAGCGTGAACGAACAATTTAGACTGTTTCGTGACTTCAAGGCAATTGATTGCGACGAAATCAGTAAACTCAAATGAAGTCTGCGCGAAACAGGATCTAGAAAAGGCTTAAAGAATGGGCATGGAATCATAGAAGAAGATCAATGGCGGGGTCGTCGTCTAGCTTGGTCTAGGATACCAGCCTGGGGAGATACACCCAGATCGCTGGCGGTCGCGGGTTCGAATTGAGATCAAACCACGAAAATCCCGCCGACCCCACCTTCAAGATCGATAACCTTATTTATTATGTCTGGTCGGCCGTATCGGTTCAATCATCCAAGTCGGGATGCTTGCAGAATTTTCCCAAATCTCTCTTCGGACATCTCTTGTTTGTAATGTCTCAAGACTTCAATTAGAGACCTTGCGTCTATTTCTCCGATTATCTTTTTCACCCGTTTCGACACTTCGCTCCCGATGAACAAGTATTGACAAATCGAAGTCAAATTGGAAGGTTTCCTTTTGACGCTTGCAGTTTCGAAATCCACCAGTACAGGCTTCCGTTCGGCTGTAACGATTATGTGTTTAGGCGCTCTACTCAATTCTCCATGATCCAATCCGACTTTGTCGAGTCTAAAGCAGATCTCGAGGATTCCACGAACAGCACCTTGCAGCGAATTCTTTTTTCCTCTTCCTTTCAGACTTGCCACCCAATCCGGAAACAAGACACCTTCAACGTAATCCATAAGAAGAAAGTTCTTGCTCCAGCCGCGTAGCTCCGGTCCTGCGCCAACAGAATTCGCTATCCTCAACATTTCAGCTTCATGTTCCATGCTCGGTCTATCCGAATCTATTCTGCGTATCTTCAATGCGCATCTTCCCAGTGGATTGTGTGCAACGACAACCACACTGACGCACCCTTTTCCGAGAACCGGCAGGTTCTCTATCCTCTTGAGGCCTGTAAACTCAATAGCGCTTATCCCTAACGATTTCAGTTCAGCTATTCTATTCTCGACTTCAGTACTGTCAAATCTCGGATAGCAGAGAATTCTGCCGTAGACGGGGTCTACGAAGCCTTCAGGGCTGATTAGGACGCTAGGAATCAATCCAGATGGGCCTTCCCTTCAAGAAGCCGCAAAGGAAACGAGCGAACTGCCGATTCGACCTGTATAGACTCGTTATCTCCTCATTGAGAAGGATCTGAAAACCGCGCTTAACGGTATCAGCCACCAGACCGGCCACGCCGATGGATTTGCCGCCAGAACTCAAACCCGACCGCAGCAAAGCTTCAGCGCTGTTGTTCCTTCTCAATTTCTCAACGATCCATCTATCGCCCTCAACCCATGGTCCGGAAACGGTATCTTCCCTCTTCAAATGCTTCTCTAGGAAATTCTTGGACTCCTCACGTCTCGAGACAGGTGGGCCCAGATGTCTCTTGCTAGGGCTTAGAGTCGCATCTGTAAGCTCGAAAAGAATGGCGTTGCAAGCTTCTTCATCGCTCCAAGAAGCCGACTTTATTACTTCAAAATCATTCTCCTGCAAGAGATTTCTCAACGATCTCTCAGTCTTATAGAGTTGACTCCAAAGAATATCGACTACAGCATCCACTCTCCCTATTTGAATCAAGAGTAGAGCCGAACCTCGATCTGCTATAATCGATCTCAATTGTCTAACGCCAAATGGCTTCGCTACAGTCGGATAGAAGAATCTTAGACTAGGTTGCTGAATGAATGCCCGAGATGCAGCAACGAACTCCCACATCTTCCGGTCGGCGACCGCTGCAGCTACGTTTCTGCCAAGATCAATAGGATCTATAACCACGAGTGGGTTATCGAAAAGTCGCTCAATCTCTTCCCGCCTTCCTTCATAGTATCTCTCGACATCGATGGTTTCGCCTCTTCGCCAGTTCGAAGCATGCGTAACTGTATTCCTGAATGTTCCGTAGAAAAGCGAAAGCGTCTCGCAAAGCATCCCGCTGAAACCGCTGACTTTGATCTCTGCCCCATAGACGCCTATCCCCTTCATAAACTTCTTCAGGAGTCTTGTTTCATCTCTCAGACTCTCGTCGAGATGACTCTTCATATATTCAGTATGAAAAGGGGTTCTGTCAGTCGCGCTTTTCCATTTCCCTTTTTCGACGCGATAGCATGGAACAAGGTTAACTCTAGTTTCAGCGATCCACGTTTCCACGTAAGGATGTTCCGCAAACCTTTCAATGATTCTGTATCCCTTTAGTGCTTTCCTTACAACCCGAAGACAGGTTGTTTCCAGCTCATCCCTACTGAGCGCTGGGGAGACCCTCATGAAAATGTCTATATCGGCTTCACCCCTAAGCCAAGTGTCCTTCGCCACTGACCCATCGATTCGAACTTCAGCGTCGAGACCGCTCTCACTCGCGGCGTCTGAAACTCTCAATCTCATTCTGTCAGCGAGTTCGAGAATCCTCTTTCTCTCAACACGCTTTGGCCTAATCCTGCGGAGGACCGTGCGGCAGATATCCTCCAATTTCTTCATGGGGCCACCTCGTAGAGCGTTGTATAGATCGGCCCCTTCGGCGTCAGTACACTTTTCTTCAGTTTTAATCTATCGACAATCATCGAACCACAACTCTCATCCTTCAGTGCTTCCACAGCCTCAACGAGTTTCTGCCTGTTACGACCCGACCTGACTCTCGCTATCGTTAAATGGGGGCTGAAGCCCTTCCGGTCTGGAGCAAAGCCCAGCTTCCTCAAGCTCGGTTCTAGTTGATTAGAGATGTTACGTAGCTCGGCTTCTCCCTTCGTCATTCCAACCCATACAACGTTTGGACGGTGATAGTCAGGGAAGCATCCAAGCCCTTCTAGCTCGAGATGGAATGGTTGAAACTTGATTCGGCACATCGCTTGGTACACACTTTCCACAAGCCTTGCAGGTATTTCTCCAAGAAATCTTATTGTTACATGAATGTTTTGAGGCTCAACGATTTTCAGATCAGCATCTGTCTGGGCTAACGTTCTCTGAAGACTTACGATTTTGCCTAGAATGTCTCCGTCTCCTAGCTCAACAGCTATGAAGCTTCTTATTCGGCCCTCCGACACTTTCGGAACCAACCAACACAAATATCAGCTCTGTGATAAATTTAACATTTCACGGTGGGAGTGAAGTAGATTAGTATTAGAAACCTAGATGACGGGGTAACGAAGCTACTTGAATCTCAAAAAGAGGGTAATAGTTATAGTCGGCATGCCTGGATCAGGGAAAGCCGTGGCGTCAAGAGTAGCCCGGGACTTGGGATACCCTGTCCTAGTATGCGGAGATGTCATTAGAGAAGAGGCTAAGAAGAGAGAGCTTTCACCCACTCCAGAAAACATTGGGGAGCTGATGTTAAAGATACGAGAAGAAGAGGGTCGCGCTATCGTCGCGTCTAGATTGATTCCTCGAATTCAAGCTCAAAACGCGAATGTTGTAGTAGTGGAAGGTGCAAGAAATATCGAGGAGATAGATGAGTTCAGGAAATACTACGATGTCCGAACTTTAGCCATTCATGCTTCACCTTCGACCCGGTTCAGTCGCTTGAAGTCAAGAGGCAGAAGTGATGATCCTAGTAATTGGAACGATTTCACGGTGAGAGATAAGAGAGAAACTGATGTCGGTATTGGTAGGCTCATCTCTACCGCTGATAAGATGATGATAAACGAGGGCAGTATTCGAGAGTTCAAGGCCAATATAAATAAACTTCTCAGAGAGATGTGCTCGGAATGAACGACGTAGAGATTGAGGCTGAAGCTTTCATATATGCAACAGAAGACCCTGCGAAGGTTGAGAAAGCCATCAAGACTATTTTTCCAGGATGTTCGATGACTCTTGAGGACTGGTCTGAAGAAGCAAGAATAGTGGCAGCGAAAGAAAAAGGGAAAGAAGCGCTAGTTCCGCTAAAGAGTCTGCTCAGACAAGATCGAATACGAGACGCAGCCCGATCAATTCTTATGTCAAGCATTTCAGGCAACATGGTAACCTTTCATCTGAATAAGCAGGTCGCTTACGTGGGCCACATCTCCTTTTCAATGCCAAACGGCGAATCCCCGCTTGGACCGATCACGGTCAGAATCAGATGTGAGAATCCTGTTAGTTTGATCGAATGGCTTGCTCCGAGAAGCCGAGCAGTGAGCTGAGCATTGAAAATAGGCGTCTCCTCACTATTCTTGATTGGAAGGCCTTTCGAGGCTGTCATCGATTCGATCAAGAAGATTGATGTCAGCTGTTGGGAGTTGGTCGATGAAGACACCCATATGCTAGATAGGCGAAGGGTTCAACGTTTGAACGAACTGCGAAGATCTTTCAAAATCGATTTTACTGTTCATTGCCCATTTGCTGATATGAATATTGCAACGTTCAACAAAGGCTTGAGAAGGTTTCTTCTGAAACGTCTACTCAAATCAATTGAGTACGCAAGTCTTCTGGAAGCTGAGTATTGGATATGTCATCCAGGAGCGCGTACCGCGCTTAGCTACGTTCACCAGGGAGGAGACTGGAGATCAAATCTAGAGATGATTGAGATTCTGTCAAGAAAGGGTCGCGATCTGGGAACCACGGTTATCGTGGAGAACATGCCTAACCCTTTTCACTCTCTTATGAAGACTCAAAGTGATTTCGAGAGATTCTACAGTGATTTTCGAGGAGAGGCGCCGGACATAGCTTTTGATATTGGGCATGCGCACACAGCGAATCAAGCGATCCGCTTTCTCGATAAATGTGGGCGTAGAATCGTCCATATACACGCTCACGACAATTACGGGCGTTCTGACGATCATAACGGAATCGGACATGGAACTGTGGATTGGCAGAGAATAGCTTCTAAGCTTCTGAAATTGGACTACGACGGTTCAGTAATAGTTGAGTCGATTGAGAGAGTAGATGAAAGTCTCACCGAGATAAGGAAACTGTTATTTTGACGGTTTAACCTCGATTGCCATGAGATCCTTGGCTATCAGAGTCCTCCTATAGATCTTCCTAGCTTCACGCAGTAGAACATTCGGGTCAGTGTACATAGCGCTTATGTGCGTCAAGATGAGCTGCTTCACATTTGCTTGTTTAGCTAGGTTTGCCGCCTCAGAGGCTGTGGAATGCCCATACTCTCTCGCCTTATCTTTCATTGAGTCGTCGAAAGATCCGTCATGAATTAGTAGGTCCGTGCTCGCTGCAAGTCTCCTAACAGTTGAGCAGGGTCTGGTATCGACGGCGTAGACCAGCTTCGCTCCAGGCCTCGCAGAACCCACGACGTTACTCGACTTCACGATTCTACCTCCAATTTTCACATCTTGACCTAGCTGAAGCTTCTTCCATAAAGGACCCTTAGGAACGCCGAGCGCCTTCGCTTTGCCCGGGTAGAATCTTCCAGGTTTCGGCCTTTCAACTAAACCGTAACTCAAACATGGAATCACATGGCTTGCTCTAATAGCCTTGATTTCATAGCCGGGCTCGTTCAAGACCCTACCAGGACCTATTTCATGCACTTGTAGTGGGAAGACAAGTTGAGATTGCACAGTTCTGTTAACCGACTCAATAAAATCCTTTATTCCCTGAGGCCCGTAGACATTGAGCTCTTTACTACGACCTAGTAGCGACATAGATTGGAGCATCCCCGGCAACCCCAGCACATGATCTCCATGCATATGGGTAATGAAGATCATCATTTTCTTGTTGAATCCGATTCTAGATAGAATCATCTGCTTTTGTGTGCCTTCGCCGCAGTCGAACATAAGTACCTCGTTCTCGCGTTTGACGACGACGCTTGGAAGATTCCGAGTTTTCGTCGGCATTGTTCCTCCAGACCCTAGAAATATTACTTGCAATCGAGATGACACCGGGTTCGTCTATCTCTTTCTGAAGACAGCTATCTCACGAGTCAGACTTCTATGCACATAAACGTAGTGCTTTTCAACCAACTCAAGGTCAGCGTCTTTCCCTATTTCGCTTACGCCTACTGTTTTGGGAGACGCTATGGAGAGAAACCCGTCTTTCAAGAGAAGGCTTCCAGTCGTATGAAGGAAACGCTCCAGCAGATCTGCAGTGGTCGAACCGAGCGTCGAAGCACTCTTCCCATACGGCGGGTCTGTAACTATACAGTTTACTGGACTGAATGGAAGATTTCTCGCGTCTGCTCTTGCCACTCCGATTGGAGAGATTCCGAAGAATTCTAGATTTCTCAAGCAACCTTTCACCATCTCTGGTTTGATGTCGCATCCAACGACGCGACATCCCAAAAGCCCAGCTTCAATCAGTATCCCACCTATACCGGAGAACGGGTCCAGCAACAGTTGGCCAGGCTTTGGCCTGGCGAGGTTGACCATGCACCTGGCCAGTTTAGGAGGCATGGTTGCAGGATGGAAAACGGCTCTTCGTCTCGGTCTCCTAGCGGCGATGAAACCACGCTGCCTAGCATAAGTCATTATTCCGAAAACGAAGCGCCTGTCACTCAATACGCCCAAAAGAACTTTGTCAGGTTTCTTTAGGTTGACGACGGTATTTCCAGTCGCCCTTAAAATAGCTTCACCGATCTTTCTTTCTAGAACATCACGCCGTAGATCCCTAATGGTTCCCGCTGTTCTTTTGATTCTAACGGCAAAGCTCTGATTCCGCGCTATGGCTTTAGAAAAGTCCGTTTTCTTGGTCTCATTCAGAATCTCTTTCAGATCGGCCTTGCACTCGAAAAGTTCTATTCCGCACGCCTCGTACATTGAACTTCTGGAATCCACTTTCTGCAGAGCTTCCGTCGAAGCTTCTAGATTAAGCAATTTGAATGATCGCTTTCTCACCCTGTAGCCAATTCCTTCTGCTTCAAGAATAGCGGTTATTTCTGACGAGGGCAGGGTCGGATGCTCGCCTGAGACTACAAAGAAAAGATTTGCTTTCACAACAGTTTCCTCAAGCTCTCAGCAAGAACTGGGGCAATCTTGACTTCTGACACCTCACTTGCCACGGAATCCGTTCCAAGTATCTTCTTCGCTCCAGCTGAGAGGATCTTGAGCTTGGCTTCGCCTAGCAACAATGGATGCGTACACGCTACATAAACGTTGTTCGCGCCTTCTTCCTTAAGCATCTTGACCGCATTGACCACTGTTCCTCCCGTAGAGATTATGTCGTCAACTATTACGGCATCCCGATCTCTAACGCCTATCTCTCTAAGTTCTGTCGTTGGAACTCCCGATGCTTTATCACGATGCTTTATGAGGAAGGAGTAGTTGGCTCCTAGAACTTTCGCTACAGACTCAGCTAGATTGATAGCGCCTTCATCTGGAGCAATAACCCAGGGTTTCTTCATATCCAAGGCTGCAAGATATTTTCCGATCAAAGGCATCGCTGTCAAGTTTATGGCAGGTATATGAAAGAACTTCATTATGTCAGGCTTATGTACGTCGACTGTTAGGAATGCGTCTGCGCCTGAAGCTTCAATCAGCTTTACAATCGTCTTCACACTTATTCCCTCGCCAGAGCGGAATCTCTTATCCTGACGAGCATAAGCAAAATATGGGACTACCGCTATCGCTCGTTCAACGCCAAGATCCTTGGCCGAATCTAGCATGAGGAAGAGCTCGATCAAGCTTCTGTTTTGACCGGGAAACAAGGACTGTACGATGATAGCTACTTCTCCTCTCAGGTCCCGCTCAAATCTAAGGTAGGATTCTCCGTCAGGGAATGTCTTAGACTCAACTTGAGCTACCTCAGCTTCCAATTCCAGAGCGACATCTCGAGCCAAACCGGTGGAAGTAGGACCAGCCACTACTAGCGGCAATGCTAATCCACTTCGGGTTAACAGGTATAATGCGCTTCAATTTAACATGTTCGAAAATCTACAGGACAGTTCGGACCCCAATAGAATTATCTCTGTGATTCTTCAATCTGATACTGCAATCTCGCGCTGGGTAGTTGAGGGACAAGGTAATTGGAAGACAAAGAGGCTATGTTCTACAAGAAACTGTCTGAAACTCATGTGAGATGCGACCTTTGCGCTAGAGGCTGCGTCATCCCTGAAGGATCTGTTGGATTTTGCAGAGTCAGAAGAAACCTAGGTGGAAAACTGATTTCTTTGGTTTACGGAAAGGCATGTTCCGCAATAGTTGATCCTATCGAGAAGAAACCGCTAGCGCACTTTCACCCCGGCTCCCTAGTTATGTCTATCGCCACCATTGGATGCGATTTCAGATGCAAATTCTGCGATAATTGGGCGATAAGCCAAGAGAAAGATATCACGGGTCGAAACCTTCCTCCTGAAGAGGTAGTGACGCTAGCTGAGGAGTATGACTGCCAAGGAATATCTTACACCTACACAGAACCAACAATATTCTTCGAGTACGCTTATGAGACTGCGAAACTTGCTCATCAGCACGGACTTTTCAACACATTCGTGACAAACGGCTACATGACTCCTGAAGCTGTGGAGACTATAGCGCCTTTTTTGGATGCGGCGACTATTGACTTCAAAGGAGGAGGAGATCCAAAATTCTATAGGGAAGTCTGCCTCGTTCCCTCAGTCGATCCGATCTATGCGTGCCTTAGAAAAATGAAAGAGAAGGATATCCACATTGAGATCACCAACCTGATTGTTCCGAAGTACGGAGAATCTATGGATTCGATAAGGATGCTGGCGGCTTGGATAAGAGAAAATCTAGGGAGGGACGTCCCTCTACACCTCTTAAGATTTCACCCAGACTATCAACTGACAGATGTCCCTTCAACACCGATTAAAACTCTCGAAGAGGCTTGCGAAGTTGCTAGGAAGGAGGGCCTCAACTACGTTTACGCCGGAAATGTTCCAGGCCATAGATGCGAGAATACATTCTGCCCAAAATGCGGCGAGCTGGTCGTAGAAAGAACCGGTTTCGATATCAGCAGATGGCGGCTAAAAGAAGGAAACACTTGCCCGAAGTGCGGTGAAAAGATAGCAATAAAAGGTGTGTACAAGCCCAGAGGCGGGCTCTATCACTACAGCGTGATCTAACTGCGAAAGCTTACAATCTATGCGAATATCGCCAAAAAAAGAGGGTTATTGTCTTCCCCCGCATTTCGGGCAGAAGACTGCTTCAGGAGCTATCTGTGCGCCACAGTGAACGCAGAATTTGGCAACTGGAGCCCCGACTATCGGAGGTGGCGGAGGAGCGTAAGCTGGTGGCGGTGGCGGAACACCCGCAGTTGGAACTGCTTCGCTGTAGATCAAAGCGGCGGATCTGCCGAAGAATACCAAGAAAACTGGCCCTATGACCAGCGATATCAACCAGCCGATCCAAGGAATACTACCGATAGCCACGACGACCACGGCGATTATGAACATTATGATAAGCCAGAGGATATACTTGCCCCATCCGATCTTGCCGATAATTCCCAAGATCTCGCCGATTGCGAACGCCTTTCCGAAGCTGTTGTTCTTCACCATGTGAACTATCGCCATAGCCATAATTATTGCAATGCCGATCGCCAATATTATGCCGACGATGAACAGCCCGATACCCAATGCGCCGAAGGCTGGAAAGAACATTCCCATTCCGAATGCACCGAAGATGAATGCACCGAATCCTAGCGCTATCAAAATCATTGGAACCAGCATGTATACGATGCCTACGATCGCCACTTTCAAACCTTGAATGAACATGTCACCGTAGTCCCTCAGCGGCGGTGGTTCAGCAGAGACAGGAGTATCCCTGACAACTCGAGTCATATAGCCCATCACGATCAGGTTTACTATTGGTATTATGTCCAAGACAATTAGTATGGCGAGTCTGCCTAGATCACTGAAAAGCTTTTTTGCATACTCGAAAGCATTTCCGACGATTTGGCTAAGATCCAAACATTTTCAACCCCAGATTTTCGCTTGTTCAAGATATTGTATGCTTGCATATATATAACCGATTGAATCCGTCGTGCTATGAAATACGCGCTATCAAGGCCGCTAGGCAAAGCATGCTTTGATTTCTGGCTTGAACAAGTACCATAACGTGATGATGCTGATGACAGTACCTATCGGGAAGCTGATTAACCCTATAACCGCAAGTGCGATTGCCAGAGCCCTGGCCCACTTTTTCAGATTCCAAAGCCCCCAGCCGATCACTAAATCCACAATTCCGATGGCGATGAGAATCGAACCCAAAACCCAGAAGAACGCTAGGAATGTCGGCGGCAGAAAATACATTATGCCTCCAATGTACGCCAAGCCTCCGAGGATGGCTACGATAGCGCTAAGCCAATATAAGACAGCTAGGATTGTGACGCCTGACGGTCGGATAGTGATACGGGGGACCTGAAGCGGAGATGGATGTGTTATCAGAGGCTTAAGCTGCGTTCCACAGTTCCAGCAGTATGTGGCGGTCGATTCTACCTCTTTTCCGCATCTGTAGCAATAAGGCATTTTACTCACTCAGACAATGCGAATTCCGACCTTTACTGGTGTAACCGCATGTCTCTGAAAGTTCATAGAGCTTGTTGTTGCCCGCATTTAGGACATTGGTTTGAGTCTGGGGAGAGCTCTGCTCCACAGTGCATGCAGTATCTGGCAGCAGCTTTTTCAAGAGGTTGGGTAGGAGGCATGGGGGCGGGAGGAGCTTGATAGGGTGCAGGAGGAGCTTTCGGCTTTCTTCTCAGAACTACGATTAGTACGATTATCAGTATGACAACGACCGCAGCTATCGCGCCAATTAGAGTGTAGAACTGAGTGTAATCCTTTGTCCAGAGAGCGGTAACAGTCTTCGGTGAGTTCATGAGAATCGTTGCTTCAGGCGTCGTCGCTGACGAGTCTCCTGTCCAACCCTTGAAGACGTATTTTACACCTAGGCTTCCCATGATCCCGCTTTCTGGGACGCTTGACGTTACTGAGAACCCAGCGGTGCTTCCAGCGTCGTACCAGCCTGACCCACTAGTGGTTCCATATTGCGAGTTGACCGTCAACTTGTACTGTATCTTATACTCTGCTGTAACTTTATGTGGAGAATCCATGACTATCGTTACTGGGTTTCCTAACTTCGGGTCTCCGTCAACTAGCCAAGTCTTGAAGACGTACTGTGTGTCACTTCCACTCGGAATCACAGTGGTCGCTGTACCTGTAGTTACGCTGGTCCCTTCATCATACCAGCCCTCGCCGCTCAATGTTGCCAATTCGCTTGGATCGACAGCGACGGTCAAGTAGTGCTGCGCAATATAGTTGAAAGTGTAGGAACCCTCGGATGAGAAAGACCAAGTGTTTGAAGAACAATAATATCTTGTACCTTCGCTTTCAGCGACGTATTCGTCTACGGAGATCGTATGGGATGAACCTATAGCGAACTTAAACGTTTGAGATTCTCCTCCTTTCAGAGCTCCGCTAGGCGTTCCGTCAACCTTGACATTGGTAGAAATCGTTGAGGGAAACCCGGAAACATGAATCGTGAAGATGTACGTTTTCGGAAGAGCTGGGGAAACATAGAAAGTCATGGCAGCTTGATTGTTGTTCTCGTTCGATTCAGCCACAACGTTGGTCGAATCGACGATCCACACCACTTGATGATAACCTTCAGACATCATTAAGCGCTGTGTGTAAAGCTG
>Ga0315314_1002224_pt1 | contig 16251 bp, 20 predicted proteins | sample TDP9_MG_FD_203631 | JGI IMG/M metagenome (GOLD analysis project Ga0315314, IMG submission 203631) | Freshwater sediment microbial communities from Lake Towuti, South Sulawesi, Indonesia - TDP9 | ecosystem: Environmental > Aquatic > Freshwater > Lake > Sediment | place: Indonesia: South Sulawesi...
TCCATCAGGGCTGGAACGTGGTGACATTGATCTCTATCCATTCCGAAAATAGGGACTCTTGGATGTTCCATTATCCGGCTATCGCCTTCACTCAACTTCAAGCACAATCGATGGATCTCCCACTGGTCGTAGTAGAGACCGCGGGAGAGAGGGAGAGAGAGCTTGAAGATCTTACTGCCTGCCTCATCGACATGAAAGAACTGCTCGGAGTCGAAGCAGTAGTTTCAGGAGTTGTAGCCAGCGAGTACCAAAGAACGCGTATGGACGGTATTTGCAATAGGATAGGACTAAGAAACTTCGCTCCCCTATGGCGCAAAGATCCTGAACTCTTACTCAGGCTGCAGATCGAACTTGGATTTGAGATAGTCATAACCGCTGTTATGGCGCAAGGCTTCTCTGAATCTTGGCTGGGGCGCAGACTTGACCTAGGCTGTCTGCAGGACATCCTCCATCTCAATGAAAAATATGGGGTTCACATTTCAGGTGAAGGAGGCGAGTATGAAACTTTCGTAACCTATTCTCCATCGTTCAAGTCAAAGATAATGATCTCTGAGACAAATCGAGAATGGAATGCAGAATCTCATCGTGGGATTCTAAACATAAAGAGCGCTAGGCTCCCTGGGTTGGGATAGCTGAGCGCTCGTCATCTTATCAGGTCCATGGCAGCTTTCTGTGCAGCCCGATAAACTTCGCGTTCGTCAATTGTCTGAAACTTTCCTTCGGCCATCAACAACCGGCCGTCAACTATTGTTACGCTGACATTCATACCTTTCGCCGAGTACACTAGATCTGAGACTACAGTTTCCTTACCATGGATCGGCATCATATTTGCAGCATTAAGATCTAGAGCAATTATGTCTGCAGCTTTACCCTCTTCTATGCTCCCAACTTTTTCCGCTATTTGAAGAGTTTCAGCGCCCCCCAAGGTCGCAAGGTCGACGACCTTTTGCGCCGGCAGAATCGTTGGATCCCATCTCTGAGCTTTATGCAACAGAGAGCAAATCTTCATTGTCTCAAACATGTCGAGACAGTTATTGCTCGACGCGCTATCAGTCCCCAGAGACACTGGAACTCCCCTTTCGAACATTTCTGGAAGTGGGGCAACACCTCCATCTCCGAGCTTCATGTTCGAAACCGGGCAGTGAGAGACTTTCACTGCGTGTTTTCTGAATAGTTCTATCTCGTTTCTGGTGAGCCAAACGCTATGAACGGCGACTAATCTTGGTGAAAGGAAACCTATTTTGTCGAGATACTCGACCTCTCGTCTTCCATATTTGGTTTCAAAACTAGCCTGCTCCATCTTGGTCTCCGCTATATGCGTATGTATCAGGACTTTCTCTTCCTCCGAGATTTCTTTACATCTCAACAACGTTTCCTCTTTGCATGTGTATGGCGCATGAGGCCCCAAGACAAATTGGATTCTGGACTCTCCAAGATTCTGGACGAAGCGGTATAACCTCTGAGTGTTTTCTCTATCCTTCTCAACTCTTTCCGGATCAAATACGTCGATTATCGCATGTGAAAGGAAGGCTCTTAATCCTGATTGTTTCACTGCTCTAGCCACATCCTCCATGAAGAAGTACATATCCATGAAGCAGGTTGTTCCTGTTCTAATCATTTCCAAACAGCCGAGAAGGGCTCCCTGATAGGAAAGTTCACCAGTCAACTTCCTTTCGGTAGGCCAGATCTTCTTCTCAAGCCACTCTTGAAGCGGGACATCATCGACGTAGCCCCTGAGCAGAGTCATCGGCAGATGCGTATGTGTGTTAATCAATCCAGGCATCACTATTTTGTCCTTGCACTCTATAACACGGTCAGCTTCATGAGAGATCTTCGAGGCGATCTCCCTAATCGTTCCGTCTTCTATGTAGATTGACTTGTCTCTAAGAACATCTCTCGAAGCATTCTGAGTCACAACCCACGAGCAGGCTCTCAACAGTATTGACATCTAGATCACGGCAAACTAGTATGCGAAATACCAGCCTAAATAAGGTACGGAGCGGAGCAAAACGCTCTTGCTCACCAGTGATCTTTCTGAGAAAGTAATATCTCTCTTTCGCAATCTTCGTTCTCCCCTTATCTCGACGACATAGTCAGCCATCTTCCCTAAGTCTGAATCTAGATAGGAGGTGATTGCGACTATCTTCGCCCCCACTTCCTTTGCAGCCAAAGCTTAATTGGGCATCATCGTAATCCAACATTGCTGTGAATGAGAGGAAAATGGATTTGCAAGCACCAGTTGTTGAGCCTGGGGCATACTTCTGGCAGGGTAACATGGCGTGCGCTGAAGGAGCTATAGCGGCTGGGTGCAGATTCTATGCGGGTTATCCGATAACGCCTTCGAGCGAGATCTTTGAACATCTTTCAAGTCGTCTGCCAAAGGTTGGTGGGATATGTATTCAGATGGAAGATGAGATAGCGTCTCTAGCTGCAGTCATCGGTGCCAGCTGGGGAGGTACAAAAGCATTGACAGCAACCTCAGGGCCTGGTTTCAGTCTAATGCAAGAGAATATAGGACTGGCTTGTATGACAGAGACACCTTGCGTAGTTGTCAATGTTCAACGCGTCGGACCGAGCACCGGGCAAGCTACAAAGTGCGCCCAAGGAGATGTTATGCAAGCTCGTTGGGGAACTCACGGCGACCACGAGATCATAGGTTTGGCTCCAAATTCAGCCCAAGAGATGTTCGACCTGACAGTAAAAGCGTTCAATCTTTCAGAGACCTACCGGAACCCAGTAATCGTTTTGGCTGACGAAATCATAGCACATATGCGAGAAAGGACTATAGTGCCACGAAATCTCAAGATTATCGAACGAAAAGAAACTTATTCACCACCCTTCTTCAGCACCTCGGACAATTATGTGAGAGCTATGCCCCCATTGGGAAAAGGCTTGAACGTTCTAGTAACCGGTTCAACACACGATGCAAGAGGCCTAAGAGCCACAACTGACCCTGAAATTCATAGAAAGCTTGCGGAAGGAATTGTTGGCAAGATTGAGAAAGACGCGCAGATGCTGTCTGATGTTGAACAATACCGCGTTGATGATTGCCAAGTCGGTGTAGTATCGTACGGCTGCGTATCTAGAGCTGTTTATACCGCTATTAAGGTGGCTGAAGAGAGTGGAATGAGGGTTGGACATGTTCGGTTGAAGACTATCTGGCCGTTCCCGGTCGAGGCGATCCAGAGACTTTCTGAAAGAGCGCAGAGCATACTGGTTCCAGAGATGAATCTGAAGCAGGTTTACTTCGAAGTTTTGAGAGCTGTAGAGGGTGGGGCTCATGTTGTAGGATTGAATAAGGTCGGCGGCGGAGCTATGATATATCCCGAAGAGATGCTTCGCGCACTGACAAAGATGCTGAAAGGGGATTGACTATGCAGCGGTCGGAGAAACATTTTGCTAGAAAGCACTTAAGAGAAGAAGTCTTGCCGTCAACCTTCTGTTCAGGTTGTGGCTGCGGAACTGTAATCAACTGCTTTCTAAAGGCAGTTGAAGCAGAAGGTTTCAAAGATTTGAAAAATTTCGTTTTTTGTAGTGGAATAGGTTGTTCTTCTTGGATTCCATCACCATACATGAGAGCTGACTCAATTCATGTGACGCACGGAAGAAGCATCCCAGTAGCATTAGGCCTCAAGCTTGTCAGACCGGAGCTGAATGTAGTGGTTTTTGGGGGTGATGGAGACATCGCTGCAATTGGCTTGAACCACTTGCTGCATGCTGCCAGAAGAAACTTGGAAGTTGTGGTCATAATGGTAAACAATATGATATATGGAATGACGGGCGGTCAAGCAGCTCCAACAACACCCCTCGGAGTTGAGACCACGACGACTCCTTATGGAACCTTCGAGTATCCTCTGGATGTATCGAGCCTCATGGTTTCTGCAGGAGCTTCCTATGTAGCTAGATGGACGACTTACCACGTTGTCCAATTGAAGGAAGCCATAAAGAAGGCGTTGAGAAAGAAGGGCTTCTCATTTTTGGAAGCTGTCAGTCAATGTCCTCCAATATATGGAAGAAGAATAGGGATGGAATCAGCGACTCAGATTCTGCGTTGGTTCAGGAGTAGCTCAATCGCTCTGAACAGAGCTAGAAATATGAAAGCAGAGGAATTAATCAATAAAATCGTCGTCGGAGAACTCGTTGATATAGATAAACCGACGCTCTTACAGAGCATCCGTAAGGTTCAGGAGAAGGCAGCAAATTGAAAACAAATTGGAGAGTTGAAGTTATCTTCGCTGGATCAGGCGGTCAAGGCGTGGTGTTCTCAGCGGTTGTTCTAGGAGCAGCCGCAACAGTTCATGAAGGAAAATACGCTGTGCAGACTCAAGGCTATAGCGCTCAGGCGAGGGGAGGATCGTCTTGGAGCAGTGTCATAATCTCTGATGAAGAAATAGGCTTTCCCGAAGTTGAGAGATGCGATATCTTGGTCGCTATGAATCAGCAAGGCTTCGACGAGCATTCTGAGAAACTCAGAGAAAGCGGCACATTGCTGGTAGACGAAGACCTTGTAAAGACGGAACTCTCCAAATTCAACTGGAAGGCCTATAGAATCCCTGCGACTAGACTTTCCGAGCAACTGTTCAAAAATAGGATCTACGCAAATATGATCATGCTCGGTGCGTTAGCTAGACTTACCAAGGTTGTTGGTGAAGAAGCCGTGAAAAAGGCGGTTAATGATAATTCACCAAAGTCTGCTAAGAGAACTAATGCCCACGCTCTGCTGAGAGGCTTCCTCCTCGCTGAGAAGATCCGTTCAGATAGTTCTTGAGTCCAAAACATAGAATAGACTACTTAACAATCAAGACAGGACAGGGCGACCATCTCACAACCTCTTCAGCAGTACTCCCGATGATGACCCGATGAGCTCCGCTCATACCCTTCGAACCCATGATGACTAGGTCTATTTTCTCCTCCTCAATTTCCTTCAGTATGTCTTCAGCTGGCAGTCCCTCGCGAATTCGATTTTGAAACGTGACATTCTCTTCCTCTGCCGGTTTGGCTGCTTCATTCAAATATTTCTCGGCTGCATTTCTCAACCTCGTCTTTAGAATCCCTGGGTCCACGCCAGCTAAACTCGAGCTTTGAATCGTTCTGACATCGATAACATAAAGAAATACGACTTTCGATTCAAGTTTTCTCGCGATGTGGACTCCCTGCTTTGCTGCCTTTAGAGACAGTTGGGAACCGTCAATCGGGATAAGAATTCTCTGGAACAACCTTGGTCACTAATAAAAATCTCATTCGCCTACTTTCTCCTTATCAAGTTTGTCATGCATATGACCAGGGCCAGATCGACGGAAGCTTGAAGGCAACTTCAAAAGAAGGCAATCTCACGTAAAAGTACACGTAGACAGACAACGTCAAGAAGGCAAGCGCCACACTGGCAGTCAGATAGTCAGATAGCTTCATTCTTAACGTCACTAAGGATTCTCTCTTCTCTGATGCTCCGAACGCTCTCGATTCGAGGGCTTCCGCTAGCTCGATACTTCGCCTTATTGCAGACACAATCAGCGGGATCAATATTGGAATGTAGTTTCTAATTCTCTTGACGAAATTTCCTTTTTCGAGCTCAAGTCCTCTAGATCTCTGAGCATCTATCACAGTTTGAGCGTCAACGGCCATAGTGGGAACAAGTCTAACGGCCGTTGTGAAAGTGAAGACAAGTGTAAATGGCATACCGATGTTCTCAAGAGCCAGACCTAGATCATCAGGCGAGGTTGTCATAAAGAAGACCGAAAAGCAGGATATCAACGCAAGAAATTTCACCGTCATCGCTAATGAGTATATCAGCGTAGTTCCAGTCAAGAAATTCATTACGAAGATAAGAGTTGCTAGCAAAGCGCCTCCCTTCATTGAGACAAACCATCTTCTCAGTGATTTAGCTAGGCCGATTATTGGTATTTGAGCGAAGAAGACTAAGAGGAGAACGAGTAGATTTGAGAACATAAGACACACCGCGAAGATGCTCATAACTAGAATAAATTTCGCTCTGGGGTCCATTTGATGAACTGGGGTAGGTAGCTTCGTGAACTTGAAACCATCGAATATTCTCATCGACATGTTTCAGCCCTCTCGAGCTTGCCGGCTAGGACTGTTCTTGCTGTGAACAGGTCGATTACATTCGCTGGCAATCCAGTATCCGAAAGAGATGACATGAGCTTCGCGATCTGCGGTCGAACAAGTGATGCTTTGTTAACTAGTGACTCATCAGTCAATATGTCGACCGCTGCTCCGTCTCCCACTATTCTTCCTCCGGACAAAACGACAACTCTCGGTTTACATTCCGCGATAAATTCAACGTCATGAGTAACTACAATGACAGTCTTGCCTTGAGTATTCAGCTGCAGAATGAAATTTCTCAGCCGGTCCTTCTGCTGATAGTCTTGACCGATAGTAGGTTCGTCGAGAACTATATGCTTCGGATTCCAAACCAATACGGAAGCGAGTGCTACTCTCTTTCTTTCTCCTCCGCTCAGCATGAAGGGCGAGCTATCGACATAGGATGTTAGGTCTAGAGTCTCAAGCATTCCTCGAACTCTCCTCTCTACGATCTCTTCAGGATATCCAAAGTTCTTGAGAGAGAAAGCAACTTCGTCCTTAACGGTCTCGCAGAATAATTGATGGTCAGGATTCTGAAAAACCAGCCCCACGATTCTTGCAAGAGATGCTACGCTGGACTTCTTAGTGTCAATACCGTCAACTAGAACGCGACCGGTCGTCGGCTTTAACAGGCCGTTGAAATGTCTTATTAACGTCGTCTTTCCTGCCCCATTCTCTCCCATCACAGCCATGAATTCGCCGTCTTGGACCTTCAAGTACACGTTGTAAAGGACATCTTTCCCATTAGGATAAGTGAAGCAAAGATTTTCAACATCTATCAAGACTTCAGCTTCCTCCTCAGTTCTTCCGTTGCGTCTTCGACCGTGATAGGTATAGAGTCTAAAGAGATGCCGTCCTTCCGCAGCAAGTGAAATAGCATAGTCACTTTGGGAACACCTATTCCTATCAGCCAAGCCTCCTCGCCATACACGTTGAATGGTTTTCCATCCAGAACGATTCTGCCCTTGTCCATGACGATCACCCTGTCGGCATGCCGCGATACAGCGTCAAGTCTATGCTCTACGAGAAATATCGTTATCTTCAACTCTCTGTTGAGTCGTGATATAACATCCAATATCTCTTGAGCCGATTTGGGATCAAGGAAAGAAGTCGGCTCATCCAGTACTATAAGCCTCGGCTTCATAGCAAGAACAGCTGCTATGGCAGCTCTCTGCTGTTGCCCACCAGAGAGTTCATAAGGAGCCATATTTCGAAGGTGAGAGATGCCAGTAGCCTTTAGAGCCCAATCTACTCTTCTTTTGATTTCATCTCTAGGTAGACCGAGATTTTCAGGGCCGAAAGCTACATCTCGCTCTACAGAAAGAGAAAAGAGCTGGTTCTCCGGATTCTGGAAAACGAAGCCCACATGTCTAGCAAGTTCCATTGTGGAGGTTTTTCTGACATCTAAGTCAGCAACTATTACGTTTCCGGCCATCTCACCCGAGTAAAAATTCGGGATTAGACCATTGAGACATCTACATACGGTCGTCTTTCCGCAACCGCTTGGACCTGTCATAACCACGAATTCGCCGGGTTCTACGACGATATTGGTTTCCAAGATGCTTGGTTTGCCAGCGCTGGCATAAGTGAATGTTAGATTGCGCATCTCTATTATGGGCAATGACGAGGTCCCTCTATTTGCACATCCTTCAATCTCAGCTTCTCAAATTTGAGTAGCTACTCCTTTTTGAGATGGCTCCTCTGTCCCTAAGAAGCAGAAGATATGTTTAACCGTTTTGTTGATCTAGGGATACTCCTGCTTGAATTTCTTAGAGATCAAATCTAGGCAGTTAGTGATTGCTTGAGCGATATCTCCGCTTCCGTTGATTCCCGCTGCGAGGGCGTGACCTCCACCCATTCCATGAAATTGTTCTCCAACAGGAATTGCAATATCCTTTCCCAAGTGTATCCTAGTTTTCCTATAGAAATCTGATGCGGATCGAAGACTTATGCGCAGCCTTCCCTTTTTCTCTCCGCCGACCACTGCGACATGAGCGCCTAGCATGATCAATGCCCTCGCCACTGAAGCGTGATATGAACCGACCGCAGTCGCAGCGATGATCCATCTTCCTATTCGTCTGATTTGGGCTCTTTGAGCTGCTTTCAATCTAGCGATTCGCTCTGACTCTTGCACAGGAACTTGAAGAATCGACACGGCTCTTTCCATGTTGAACCCATATGCTGTCAGTTCAGATAGAACTTGAAATGTTTTCGACTTCGCCAGCATCAAACGTCTACTATCGTAGTATATCCCTAGAATCATGGCAATGGCGTCAAGACGGGATGGCTTAACTCTAAAACTTCGGTAAATCTCATAGATAATCTCGCAAGTTGATGTTGCCTTTTCATCGCATAAAACCATCAAAGCCGTCTTAGAAGTCCTTGGATGAGGAGCATGATGATCGATGACTATGAGATTGCTTCGAGGTAGAGCAATGAAATCTTTCCATTCGCCAAGTTGCTGGATTGTATTTGTATCGACTGCGAAGATTAAATCGGACTCTTCCAAATGCGGTTTCATGATAAACTTTTCGGGAAAACACTTCAGTACCCTCCGGGAGATCCTACTCAGGCTCGGAGCTGCCATCTCTATTCTCAGCTTCTTTTTGATTCTCTTAAGCAGCGAGTACAGAGCATAAGCAGAGCAAACAGCGTCGGGGTCTGCATTCTGATGGCATAGAATACTTGCTGAGTTCGCATTTCTAATCAGAGAGCTAAGCCTTTTGAATGGTTTCAAAGTCCTAGGTCCCTAGCTTTAGACTCAGCCGCATCCAGCGCTAGGCGAGTTGCTTCATCCACGATTTCACTTATTCCCCTGCGTTGATTACCCTGAATGACAGAGACTTCAATGTTCAAAGTTAGAGGCTTGTCGCCAATAGCTTCGACAACTATTTCAACATCTCTCAAATGTTTTGTTCGAATCTTCGAAGTAAGAAAACTCACTGCAGCTTGCTGGGCAGCCTCGCACATCTGTTCGATTTCTCTTGGAGATGGTTTCCTCTTTAACTCAGTCTTCACTCTGCTTCCAACTCTGAAAAGTTGACTTCAAGAAGAAGCTCTTCAGCTGGGACCAGCGGGCCTCAGTCTCTCTTGAAGCTTCTGTTGAAGCTCCTTTATTCTTTCCCGCGTTCTCTCCTCTTGCCTCCCCAGTACCGTTACTCGAGTATTGTAAAGTTCCTTCTTCTCCTTAAGCTCGTTGACTAGGAGTTGCCTGTCATACTTGACCAAGATGCTCCCCACACTCTTGTACACCGGGGTCTGGTCGCTCAGTTTCTCGAGTTCCGCAATTGCTCTATCTGCCTCCGTCAACTCGATTTCGAGCTGCTGTTTCTGTGTTACGACAGCCTGCAAGGTTTGCTGCAACTGTTGAAGCCTCACCAATTGCTCTTGAACTTGAGGCGGAAGTTCAATTTTCTCGCTCAACTTTTCCACTCCCCAAATTAAGCTAAAGTACATTCACTATCCTAATAGCCACGATAATAAGGATTTGCGTGCGCAAAAGCACTTTATCGCATTATCTCTTTGATGAGAAAGAACTGGCTGAATTCGTTTGGTGATGGCGGTCCGCCTTTTCGTACGCAGAACGCATGAAGCTAGCGCTCAAGTTCTTCGATAATTTGAACAGCTCGTCGCCAACTCAACACAGAGCGCAAGTATAGATTCATGGAAGCTCTCAACGCCACGGGATCTCTAGCGTAGAATTTCAGCCTGAGAACGGTTCTATTTCGCGATATCTTGATTCTTGATCGACGACGCTCAAAAACTTTCAATTCGGGTTTGAGAGCTTTCAGAATAGCCACAGTATGTCGTTCATCGTCGAATTCAATCGTAACATCGGATTCCGCTTCTATGATTTTTCATCCCCCTCAAAGTTTTCCCACGTCAAATGCTTAATGGTCAGCGAAGGCCCTATTTCTCGGATTGGACTTCCTAGAACCACTTTCGCTTTCCATTTTGAATGTTTCGTTACGTGCAGCGCGACTCTATAGGAGCCTCCGGGAGGCAATGTAACGAGAGGCAATTCGAAGAAATTCGATAGACTTTGGGCCAGTCGAACTAGTTCGGGATTTGCTTCTGATTGAACCGTTATCGCTTCGGCCTGAAATCTTCCTGGGATCCCGTACTCTCTCCTCAACTTTGCCTCTGCCAAGTATATAAGCGGCGGGGTCTGTGTAAGATCAGAATTTTTGAACTCTAGGAGTTGTATCTTACCCGGCTCTCCCATCCATCTTTGCAATATCAGTACCTTGTCGCACCTTAGCTCGAAACATCTTTCAGCAACTGCTTCGAGGCTCAATTTTCCCCTGTTGAGTCTTCTGCATCTCGGAATCGAACGGGACAGGTCGCTGACGAAACTTCTGATACGTTCGGTAGGCTGCCTGCAGGTTGTAAATAGGATCACGCCTGTTCTTCCTTGGGCGCTTCCTCTTTTGCTTTCCTACGTCTCCTTTTTATTTCCTTCTTTTCTTCCTCTTCGGTCTCTGGTTCTGTCTTGGAAGGCAAAGCCTCAGCGGGTTTCGCAATTTCCTCTTGCGGTTTCTCTTTTATTCCAAGCTCAGCGGCAACTGCCGTTGGGGTTATCGCTCCTTTTGTGGCTCTTCTTGCTATCTCTCCAAGCTTCGTGAATGGTGTGTAGGCACCTCCAGCGAATTTGACTCCACATTTTCTACACAGCCATACCCCCACACTCAATCTCCTAACAGTCTTGAAGTGACATTGAGGACATTCGTGGGGTCTTCTCATTTGACTTACGATGTCCATGTATCTTCTTCTGGCTACGGTACCATACCTCGGCCCCAGACTTCCGGCAAGGCCGACCTTTCTTGTCTTCCCCAATTACTTTGCGGCCTCCAAGATCTTCTCTCGAATCTCATTCGCTTTCCTCGATGCGATCTGAACGGCTGCTTTCACCTCTTCTATCGTCAGCCCTTCCATACCCCCTTTTTGCATCGCGCAGACTCTACCACTTTCATCTATGGCCGCAGTCAATCTAGCACTCATAGTTTGTTCCTCCTCGAGGCATGGATCGACTACAAGAGAACTGCCTATCTTCGCTATAGTAACTGTGATCGGGCGATTCTTTATCGGAAGAGGCTTGTACCCTGGTTTATAGACGACTTCCCCGTCTCTTATTTCGTAGTTACTCATTCGCGCATTCAGAAGAGCCGTTAGAGAAGCGATAGCGGATGCGTCAATAAGGTTTCCGTCGTGGTCAAGAATGTAGACATCTACAAATACTACGAATACCTTCTTGCCGGCTTCGACGCAGAGCTGTTCAAGATCTATCGCTTTGGATTCTCTTAGTCCTCTATCCACAACCCTCGCCAATTCGATTGAGTTTTCATCAGGAGGCCCAGGTTCGAATAAGGGCGACGCTAGTGGCACAAGCTCGGCATTCACCGTAAGTATCCCTTCATTAGGCGTATCCGGAAACGGGTCTCCAGTCTCCACCTTAACACCAACCATAACCTTCGTCTTTCCAAGGAAAGCTTGAGCCGAACCGTTTGCTTTTTCGATAATGCCGACTTCGATTTTCAAATCTCTATAGTCTGTTAACGATCGTTCGTCAATGCGCTTCCCGCGAGAGATCATATCAACTATGGTTCTCTGCTCTATCCTTGCCATGGGAGATATTTGTGGTGTCAACGACATTATTCGCCAGCCTCCTCGCTTTCTTCTTTTTCTTCGACTTCTTCCTTGATCGAAAGATATTTCCCTTTAAGAGCTGTTTTCTGCATCTCGTGAATTTGTTTGCAAGATTCTACAGCTATATCTAGAGACTTCGAAAATTCCTCCAGCGTAAAAGAGCCGTCCATCTGAACGAGCGTTATTGTGTTGAAACTCGGCATCAATGCAACAGGCATATCTGCTTCGCCATACTTGTCTTCTAGATCGGACAGATCTAGAGCAATTTGACCTTCAATTTTTCCGACAGCGCAAGCTGAAACTAGGCTCTTCATAGGTATTCCCGCATCGGCAAGAGCAAGCGAGGCGCCTGTTATAGCGGCACACCTACTGCCGCCATCGGATTGAAGGACTTCAATGAATATGTCTATTGTCGTTCGAGGGTAGTTCTCGGATAGAATTGCTGGTTCCAGAGCCTCTCTTATGACTTTCGAAAGCTCCATCTCTCTTCTTGAAGGAGCTGGAGACTTTCTCTCCTCTGTCGAAAATGGCGCCATGTGATACCTACATCTGACAACTGCTCGGTCAGGCAACGCTATGTGCTTTGGATGAGCCTCCCGTGGACCATAAACGGCCACGAGTATCCGGTTTTTACCTTGCTCAACATAAGCAGAACCATCTGCCTTGTCAAGAATCCCAACTTCCAGCTTGATCTGGCGAAGCTGATCGAGCTTTCTCCCGTCAACTCTTGAACCATTAAGGTCTATGAGCCTCTCAGGACGCTTTTCCTGAAACAAATTCTCTACCTCCCAATTCCTTCCGAATCATTTCTTGTATACGGTCTGTCAGCCCCCTCGTGTGGGCCTCACGCTCAATCATATATATAGCTGAAACGGCGACCCGTTCGTCCTCAGGAGACTTTCCAGATACAAGGACGAGCCCATTCTGCCCGACCATTATCTGGCATCCCGTCTGCTTCTTCAACGTGCTGATCATCGAACCTTTCCTTCCAATCAGTCTCGGGATCTTTGTTGGCGATATCTCAACAACCCGTCCTGAGGTAGCTTTACCAAGTTCCGGTCCCTTTACCGTTATCAATGGGTCGCGCGTTCTATCAAAAGCTATCACTTTGGCTAGAACCAGATCGCCAACGTCAAATATCTTTGCAAGATCAGCCTTAGGAAATGGTTGTCGATGACCGAATGTCTCAGAAGCAGGCAGCAGCGCTGGATAGGGCGCGCTTATGTCAACAGACCATCCTGACATACCGATGTCAACTATCCGACCAATGACAGGGTCGCCGACATAGGGAACGTAGCAGCCTTTTATAGGGACTACATGCACCCGGTTCCCGGCGACCTCAACGAGACCTAGTCTCGATGCAAAGATTCTGTCGTTCTCCTTGAAGACGTTTTCTCCGGCGAAGTATCCCCCTTCGGCGACCATTTCGCCTGGAGCCACTAGCTGTCTCTTTTCCACATGAAGTTCCAAGCATTTTGCCCTCTTAGAGATACGTGTTGAAAGAGAGAAAGAACGTGACTATCTACTTTAAGATTTTGGTTTGTACCGTCCCCTGAGTTAGTTTCCCGATCCTTTCAATGAACGGGCCATATGAGCCCGCTGGCATCTCGACCACTCCTATCCACGACCCGTCTGCTTGCCACTCCTCTCGAGTTATTGTTCCATAATTCTTGACGGTGCCGTATGCTTTTGCAGCGTACTCTGCGAATATCTTTACAGCAATCCGCATCTGCTCCATTTTTAGCGGCAGCAGTGGTCTGAGCTCGTCGATAATCGCCCTCGCTTGCTCCTCACCGCTCTTGAAGGGGTCTATGGAAACCTTCACCTGTTCCAAAGCCTGTTCTACTCTTAGCGGTGGGTGAGGAGAGCCGGTTCTAGGATCTATACAGTTTCTCGAAATGAAAGAGATTATCTGTTTCCTCTTGTCCTCAACGAGTTGTCTTCTTTGATCAGTCGTGAGCTGAAGTTCTCCATGCCTCATAATTTCTTCTGAAATCTTCGTGATGTCAGTTGTTCCGAAGCATTTTGCAAGTTTCTCAGCGGATGCTCTGGTCCCTTTGCTAGCGTCGGAATAGATCTCCTCAATTAGAAGAATTTGCGATATGCTGACGGGCTTCCCCAACTTATAGTCGAGAGCAAGCGCAGGCTTCACAAGAATCTCAAATTTCTCTCCACTAGACGTGATTCGTGCTGTTGTATATTTCTCACTCATTTCGACGACGCCTTTCTGCCAGCGTCGAGTTTCCTAATGTATTTTTCAACTTCCTCCACAGTTAACCTTTGAAATCGCTTCGTAGTAGCTGGAACGAAAGCCATACGGATCTTCTGAGGATCGATCTTGCCTTCTAAAACCTTTGCCATACACTTGAGAGCAATAAGTATCGCGTCCTCCAGACCGATATCATCCTTGTACTCAGCTTCAAGAATCTCGTTAGCAGCGTCTCCGCCTGCTCCGATCGCCCAAGCTCTGTACGCAAAGAAGCCTCCGCTTGGATCGGTGGAAAACAAGCGGCTACCTTTCTTGTCCACTCCTGCGAACAGGATCGAAATACCGAACGGCCTCACCCCGGCGTGCTGGGTATAAAGCTGCTTTATCTCGCCGATTCTCCGGGTCAATACCTCAAGGTCGATCGGTTCGTCATACATCAATCTGTTACTTTGCGCATATATTCGAGCTTGATCAACAAGTATGTGTGAATCGCAGCTCAGACCGGCAGTTGCAGCCCCAATATGTTCGTCAATCTGATATATCTTCCACATAAATGATGGATCTTGAAGTTTCGAGATGGATCTCTCTTCAGCAGCTAACACAACTCCCTCAGAGCATGCTATGCCGAGAACAGTTGCACCTCTCTTAACAGTCTCAGAAGCATATTCTACTTGGAACAGCCTACCATCGGGGGAGAAAACTGTAATAGCGCGATCGTATGCCCCTGGAACAGCGAACATCGACAAAGCCTCATTGCACCTCTTATGATACGTTCTTCATCTCTCTACATCCATCTAAACTAAAAACCTTTTGCAGCCTAAATTCGAGAATAATCTGCTACGTTTCAAGTCGATATTTGGGTCAGGTCTGTCGCGAGACTATCATGCCTTCTGCATCGAAGGTCTATCTGGGACTGGCTTCCTCATCCCCGTCAATCTTTTGAGAACTCCCTGCCTATATTTCTTTATTGATTGCTGTTTTCGCCAACTCCGACAGACGTAGCTGCTCCGAAACTTGACGTCAAACTAGAATCAACGCGGACCGGATTAGAGAAAACATTTTTTGATCAATGGCCTTTGCCGCAGGGCTCTTATCGTTCCTGAAGCTCTCAAGACGAACGCTGCCGCCGGACTATTCTCTATCTCCGTAATCAACGCTAAAGTAGCCCTCAGTTTCTGTACACCCTCTCTAGAACATTTCACCAATGCTGTTGAGTACTCTTGGTCGTAAGATATTACTCGTGGGGACATCTCGGCGAGACCGATGTGGCCGAACAAATGCTCTACTGAGGCGGCCAAACTTTCGGAAAACGCTTTCTTCGTTAGAGCTCTATTAGCTACGATTTTGACGAGGAGGTATCTCCAGCCCCTTCTTTTCATCTTTGATCCCTACGGTCCTGATGTTCTCTCCAGCCTAGCGCGAACCTAATTTCATCCTATTCCTGTTTACAAGGGAAATTGGAATGCTTGAAATCGATTTGACAGCCTCATCTTTGTCCTGTCCAAGCAGTATCCCAACTGCGGCTACGTCACGTGGCGCTCTCAGATACATTGGGCTATCTGCACCGCTTGAGATAATTATGCGAAACCGATTTTCCTTCGCTTTTGCTATTTCCTTTTCGATTCTCGCGAGCTGAAGGTGCTCGGGCAGTCGTGGCGTTTGGGTAAGTGTTGACATATTTATTTCTAGATGAGCGCTAGATGAACTGGCTCTATTCAAGGACAAATCTCTGCTCGAGAAAGCTGCGTCAAGGCAAATTACATCTACACGGCTGTCGCGTTGCGCGATCCTCAACGCCTCACTTGACTTGCATTCAATCGCCACTATCTCGAAATCTCTTCTAAGCACTCTAAGCTCCTTGAGCAATTCGCTTCTAGACGTAGCTGAAATATCAACTCTCGATGCTACGTCTAAGCCTGCGTCAACAAATACCTTCCTCACTCTGCTCACTTCCTCATCCCTATCTCTTGGATGGAACGACACCGCAACAAGCGAGTAGCCTAGACAATAGGCCAACTCTGCCATTTCCTTCTGAGCGACAGGATTCCCAATTGGAGGTCTTAGATGCAAGTCTGCAAACTTCGTCACTTGATCAACTCAAGCCTCCTAAGAGCTTCACTCATTTCCTCAAGTGTTCTTGGTCTAGTTTCAAGTTTCATTCTTATCCTTATCGGATCTTCTTGCTTTAGGCTCAATCTGCCAAGAAAGGCTGCTTGTTTATCAAGTCTCATGTACAGGTTTCCATCAGTATCGACGTGGTTCCCGAACTCAACCGATAGGATTCGCTTGTCGCCATC
>Ga0315314_1002225_pt1 | contig 16241 bp, 19 predicted proteins | sample TDP9_MG_FD_203631 | JGI IMG/M metagenome (GOLD analysis project Ga0315314, IMG submission 203631) | Freshwater sediment microbial communities from Lake Towuti, South Sulawesi, Indonesia - TDP9 | ecosystem: Environmental > Aquatic > Freshwater > Lake > Sediment | place: Indonesia: South Sulawesi...
CCGAGTACGTGGCTAACGGCGAGCTGGGGGCTTCGTTCGTCGAGATCGAGGGGGAGCACAGCTGCTTCGCGGCGGTGGGGTCGGCTTCCGGGACAGGTTGTCGCGTCTTCACCGCCACATGCGGTCCGGGTCTGGCTTACGGACATGAGAACGTTCAGAGGATGCACATCTCCAGATTTCCGGTTGTTATCGCCGTTCCCAACAGAGCTCTGGGGACCACGATATTCTGTGATCACTCGGACACGATGGCAGAGGCTACGTGCGGCTGGATCCAGCTCTACACTGAGAACTCGCAGGAGGTTCTCGACACGGTCATTCAGGCGTTCAGGGTGGCTGAGGATCACCGCGTTCTGATGCCGGTGATGGTCTGTTACGACGGGTATGTGACCTCCCACACGGGTGAGACGATCAGGCTGCCGGCTCAGGAAGATGTGGACATTTTTCTCCCGCCGCGGAAGGCTCTGTACACGACCGATCCGTCCCAGCCGCTGGTAACCGAGGCTATGAACATCCCTGTAGCCGAGTGGGAGCATGAGCAGGCGATGCAGAGCGCGAAGGCTGTGATCAGGGAGACGAACGAGGAGTACGCCAAGATCTTCGGCAGGATCTATGGCAATGGGCTCACGGAGAGGTTCATGTGCGAGGGCGCTGAGGCCGTGCTTGTGACGATGTCTTCCACGATGGGAACGGCTAGAGAGGTGGTGGCTGAGATGAGAAGCCAGGGGCATAGGATAGGTCTTCTGAAGCTGAAGTCCTTCAGGCCCTTCCCGATCGAGGACTTCAGACAGCTGGCCGGGGAGGTGAAGGCTGTCGGGGTTCTGGAGCGGAACGAGACCCACGGTTCAGGCTGTGGGGAGGCGTTCAAGGAGGTAAGGAGTGCGATGTATGACGCGTCGGTGAAACCGAAGACGATCAACTTCATAGGCGGTCTCGGAGGCTCGGATGTGAGAATACAGGATGTGAGGTTTGCCTGTGAGAAGACTCTGGAGGCGGCGAGAACCGGTAGGGTGGAGAAGGAGGTTCACTGGCTCGTGCCTGAGCTTATGCCGACAGAAAGAGAGAGAACGGGGGCTGGTTGAGCATGGCTGAAGAAATTCTGGAAAGAGTCGCCATAGCTCCGACCGGGTCTTGTCAGGGTTGTGGGATGAGCCTGATCGCGAGACACGCGTTGGACACCCTAGGAAAGAACACCTGCGTTGTCATCCCTGCCTCGTGCGGCGGCTGGGCTGGACTTATGGAGTGTGCCAGGTCGCCCACTGTATTCCCCTCAGCCGCGGCTGCGGCTACGGGTGCGGCTCGAGGCTTTGAGGCTCTCGGCAAGAAGGTGAACGTGGTGGTGATCGCGGGGGATGGTGGAACCTACGACATCGGCCTTCAGTCTCTGTCGGGGGCTGCTGAGCGAGGCGAGAACATAATCTGGATCTGCCAGAACAACGAGGCTTACATGAACACGGGAATCCAGCGGAGCGGCGCCACGCCCAGGTGGGCTTGGACGACCACAACCCCAGTCGGTAGGGTCACGAAAGGGAAGCAGGCTTGGAACAAGGACATGGCTGCGATCCTTGAGGCACACGGCGTTCCGTACGTTGCCAAGGCCTCCGTGGCGTTCATCCCTGACTACAGGCGGAAGCTGATGAAGGCTCAGAGGATAACGACCGAGGAGAGGAGGGGGCTGTCGTACATCGAGGTGCTTAACACGTGCCCGACCGGGTGGAGGTACTCGCCCGATCAGATGATCCGAGTGGCGAGGCTGGCGGTTCAGACTGGCTTGTGGCCGCTCTACGAGGTTGAGGACGGCGTGTTCAGGCTGACCTACAGGCCCAAGGAGATACTCCCGATGGCGGAGTACTTGAAGATCCAGGGCAGATTCTCCCACCTGTCTGAGGAGCAGATCAAGACGACCCAAACTAGGGTTACAAGTAGGTGGGAGAAGGTGCTGGAGAGGGCTGACGCGGCGGCTAAGGTTAGCGGCTGATTCTGCTCCTCAACCCTCTTTCTTTTACTTGTGAAACCCGTTCTAGGCTCTCTTTGAGAGGTTCTCTACGAGCTTCGCTGCTCTGATCGGGTTGAAGACGCCGCACGTGCAGCATCTTGCCAGAATTCGTCCGGCTTCTTCTGGTGCAATTCTATTACGTTTGACGTCCTTAGCCAGTTTGTAGACTAGGTTTCGCGAGATCAGGGCATGTCCGCACATTGTGAGAGTGTCGATGGCTTCGCTATCCTTTGGGAGGAGGTCCGTCCTACCCCAGACCCCGAGCGAGATGTTCACAGTGTGAGGTTTCAGACCCACCATTCTGACAGCTCGAGCTACTTGGTCATAGAGGCCGCTCACCACGACCGACATTCCGAGGTCGGTTTCCTTCAGCGCCTTGAGGGCTTTCCTAACTGACTCGACTTCTGTGTAAACGGCGTGAATAATCGACGTATCACTAACTCCTTCCATGATCTTTCTGAAATTGAAGCCCCTTGTGAGCATGCTCCCCGTTTTCATGTCGCCTACGTTGGCAGGGTTGAACCTCTCCACTATCTCCAGGGCTTTAGCCAGATCGGGGGCGGCGCCTTTGTCGTTGAAACCCCGACACGACATCACCAGAACAACATAATCGGCTTTCAGGGAGTCAAGGCTCCCGGTCCTGTGTAGCGTGTGCGTCAACTCCTTCTCCTCCTACACCGGTGCGCGAGGCTTTCCTAAGCCGACGTTGACCTTCATGTTTGGTCGGTACTTGATTCCCATCTTTTCCAGGAGCTTCAGGGCTGGTATGGTGCCGTCGGGCTCGACACGGTTTATCATGCTGACGGACATGACGGTGTTGATCCTTTTCGAGGCGTCCTGAAGCGCTCTCAGCACGTTCTCGGCCTTCTCCATGCTCGTCCTGATCTCAAGTACCACCGAGAGAACTCTGACCGGGCGGAGCTTGTCGTCCCTGAGCTTTCCGGACTTTGGGTCGATTAGCTGGGTCACGGGGTTCGCGCGCTCGAAGACGACTCCGAGGGGCGCAACGGCTGTCGTGGCCTTCTCGATGTCGTCGAACGTGGCTGATATCCCGGGTCTTCCGAGCTCGACTCCGAATCCGGCGTCGCCCCGCTTGAATCGACCTGTAACGTCGTTCGTCTTCATCTCCTCGGTCCCCCGTCCGGCAACCCTGGTGACCTTCCAGTCTTTGGTCGGGCACGCGAAGTTCCACATCAAGTCCCTTGGCCACTCCAACTCCTCTTCGACCTCGATCGCTTCGGTTGGACAGTCGACCGAGCGATAGCAGACCCAGCACTCCACGCACTTGTCCGGGTCGATATCGGCTTTTCTCTCCGGTCTGAGGGTGATTGCGCTCATGGGACAGTATGGGATGCACAGCGCGCAGCCGACACATTTCGCTGGGTTTATCCTCGGCACTCGTCGGACCTCCGATCCAGAGGTGATCAGGCTGCCTCGGCAAAAAGCTTGACTGAAAACGAAAAGGGGTTTATGGGTGATCGAGGCAATATGCATGGAGCAAGGTGGTGGGAGATGTCGGCTGGTGATATCAAGAGCGTCAGGGTTCACGCTAGAGGCGTCACCCAAACCTCCGCAGCCACGCAGCTGGTGAGGCTGATAGCCGAGGCCGCGGTGATGGAAGGGAAGGACTCGGTTGCGTGGGGATACTACAACGACTCTCCGGACAGGATCAACGTTCCTGTCAAGTGGTACGCTGGTGTGAGCTCAAAGCCGATTGTGGTTTCTCCTCCGTACGAGCCTCCTGTTGTCGAGGCGTCGGTTGTCCTTGAACCAGCTCTGTTGAAGGCTTGGACGACCGGAGAGGGTGTTGGCGGAGTGGACGTTATGGAAGGCTTGAGCAGCAACGGGGTTCTGGCAGTTAACACCGAATTCAAGCTGGCTGAGTTGCGCTGCTTCCTCCCCAAGTCAGACTTTTCCGGTAGGTTTGTCACGCTCGCCGCGAGTAGAATGGATCGAAGCCTTTACGTGCCGATGGCTGCGGTGGTGGCCCATACCACTGGCATAGTCTCGGTCAAACAGCTGAGAGATCTGGTCAGAAAGAGTCTGGGCGAGGATAAGAGGTTGGTCGTCGACCGAGCATGCGAAGAGGCGCTGGTCGAGGAGGTGTGATCGGGATGAGCTACGGTTTGAAGAAACCGCTTCCGTCTTGGAAGGAGATGCCTTCTGGAGTCGTCGTCCCGGCGGTTCCGCCTGGCGGAAAGAACATGTGGTACAAGACTGGAAACTGGCGGAGTCTTCGTCCGGTTGTGGACAAGAAGAAGTGCACCAAGTGCGGGATCTGCTGGCTCTACTGTCCCGACTCGGCGATACAGTACGAGCTGCTTGAGGCGGACCTCGAGTACTGCAAGGGTTGCGGGATCTGCGCCCGAGAGTGTCCTGTGAAGGCGATCAACATGGTCTCGGAGATGAAGTTCAGACCGGGTGAGTAGACATGGTCAGAAGAGTCGTTACAGGGGTTATTGCGATCGCCAACGCGGTGAAACTAGCGGATGTGGACGTGATCACCGCCTACCCCATCAGGCCGTACACTGGAGTCATGAATGAGCTGGCTAGGATGATCGCGGATGGAGAGTTCGACGCGGAGTACATAGTCTCTGACTGTGAGCACTCCCAGTTCGAGATGGCTAAGCACGCCTCGATGGCTGGGGCGAGGGTCTTCACGGGGAGTGCTGGGATAGGATTCGCCTACGCGTACGAGCCTGTCGTAGTAGCTGCCTCGGATCGGGCTCCCGTGGTTGCTATGTTGGGAGACAGGACTCTGGACGATCCCGGGTGCTTCGGTGTAGAGCACACGGATGCTCTCGCCGATAGGGATTTGGGGTGGATGATGTTCTTCGCAGAGAACGCGCAGGAGGCTTTGGACTTAACCCTAACAGCCTACAGGGTCGCCGAGGACGCGAGGGTGCTCCTCCCGGCTTTGGTGTGCTGCGACGGGCATTTCATAACGCACGTCTATAGGCCTATCGATATACCTGAGAGCGAGCAGGTGAAAGCTTTCCTTCCGCCGTACAACCGCCAATATCTCCTAGACCCCGACCGACCCGTGTCGATCGCCCCCCAGGTTGGGTCTTCCGGCGAGCACGCGTACGAGTTCAGGAGGCAGATGGTCGAGGCGATGGAGGCGGCTCGGGGAGTCATCAGCAAAGCCTCTGAGGACTTCGGGAAGATCTTCGGGAGGAAGTACCCGCCCTTCGTAGAAGAGTACATGGTCCAGGACGCTGACGCCGTGCTGATAATCCTCGGGAACATGAGCATGAACGCGAGGGAGGCTGCGAGGCAGCTCCGGGCGAAGGGTGAGAAGGTGGGGGTGGTCAGGATAAGAGCCTACAGACCGTTCCCGGACACGGAGCTTCAGAAAGCATTGACTGGTGCAAAGGCTGTGGGGGTGGTTGACTGCAACTTCTCCTACGGCTCACCCTTAGGGGGTGGGATAGTGTTCCACGATGTCCGCTCCGCTCTCTACGGGTCGTCTAGGGCTCCGCCTGTGGTCGACTTCTTCGCGGGGCTCGGGGGCAGAGAGGTCACCGTAGAGGACTTCATCGGCATGTTCAGGAAATTGCTCGCCACAGCAAGGACGAGAAAGGCGGAGAAGAACGTGTACTGGATCGGTTTGAGGGAGTGAGGAGCCATGTCTCTTGAAATGAAGTCTATCAGCGATGTCCCGAGAGAGGAGTACTACGCTTCCGGACACCGAACCTGTGCGGGGTGCGGTCCAGCCATTATGTGTAAGCTCGCCGCCAAGGCTGCCGGACCGAGAACCGTCATTCTGGGAGCGACGGGTTGTATGTACGTGGCTAACACCAGCTACTACCTCACCCCGTGGGTCGTGCCCTGGATGCACACTCAGCTGGGTGCGGGAGGCTCGGCGGGTGCGGGTACAGCGGCGGCGTTCCGGGCGCTGCTGAGGAAGGGGAAGAAGAGAGGGGAGAGAATCAACGTGATCGCCCTGTGTGGCGACGGAGCAACGGCGGATATCGGTATGAACGCTCTCTCGGGCGGGATGCTGTCGGGTCAGGACTTTCTCTACATCTGCTACGACAACCAGTCGTACGCGAACACCGGGATTCAGGCTTCGGGTACAACGCCCTGGGGTGCCTGGACCACGTTCACCCCGCCGGGCAGAGCGTCTCCCACAGGAAATGCGAGGCTGAACAAGAACTTGGCAAGGCTTGTCGCCATGGGTCATCCGAATGTCGAGTACGTTGCGACTGCGTCGATCGCGTTTCCTTTCGATTTCATGACGAAGGTCAGGAAGGGCTTGGCTGTGGATGGGCCTGCCTTCATCCAGGTTCAGACGCCGTGTCCGAAGGGGTGGAGGTTCGACAGCAGCCGAACGATCGAGGTTGGGAGGCTCTCGGTGGAGACTGGTAGCTGGTTCCTGTACGAGGTGGTCAAGGGAGGTCTTCAGTTGACCTACCGACCTAGGGAGCTGTTGCCGGTCGCGGAGTATGTCAGGGCTCAGGGACGGTTCGCTCACTTGAGCGAGACCGATATCGAGACCGTCCAGAAGAGGGTTGACGAGGCGTGTAGGGAGATAGGGCTGGCGCCTTCATCGGAGCGCTAGCTGAGATACCGGGTGAAACTCCGCTAGGAGGTAGGGCTGATGTTGCGGGTCTTCTGGGACGCGCACATCCACTCGAAGTACAGTCGAGCCACGAGCGCAAACATGGAGATACCCGAGATCTGCCGATACGCCCAGATGAAGGGATTGAACCTCGTCGGTTCAGGTGACTTCACACACCCCAGATGGCTCGCAGAGCTGAAGAGCTCGCTTATGGAGGTTCCCGAAACAGATCTGTACCTACCGACGGGAACAGCCAACCCCTCCGTCTACATCATGATAACCGGTGAGGTCTCCACTATCTTCGAGCACGAAGGTGTGACGAAGAAGATACACCATGTGATACTAACTCCCAGCCTCGAGGTGGCTGAGCAGATTAACGACCGACTGGCGAAGCACGGTGACCTGTTGGCGGATGGGCGGCCAACCCTGAACACGTCCGCATCGGAGCTGGTCGAGGAGGTTATGGGTCTGTCGGAGTGGAATGAGGTTCTTCCAGCCCATTGCTGGACTCCTTGGTTCAGCATCTTCGGCGCCAACAGCGGCTTCGATAGGGTTGAGGACTGCTACCAAGATATGACGAGGTACATTCACGCCCTTGAAACGGGGCTCAGCTCGGATCCTGCGATGAACTGGAGGCTGAGCTCGCTCGACCGGTACACGCTTGTGTCGAACAGTGACTGCCACAGCCCCTACCCCTTCAGGATCGGTAGGGAGGCGAACGTGCTTGAGCTGGACCAGTTGACTTACAACTCGGTAGTTGACGCGGTTCGCAAGAAGGATTCGGGGCGGTTCAAGTTCACGATTGAGACCGACCCATCGTATGGCAAGTACCACTGGACAGGGCACAGAGCGTGCAATGTCTCCTTGTCGGCTAGCGAGGCGGTGAAGGTAGGCGGTAGGTGTCCTGTTTGCCATCGAAAGATGACCAAGGGTGTTGAGGAGAGGGTGGAGGAGCTGGCGGATCGTCCACCGGGCTATCGTCCAGACAACGCTGTTGGCTACGTCCACCTCCTGCCACTGCAGGAGATCATAGCAACGGTTATCGGATCTGAAAACCCCTCGACTCCGAAGGTCTGGCAAGCTTACGACGTGCTAGTCACTAAGCTTGGCGCCGAATACTCGATTCTTCTGGATGTGCCTAGAGGGGAACTCGCAAAAGTGGCGGGACCTGAGGTTGCTGAGGCTATAATCCGGGTTAGAGAAGGAGCCGCAAAAGTGGTTCCGGGATTCGACGGGGTCTACGGTCGCTTGATCCTCTTCCCTGAACTGGAGGAGGAGCGTTCTCGTAGAGAGACCCGAGGGAAGAGGCAGCCCAGCTTGGACAGGTTCATGTAACGTAATCTGTTGGATTGGATAATCTACGCTACTCCCCAGTTGGTTAGGGAGTTCCTAAGGGGGCGGGTGACCAGCATCCCCAGGGAAAGTCTCGACCGAAAAGCTTGAAAACCTAGAATTTTCATGGCGGGTCTGCGCCCTTCGGTTCTTCGCCCTAGAAGAACTTGGGAGTTTGCGTATGGAAAGTCTTGAGTATTTGTCTAGATCTTACACTCGCAACCCTATTATACTACCTAACCACTTATTTGATCACGCGAACGGTTCCACACCGGCACCGTTTGCCAATGTCTCATACTAATGGTAACGGAATTTCAGTTTTTTTACACTGTCTCGCAGCTCCATGAAGGTAAGTGCTTTAATATCGTACATATCTTGAAGAGTTTTCGCTTCCTTCGATGATTCCTCGCCAGCATATACGAATATGTCGCCATCCCTCACTTTCGGACCGTCTATTCTCCTGTCGAATCCTTGTATGCATCCCCCCTTCTTGAGGGCAAGAGTCGCAGCCAGGGGAAATATGCCCATTTTTCGGATATCCTCTGCGCGATATCCGTCCGCCTTGAGAAAGACAATCGGATGAGCTAGATATTGGGATAGATCTATCTGTTGGTCGATTTTCCACGAGTATTTTGACCTGATGCTGTAATCAATGAATCTTGAATTTACTTCAAACCTGTAATTTTCCCAAATCGATTCGACGTTTTCTGGTGTCAACTTCAACTTTTTGTCATATAGTTTCTTGTCTGTTAGGAGAGCTAATGCATCCGCGAGCGCGATGAGCGGATTGCACTCATCTCCTCTTGAGTAGACAACTGGTTTTGTTCTGGATATCAGGTCTTGCCAAGCCATGGTTTGTTTTGAGGTGAACGCATCTAGGTATAAGAGTAGCCCATCTGTCGCGAGTCCCCCCAAGTAGTTCCACGCCGTAATATGTGAAAACGCTGGGCTCAACTGTCGCAAGAAATCGGTAGTTTCAATTCGGATTGTTGGGCAACCAACTCCGCCGACCTCCATGTACGGGAAATCTTTGGGCGGCAGAATAACGTAGCATACAAACATGTTTGTGATGTGATTTTGCACTGATTGAATCAGCTGATCGCAGAGAGGCAGAGTCTTGGCGTACCCAAGCATCCTTACAAACCCTGTACCAGAAATGAGTGGGCAAGGAGACTTAATACCAAAGCTGGACAGCAATTTTCTACTCTCCTCTAGTATGACGCTTGTTGCTCGCTTTCCGTCTCTGAAAGCCACACCAATACCCAATGGAGAATAGAACGTTATCTGCTTGGATCGCTGACCCGTTGCTGGATCAATAGCCCACCTGGCTCTTGCGAAGTCTTTGGAGTCGAAAGCAACAACTTCAACCATGCAGAATCCCCATCTATCAATTCTTTTTGTGTTGATGAGCTAATTTAACATAGCCTGAGTTCAACCTTGGACATCCGGCCTCCTAGTTGGTCTTGTCCTCGGTCTCCTCCTTCGTAGGTCCTCTCTGGGCTTTCGCGGCCTCTGACGGAAAGCCAGACCTGAACGGTCTCCACGTTGTGCTGGAGCTGGCAACCGAACGTTGGAGGGGAATCAGACCTCTCTTAAAGTCAATTTCTTCCAGCTGCTTTTGCGGAAGAGTTAGAGTCACCTTTCTACTTGCCATAGCCTTATCCGCGGCTTCTGTAAGGCAATGCTTATCTATAAACTGCTATTATGCATAATACGCAAGGAAGCGGTGTATCCGAATGGGAAACCTGAAGAATAATCAAAAACGTGCCAAAAGGGGAGAAGTGCAGATACGCGTAATGGAATACATCCTACTAAATCATGCAGGTCTGAGAAGAACCGAATCTGCAGACCAAGATAGACCCCCGAACATATACCAGATTCGAAAGAATCTGAATCTGGCACTTGGTTCTGTTCAAAGAGCTGTCGAATCTCTCATCAAAAAGCAATGCATAAAAATAGACAAGAACCGCTTAACAAAAAAAGACAGGCCGCAGACTCCTTATGCGCCGACCTTTTTTGGACTCCTCTTCTACTTATCCCAATATCATAACAAACCCATCACTGATAAACAAACTCGAGAAAAGAGACGAGTATGCGAGTCCTCCTCGTTCTTTTGGAATGATGAAGAAACGGTGAATGAACTGACGAAGCTTCTTGAAATAGAGGGTGAGAAGATGAATTTTCCCATCTTCAGCGAAATCAAGGTGATGAGGAAATGCATGGAGGATCAAGACGGCTACGGTAAGGGAAGTGTTTTCCTTAACATCTTCTTGGCTTCGGATCGGGTGATGGGGGATGGTTTGTATTTAGGCTTCATACAAAATCCTACTTGGTACCCCTCCGGTTATGAAGCAGGAGTAGAGGAACGGTTGAGGCGACTTTTTGCTGAGGAACTATTCAGGTACCTGTCCCTTAGAGGGATAAGAATTCCAAGCGAAAGACTCCACCAAATTGCAAATGAGTTATTAGAAAATAAAAAACAGGAATTGAAGTACTTGGAGCGCGCCCTTCAACTTACATCTTAATAGAACATATGCGGTGTGTGCGCTTACACGGTCCCGTTTTCCAGACTTAGCCTCTCGCATCCACCTCTCCAACTGATCCAAGCTAATCGGGCAATTACTCCAGAGCTTTGGAAGTTTCTTCGAATATCTTTTCGATGTTCCGACGGTTCTTCTCGATGTTAAGAAGCGCTATATCGGGCCAGAGCAGCGCGTCCACCGTCGCAGACCCGGACTTTGTGGCGACGCTTACAAGCGTTTGCCCAAGGGATATTTCCGTGACAGTGAGCGGGATATCATCGAAAGCAAGCGTCCAACGTCTGTGATATTCCATAAGAATGTATCCTTTTTTCGCATCTGTCTCCGATACTTTCATCCCGCTTATCTTCGGAACGGCGGTCAGAATTGCGTTATATACCTTATCCTTGCTGAAGGGAAAGATCTTGACGGCTGAATAAGCCAAAAGATGCCCCTCCTCAAATACTCAGTAGAACGGAGGCTTTTCTTAAAGTTTGAGAAAGGGTAAGGGGTGGTTAGTCTTTTGCCCAATTGACCTCGAGAAATCGAATACCGGGGAACTACGACTAACCAGACCTAGGGAGGTATCGGACTTGGAGGGAGGTCTGGGAAAGTGATTAAGGTTCCCACGACTACCTTAAGTAAGGGGAGAGGATGTCATGATATGGAGACCGAACAATTAAAGGAAATCATACGTAAGTTGAATTATCCTAGAAGAGGTAGCTTTGGGGAATACATCTACAAGTGTACCCTAAAGAATGGACATGAGATCGTTCCAAAACATGATGGCAGTGTGGATTTCCGAGTAAATGGAATAAATGTTGATGTCAAATCACATGAACTCTTCAAGCATACAGCAATTCCTCAGATACGTGCAAAGAACAAGAAGAAAGATATTGTCTTTAACCATGTTATCTTCCTGAAGGATGAAACTGTCATCTGTGACGAGGATGGAAAGATTCTCTACAAGTGTGGCTACGATAGAATAATTCAATACTTCCTTGAATGGAAGAGACGTCACCATCAAGATGTCATTAATCCGGGAAGGAGGAAGCTACCACAGTACATAAGTGAGCGTATCGAAGATTTCTTTAGACAGAATGGGAAGATTGTCAGAATCATCTCTAGAACTAATATAAGAATGTGGGGGAAAGACGCACCTGATAACCTGTGTAAGCCTCTAAGAAGAAAAGTGGATGTTACTGTCTTTTTGGCATTTAAGGGAGATAATCATAACTTAGAGGAGATAGAATATATCTTCGCTTTTCCACAAAGCCATTGTAATAGACTTCCAAAGTTATCCCCTGAGATTGGAAGTTATAGACAGGGAAAGGTGGATATGCCTAACTCTCCACCTGAATACAAATTCAAAAGTTTAGCCGAACTATATGATACGTTCTTCAAACGATTTGCAAACGGTTAAGAGAATCTCTCTGATCGACCAGCAGGCTGGTGTGTCGACAGAACTTATCAGATTCTGATGAATTATTTGGGGGCCTTAGCTTCGTCTCATCCATGTTAAGTTTGGGCACTTGACGGGTGTATTATTCCTAGTAGTTCTACGATTTCATGGATTATTTTCGCTGAGTTTTCCTTCGTGAATTTCTGATGTCCTATGTAGATAGTTCCATCTGGTTCGATGTTGAAATCCCAGTGGGCTATCGCATTTCTCACCTTTTTTGGACACACCTCAGAGAAGAACTTGAAACCATGTCTTTCCAAGAACTTCAGTTTTGTGGATAAGGGCACTCTCACGATTTCTTTAAATGAAGAGACGAATCTTTGTTTATCCTCAAGCCAAACGTCATGATGTCCTTCTAGTATTAGACCGCAGCTATAGGCATTTATGTAGAAACTGAGAGGTCCCTCTGTTAGGAACAGTATGTATATGAGTTTAAGCAAAGCGTCCTCAGAAGCAGATATTTTAGACCATGGCGTATGGTCGAGTAGTTTTTGCGCAACTAACCAATTACGGGACCCTTGGTCACTGCGCTTTCGGATCTCATCGAGATCTTTGGTATTTCGACGCGTTCCAAAGGTTTTGAAAGGGTCTAGCTTCTTTGATTCTTGTTCAACTTCATTCCAGTCTATCATAACAATTCCTCGATACTAGCTAGGGTCGCCTGATTATTGATCTCTTTTCCCGTGGAAGTACTCGAGTTCTCGCTCTCCAAAGCGGTAGGGGCTTGCGGCTTCGAAGAAGGCTGTGTGCGCTTCGCGGAATTCGTAAAACACCGCCTTCGCTTGATCGCAGAGAACTACCAGGTCCTCAAAGGTCTTGGCGGGATTACCGATATGGTGAACGATTGGGTCACGATAATTAAGAAACTTCAATCCGAGGTCGACCATTCGATTCGCTAGATCCGTAATCCGCTTTGCTTCACCAGCCTCATTAGGATCAGGAGATTCAAAGGGCATGAGCTTTCGAATCCCTTTCAGAATGAAGCGGGTCCTTATGCGGCGATTGTAGAAGTAGGTATTCGGTTTAGGCTGAAACGTCGGCTTCTTCCCCTCTGCGAGTTGGCCTTTCAGGATGATTTGTTCGACGAGCCGCGCCGCCTGAATAGCGATAAAGTCCACGATTCCCGCGTACAGCAAAAGCGCCCCCAGTCGGCGGTCGATGTCAGCCGACCTAGATGCATCATTCGCCAGGCGCTCAGCCGCCTCAAGCTTCTTGATCTGCTCGTCTGTGCTCAACACCCTAACCATGTTCATGCCCTCCATGTAGCACACCCCGAGAAGTGGGCTAGGGCTGTTTGTCTGCCCCTCTCAAGAAGCTCGCCAAACCTGTCGATGTCCCCCTTCACCCAGGCAGCCTAGGTTCCTTTCAGCTCTCTCAGTTTCTTAGTCACAAGATCCCTGAACCCCGGGTCCTCAAACAGCCGGTCCATGATAGCATCCGGCTCTCGACGGACCTCGATTTGCTCGCGTAGCCGCTTGATCTCAGCACGGAGATCCTCGACTTCCTTAACCGGACCCTGCGGAACCGTGGTTAGAAATGGCCCAGCCTTGGCGTACTCAGCTCTCAGCTCCTCAACCGCCTCGGGTGGGAGCTTCACGGCTAGACCGTAACGGGTCACGAGATCTCTGCCGGCTCTCCAACCGCTGAAATACCGTTGATAGCTCTCCTTCAACCCTGGGGTTGCCAGCCTCGTCGAACTTCGGGACGCTGATCCGCATAGGCGTCTTCTCCACAACCACCATTTCACCGTCGATCTTGAGCTCTACAAGATGCTTGAGTTTTGCTCCTGAGGGCTTTGATAAACTCCCTCAGGTCCTCGCTTCTTCCGGATGCGAGGACGTACCCTTCCTCGTGAGGCTTAACGGAGACTCGACTTCTTGAGGCGACTTCTTCGATTCGACTCAGCGGAGTCTGGGGGGAGATTCTTATCCTGATCCATCTCCCGCTCCTCGGCAGCCCCGGTATGAACCTGATCTCGCCGCCCGCCCCCCTCGGCTTCCACTCACCTCTCCTCACCTTGTCCAGTCTCCCCAAGAACTCCTCGACGATCTCGGGGTATCCTGCCTTCCGGGCTATCTCAACAAGCGTTCTCTCAGCCCGCTTCAGGTATGCTTGGACCTGTGATAGTATGTGAACGGCTTCAAGGTCCGTCCTGTAGCCGCTTATGAGGGCCTTCGCCGATCGTAGTTCGGCGCTGGTCTCCGCCGGAACGGCTACACCGAGTTTCCTCAGGGTTGAGGCTAGCTCGCAGAGGGTAATCCATATTCCTTCATACATGTCGGCTGGATTGTCGGCTTCCAACTGCGTTCAACTCTCACCGTGCTTTTTGGATCGTGTTAACACCGAGAACAACCGGCTACCCCGTATGAGGTGGGTTGCAAAAGGAAGCGGGGAGAGGTTGAAAAAGGCGGTTGGGTCTACTTCTTCTTTCCCCGCTCGGCGATGTCCTTCTTCGTGAACTCGACCAGCGCCTCGCCCTTGAGCAGGTTCTTCAGCTCCGCCTGCAGGTTTGTGGGCTCGATCACCATGAACCAGCCCTGGTTGTAGGGGTCTTCGTTGACGGCGGTGGGCTTCTTCTCGAGGATCGGGTTGACCTCGACGACCGTGCCGCTGACCGGCGCCTTTAGCTGACCGACCCACTTACCGGTTTCGATGCTCGCGAAGGCGCCGCCTTGAGTTAGCGCGCTGCCTGCTCGTCGTGTTCTGATGAAGAGCAGCTTGCCGGCGAGTTCGGCGCCGAACGCGTCTAGGCCGATTCTGACCTTCTTTCCGTCTGCTTCAATCTTCGCCCAGGTGCGGTCCTTGGTGTAGTAGAGGTCATCCGGAAAGTCGTACCTATCGACCTTAACCATGCCGAAACACCTTTAGACTACGTTGTGTCGTTGCATATTTCTATCTTACGGGCGGGTGTTGGCAGAGGAAAGATGGCTTTACGGCACAGGGCTAGCTTGCGCGAGTATTGCCTGCGTACGGATTTGTGGGTGAGACCGTCTTACAGGTGTGACATAACCCTTTTTAGACCCGTCTATGTTAGATGGGCAAGGCTGACTCCGCATGGGTGAGACTAGGCTGCTGACGGTTTCTCTCGTCGAGTCTTATCCAGCCGAGTTGGGCAACGACTTGGGATTGGCAGGCAAGACATTGAACGAGGTGGTTGAGATTCTGAGGTCGAGGGGGTACGACCTCTTCTACCAGTGCCGAACCAGTGTTCTTACCGAGCCCGAGAGAGCCTCCTTCACTCGCATCCGCTCGAGGATGCCTGGCGGGTTTGGCGTCCTTCTGGATCCGCTGACCGTGTCCTTCGGGGTCAAGGATGCCTGTGATGTCTCCGGGGTGAGCTACATCTGGTTGGACCTGGATGGGGACGGTGACGCTGGTAACTGTGCTTGGATCGAATCCAAGGATCACGATCACATCCTCGGGCTGACGATCGGCTTTCTGGAGAGGCACTTGGAGAAGTATGTTATCGACGCCTACGCCCGGTCTACCCGGGAGAGTATGTCCAGACTTTGGAACGCTGAGCTCGAGTATTCCAGCTGCTGGTTCTGTGGTTCGAGCTCGCTGGGGAGGCGGGTCGCGAAGCTGAAGGACCAAAAGCTCCGAACCTGGGTCTGTCCCACCTGTGGCTTTCATGTTATCGTGCCCGATGACATCCTCCAGCTTCTTGGGGAGTACGCGAAGTAGCGTCTGCCGTGTGGATTTATACGGTGGGGTCTGGTGTGTCCGCGGTCTGTGGTGAGGGCGAGGATGTTCTGCTCTACCTGGATGAGAGGAGAAACTACCTGGTCAGAGTGAGATCTGGGCAGGACTTTCACACGGATCGGGGCTTCATCCGCCTAGCGGACTTGGTGGGGGTCGAGTACGGGAGCAGAGTGAAAACCAGCTTGGGAAACGAGTTCACGGTTCTGAAGCCGTCGATTCGCGACTACGTGATGAAGGCGGGCAGAGCGACGCAGATCATGTACCCCAAGGATATCGGAGTGGCTTTGGTTTACCTCGGGGTGGGTCCGGGCTCGAGGGTTGTGGAGGCGGGGACGGGTAGCGGCGCCTTGACGAGCGCCTTGGCGTACTATGTCAAGCCGAGCGGCAGGATTTTCAGCTACGAGTTGAGGCCTGAGTTCACTGAGAGAGCGAGGCGGAACCTAGAGAGGGCGGGGCTTCTCGAGTACGTCGAGCTGAAGTCTGGTGACGTTACAGTTAAGATCGACGAGCGGGATGCGGACGCGGTGGTATTCGATCTGGCGACTCCCTGGCTGGGTGTCAGAAACGCGTACGAGACTCTTAGGGGAGGTGGGGGCTTCGCCTCGTTCAGTCCGACGGTGGAGCAGGTTGTGAAGACGGTTGAGGCTTTGCGAGACTGGGGGTTTGTCT